>JFJP01022065.1_pt1 | contig 13131 bp, 9 predicted proteins | sample 431651 | NCBI WGS metagenome assembly JFJP01 (sample SAMN02602958, study PRJNA72255) | Microbial mat metagenome, whole genome shotgun sequencing project. | biome: fresh water; feature: sink hole; material: water; isolation source: purple microbial (photo- and chemosynthetic) mats found in...
GGCAACAAAAAAGGAATCATCACCATGAAATCATTATCTCTTTCACAACTTTCACAACGATTCATTCTCAGTCTTATCCTTGTGTTTCTCTCATCCGCTCCGGCAATCTCCGGGGAAAATTATGTCTTTGAACGCTTATGGCCCCCTTTGAAACAGCCCTGGTATTTTGATTTGCCGTACTGCGTGGCTGCGGATATGAAGGGATATATTTATGTGACAAACAGCGCAAACGATCTGATTCAGAAATTCACAGCAGACGGATATCTTGTAACCCAATGGGGAACAAAAGGCAGCGGAAACGGTGCTTTTGAAGGACCCGACGGCATCGCGGTTGATCCGGACGGTTTTGTCTATATCGCGGACAGCGGCAACAGCAGGATTCAGAAATTCAGCTCCGACGGCGCATATCTAACCCAGTGGGGAACAAAAGGCAGCGGAAACGGAGAATTTAATCTGCCCCGTGGGATTGCAACAGACGCGGCAGGCTTTGTCTATGTCGCGGATACAGGAAACAGCCGGATTCAGAAATTCCGTTCAGACGGCGCATATCTCACACAGTGGGGAAAAAAAGGTGCCGGAGACGGAGAATCGGATACGCCTGTCGGTGTGGCTGTCAGCGCTGACGGCTCCGTTTATGTTACGGACAGAGAGAATGACCGGGTGCAGAAATTCACTTCTGACGGAAATTTTATCGGCAAATGGGGAGAAACACTGTTTTCGGACCCGGACGGCATCACGGTTGATTCGGCGGGCTTTGTCTATGTCAACGATATGTTTAACAACCGGATTCAGAAATTCAGTTCAGACGGAAAACTTGTAATTGAATGGGGAAGCCCGGGCACCAAAGGCGGAAAATTCAATCATCCCTACGGAATGGCTACAGATCAGAACGGCTGTATCTATGTCGCGGACGTGCGGAACCACCGCATTCAGAAGTTTGCATCTGACGGAACCCTGCTGGCGGTGTGGGGAGGGAGCGATGAAGGCGGACGGTTCAACTGGCCCTACGGTATTGCCGCGGATCCGCAGGGCATTCTCTATGTGGCGGACACCTTCAATCACCGGATTCAGAAATTTGACGCTGAGGGCAAACTGCTGTCCCAATGGGGAACCGAGGGAAATGAAGATGCCCAGTTTGATTGCCCTTATGACGCGGCGGTTGACAGCGAGGGTTTTGTCTATGTGGCAGACAGGAATAACCACCGGATTCAGAAATTTACCGCAGAGGGTAAATTTGTGAGCTTATGGAGAGCAGAAGGTCTTGACTCGCCCCAGGGACTCGGCATTGACACGCAGAACAATTACATTTATGTGGCGGACGGAAACAATTCTGTCTTTAAATTTACAAAAACCGGAGAATTTATAAAAAAATGGGGCGAAAAGGGCGGCGGAGACGGTCAGTTCAATAATCCACATGATGTGGCGGTTGATGACAAAGGCTTTGTCTGTGTGGCAGATTCGGGGAATCATCGCATTCAGAAATTCACGGCTGAAGGAGTATTTGTCCGAAAATGGGACGGCAATGAAAATCAAAAGCTGAATCTGCCCTACGGCATTAACATTCGCGGCGATGATGTGTATGTAACAGATTCGGGAAACCATCGCATTCAGAAATTCAACTTGGACGGAGCATCTCTTACGCTGTGGGGAGAAAAAGGCAGTTTTCCGGGTCAGATGATTTATCCGGCAGGGCTTGCCGCGGGACCCGACGGTACTGTTTATGTTGCCGATACCGACAACCACCGCATTCAGGCATTTAAAAAAATCAGCCTGCTTGAAAACAGCAAAGCTGTTATTCTCGCGGGCGGCGGTTATGGTGACTTGTGGGACGCCACACAGATGATCGCCAATTTTGCTTACCGCACCCTGACTTATCGCGGCTTCACGAAAGAAAGCATCTGTTACCTTACATCTGACACAGACCTTGATTTGGACAGAAACGGCGAAGCCGATGATGCGGACGGGGACGCGACCAAAACGAATCTGCGACACGCGCTCACTGAATGGGCAAAAGGAGCGGAGAATCTCGTAGTCTATCTTGTGGATCACGGCAACAAAGACACCTTCCGCATGAATGTCAGAGAAATACTTTCCGCCGCGGAACTGGATTCATGGTTGGATACGGCTCAGGCAAATATTTCCGGCAACGTCATTGTGGTTTATGACGCCTGTAAATCCGGCTCTTTTCTGTCTGCCCTCATGCCCCCGGGCGGCAAAAAACGCATTGTAGTGGCCAGCGCATCTCCCGGGGAAGCCGCCTATTTTGTCACACAGGGTTCTGTTTCTTTTTCCGCTTACTTCTGGTCTCATATCTTCAGCGGCTGTTCTGTAAAAGACTCGTTTGAAACTGCCCGGAATGCCATGAGCATTCTTACAGAAAATCAGCATCCTCTTTTGGATGCCGACGGCAACGGAACGGGAAACGAGTCTCAGGACGATATTCTGGCTGAGGGAATTTATATCGGTAACACATCCGGGTCCGTTGACGGCGGATCCCCGATGATCGGCGGCATTTCGCCGGATCAGACGATCACCGGGAAAAATTCCGCTCAGTTATATGCTGAGGTGACAGATACGGACGGCATTGCCCGTGTCTGGGCAATTATCCGCCCGCCCGATTACCGGCAGAGCATATCGGGCAATCCTGTTTACGAACTGCCCCGGATTGACTTGCTCCCCCGGGAGAATAAACGATGGGAAGCGGAGTATAGCGAATTTGACATACAGGGAACCTATCAGGTTGCTGTCTATGCTAAAGACCGCATCGGCAACACTGCTGTTCCAATGCTGACAAAGGTTTCCGTCGGCAGCCATAAGCGGCGCAGAGCCGTGATTGTTCTCGGAGAATCGCCTTCGGATATGATTCCCGCTCTGGCAAATATATGGAAAACCGCATATAACGCCCTCCGTTTTCAGGGCTATTCGGATGAAGATATTTATTTTATGAGTTCCCAAGCAAATCTGACAGGCTGGGATGCTTTGCCGACGCTGGACAATATTAATTATGCGCTTGAGGAATGGGGCGCGGCAGAGACACAGGATATGGTGATGTATTTCGCAGGGAAAGGCGAATCCGGGAAATTTAATATCCGAGAAAACGAATCTCTGTCAGCACTTTATCTGTCAACCCTGACAGACACGCTTCAGAAAAAGATTGCGGGCAGGGTCATTTTCATCTATGATGCAAATCATTCTGGAAGTTTTCTTGAATCTCTCGCACCGCCGGAAGGAAAAGAACGGATTCTTATTTCCGGGAGCGGCAAAAATCAGCCCGCGTATTTTCTTTCTCAGGGAGAGGTTTCATTTTCGGGATATTTCTGGCGGAGCATTGCAAACGGCGAAACCCTCCGGGCAGCCTTTGTTCATGCCAAAAAAGCGGTGTCTCTCCAGTGTCAGGATCAGATGCCCCAAATGGATGATAACGGCAACGGCATCGGCAATGAAAGCGACTTTGACGGATGGCTCGCGCAGCACTGCATCGTCGGTGCCGGCATCATGCTGGCAGGCGACGCCCCGGTTGTCGGGACGATTTTTCCGGATCAGAAATCGGATGATCAGACCTCCGCGACAATATGGGCGAAAGATGTGACGAGTACGTGCGCTATAGACAGAGTATGGGCAATTGTCACGCCGCCATCTTCAAATCCTTTGGAAATTACGATGACAGATTTGCCGGATACTGAACTTGTTTACAATTCTGCTTCTGAAAGATATGAAGCAGGCTATGAGGGCTTTTCAGCTTACGGCATTTATACCGCGGCTGTTTACGCGAAAGACAGAGACGGAAATATATCTTCACCCAATATCGGCAGGTTTTACAGATATGCCGATCCGATTCAAGGAGATATCAACGGTGACGGAACTGTGAATCTGACGGATGCGGTCATCGTGATGAAACATCTGTCAGGGACAGATAATGCCGGAATCCGAGCAGATTGCGCTGTTTCAGGTATTGTCAGCATTGTTGATGTGAACGGAGATCATAAAGCCGGTATGGCAGAGGTGATTTTTGCCCTGCGTACTGCGGCAGGATTGTGATAATCCGATTCGGATGAGTGCAACATACTTATATTTATATAAGGATTAAAAGCTTTTTGAATCCTTTGTTTTTTTTTGTGTTTTTTGTGGTTAAAAAATGCACATCATATAACACTTTGATAACACTATGAAATTACTATCTCCAGCAAAAATCAATCTGTTTTTGGCGGTGACGGGAAAAAGACCTGACGGCTATCATGAACTTTATATGCTGATGTGCGCGGTCAGTCTTTACGATACGATTACCCTGATTTTCAATCCGCAATCCCGCTCACAGAAGATAAATATTTTCTGTGATGCTACTGATGTCCCCTCAGACGAAAGTAATCTTGCCCACAAAGCCGCCTGTCTTTTTTTTAAAAAAATGGGTGTCCGCGACAGCGTGGATATTTTCATTGAAAAAAATATTCCGACAGGCGCGGGCCTCGGCGGGGGCAGCAGCAACGCGGCAGCCCTTCTCTCAGGACTGAATCAGCATTACGGTTTTCCTTTTTCCCGTGAAAAACTCATGGAAATGGGAGTGACGCTCGGCGCTGATGTCCCTTTTTTTATTTTCGGAAAACCGGCGATTGCCACAGGAATCGGCGAAAAAATCGAAGCATATAAAGGGCTTTCACCCTTTAAAGTGCTGCTGATTTATCCCGGATTCAGCGTGTCAACCGCATCAGTTTACAAAAATTTCAGTTTGGGATTGACAACGTGTAAAAAAAAAATTATAAATCTCCCCTTTAAAGACTCGGTATTTAATCCGGAGTGTCATCTGTGCAATGATCTGGAAACAGTTACAGCATCACTGTATCCTGAAATTACAGAAATAAAATCATTGCTGTGTGAACATGGAGCGCAAGGCGCAATGATGTCAGGCAGCGGTTCTGCTGTTTTCGGGCTTTTTTCCGATGCTGAAACTGCCCGGGCAGCAAAACAGAATATTTCCCAAAATAAAAAATGGAAAATTTTTGTTGCTGATATGTTAATTTAATTGTATAGAAAGCAAATTTTCTCAGATTGTCAGGCTTCGGCGGTTTTCGGCATTTATCTTGCCGAAAACAGGATAGAGAAAGACTGATTTTATATAATTCAGACAGTTATGTTTTTTGGGGCGTCGTCAAGCGGTAAGACTCAGGATTTTGGTTCCTGCATCCGGAGGTTCGAATCCTCCCGCCCCAGCCAAATCAGACTGTTATTCTTTAGCCAAGAATGAACACAGATTTGTCACGAACAGAAGAACACGAATTTAAAATAATGGAAAATTCGTAATAATTTTCTGTTCTGTTTACATATAATTATATCTGTGTGCATTCGTGCAGAAAATTCGTGAGCATTAGTGGTAAAAAAAATGAAGAACGATCTTGTCATATTTTCAGGAAGTTCAAATCCTGTTCTGGCTCAAAAGATATGTGAATATCTGGATATGCCGCTCGGGGGTGCCAAGCTGAAGCGATTCAGCGACGGCGAAACTCAGGTGGAAATTCATGAAAATGTAAGGCTGAAAGATATTTTTCTGATTCAGTCCACCTGCCAGCCTGTCAACGACAACCTGATGGAACTCCTTCTGATGATAGATGCCCTCAAACGGGCTTCTGCCAGAAGGATCACAGCCGTCATGCCCTACTACGGCTATGCGCGTCAGGACAGAAAGGTAACGCCGCGGGTTCCCATCAGCGCCAAATTGGTGGCTGATCTCCTGACGGTTGCAGGCTCTGACAGAGTAATTACCATGGATCTTCATGCCGGACAGATACAGGGCTTTTTCAACATCCCTGTGGACAATCTCTACGCAACGCCGGTGCTGCTCAATTACATGAAATCCAATTTTCAGAAAGATGTGGTGATTATTTCTCCCGATGCCGGCGGTGTGGAAAGAGCCAGAGCGTTTGCAAAACGCCTGAATGCAGGGCTTGCCATTATTGACAAACGTCGGGATATGCCGAATGAGGCAAAGGCAATGGCGGTTATCGGCGATGTCGAAGGAAAGACAGCAGTTATCCTGGACGATATGGCAGATACTGCCGGCACGCTGACCGAAGCAGCAGGCGCGCTCGTGGGGAAAGGGGCAAGAGAAGTTCATGCCTGTGTTTCCCATCCGGTTCTTTCGGGTCCCGCAATTGACCGGATCACGGAATCACCCTTGAAAAGCCTGGTGGTGACAGACACCATTCCGTTAAACGCCAGGGCTTCGGCTTGCAGTAAAATAAAAGTGCTGACGATCTCGAATCTGGTCGGAGAGGCGATCATCCGAAGTCACCGAGGTGATTCGGTAACGTCTCTTTTTGTATAAAAAAAGAAAAAAGATTGAAAAAGATTTGACATTTTTTGAAAAGCTGTCAAATCTGTTATAGTTTTAACAGACAGGGTGACGGCAGGGAGGAGGAACGATTTTTGGAATTACTTGAATTGAAAGCAAATATCAGAACATCTACGGGAAAAGGACCGGCGCGGCAGTTGCGCGGCAACGGAAGCATACCGGCAGTTCTTTACGGTCCGGGAAAAGAACCGGTGATGCTGTCGGTAAATACAAAAGAACTTGAGCAATGGCTGAAAAAGGGAAAAATCGGGCAGAGCCTTACGAATGTTTCCATTGATAGGGGCGGAAATACAGATGTCCGGCCCGCCATGATTAAAGAACTTCAGATTCATCCGGTTTCAGACCGCTTTTTACATGCGGATTTTTACGAAGTTTCCATGGACCGGAAAGTTTCTGTCAGAGTTCCTGTGGTGACAAAAGGAAAATCAAAAGGCGTTGATTTGGGCGGTATGTTGCAGATTATCCGCCGCGAGCTGGAAGTTTACTGTTTTCCGAATGCGATTCCGGACAAAATTGTCATTGATATTACCGATCTTGATATGGGCGATTCTGTTCATGTGAATGATATTCCCCGGGAACCGGATGTGGAAATTCCGGCAGATGTGAATTTTACGGTATTGACCGTACTGAGTCCCAAGGGCACAGCCGAAGAAGCAGCAGAAACCGCAGAGGGTGAAGAAGCTGCTCCCGCGGAGGAATAGCAGGTCGGATTGAAAAATCTGAGCCGAGTTTATGTCAGAAAAAAACCTGCGGATGATCGTGGGACTGGGAAATCCGGGAGATGCCTATAAAGACACCCGCCATAACATCGGGTTCATGGCGGCAGATGCGGTGGCAGAATATTTTTCCATTCCTTTTGACAAAAAGAAATTTGACGCGCTGATCGGACGCGGACAGATAGGGGACACAGAAGTGATTCTGGCAAAGCCCCTGTCTTATATGAATCTGAGCGGTTTTCCCGCGCGGCGGATTGCGGACTATTTCAGGATATCAGGCAGGGATATGCTCGTCGTCCATGACGATATAGACCTTGCTTTCGGCAGAATAAAAATCAAAGAGAAAGGAGGAGATGGGGGACACAAAGGTGTCAGATCGTTGACAGACGCTTTCGGCGGAGGCGATTTTATCCGGCTTCGCATCGGCGTCGGGCGTTCCGGCAAGGAAATCAATACTGCGGATTATGTTCTGGGAAAATTTACCGGCGAAGAAAAAAAACTTCTGGAACAGATTCTTGCAAATGTTCGGGACGCTGTTGTCACTGTCCTTTGTAAAGGTACAAAGGAAGGAATGAATCTTTTTAACTGTAGTAAGAACTTGATGATTTAACCTTTAAACGGAGGAAAAATGAAGGAAACAGTATTGAACAACCTGCCGTTCTTCTGCACGGTGGTAGGGCTTATCGGCGTAGCGTTCGCTATTATTATTGCCGGAATCGTAAAATCCGCTCCGGCCGGAAATGAAAAAATGCAGAAAATTGCCGCCGCGATTAAAGAAGGCGCAATCGCATATCTTAACCGTCAGATGAAGAGCATGGCAACTGCGGGCATCATTATCGCCATTCTTATTGCCTTCTTCCTCGGCAGCAAAAATGCCGTCGGTTTTATTATCGGCGCGGTGGCTTCTTTTATTGCCGGTTATGTGGGAATGCGCGTATCGGTTATTGCCAACGTCAGAACTGCCGAAGCTTCAAAAGGCGGACTGGCTGCGGGTCTGAATCTTGCCTTCAAAGGCGGAGCGGTTACCGGTATGATGGTTGCAGGTCTTGCGCTGACCGCTGTCGCCGGTTTTTACACTGTGCTGACAAAAACCATGGGTGTTATGCCTAAAGAGGCAGTTGGGGCATTGGTTGCACTGGGCTTCGGCGGAAGTCTCATTTCCATTTTCGCACGGCTCGGCGGCGGTATCTTTACCAAAGGTGCTGACGTAGGTGCTGATCTTGTAGGTAAAGTCGAAGCCGGTATTCCCGAAGACGATCCGAGAAACCCCGCTGTTATCGCAGACAACGTCGGCGATAACGTCGGCGACTGCGCCGGTATGGCTGCTGACCTTTTCGAGACCTACGCTGTAACGGCAGTTGCCGCAATGCTGCTGGGAAATCTGCTTTTCCCCAAAGTCGCTATGGCAACTGAGTTTCCGCTTGTTCTGGGTGCAATTTCCATTATTGCATCTATGATTGCTATTTTCTTTGTAAGACTCGGTGCCAAAGACGACTACATCATGGGCGCGCTTTACAAAGGTATGTTCGGTTCCGCAATTATTGCTGCGCTGGTATTCTACGTTGCCTGTAAAAAGCTGATGGTCGGGATTCCGAATATTACCCCGATGGATATTTACTATTCCACATTGGTCGGACTGATTCTGACCGTTGTGATTGTTATTGTTACAGAATATTACACCGGCAAATACGGTCCCGTGAAAGGCATCGCCGATGCTTCTTCCACAGGTCACGGAACAAACATCATTGCGGGTCTTGCTGTCAGTATGCAGGCAACTGCTGCTCCGGTTCTGACCATCTGCGCCGGAATCGGCATTGCTCACCATTTTGCAGGTCTCTACGGTATTGCGATGGCAGCTATGGCAATGCTTTCCATGACCGGTATGGTTATTGCAATTGATGCTTACGGCCCGATCACCGATAACGCCGGCGGTATTGCTGAAATGGCAGGAATGGATGAGAGCGTCCGTGCGGTAACAGATCCGCTGGATGCTGTCGGAAACACCACCAAAGCCGTTACCAAAGGTTATGCTATCGGTTCTGCCGGTCTTGCCGCACTCGTTCTTTTTGCCTGTTATGTGGAAGAGTTCGGTCTGCAAGGCTCGAAAACTGAGATCAAATTCGATCTGAGCGATGTGAATGTTATCATCGGTCTTTTCATCGGCGGTCTTCTGCCGTATCTGTTTGCTTCCATTGCCATGAAAGCTGTCGGAAATGCCGGCGGCGCGGTTGTTGACGAAGTTCGCCGTCAGTTCCGTGAAATCCCGGGCATTATGGAAGGCACTGGCAAACCCGATTACGGTGCGTGTGTTGATATCGTAACCAAGTTTGCATTGAGCGAAATGGTTGTTCCCGCACTGCTTCCGGTTGTTGCTCCGGTTCTGGTCGGACTGCTGCTGGGCAAAGTTGCTCTGGGCGGTCTGCTGATCGGCAGCATCGTTACCGGTCTGTTTGTTGCCATCTCCATGACAACAGGCGGCGCGGCATGGGACAACGCAAAGAAATACATTGAAGACGGTCATCTGGGCGGCAAGGGCAGCGATGCTCACAAAGCTGCTGTTACCGGCGACACCGTGGGCGATCCTTACAAAGACACCGCAGGCCCCGCTGTCAACCCGATGATTAAGATTCTCAATGTTGTGGCTTTGCTGCTGGTTCCTTTCCTGATGTAATTTAAGGTCTTTTTCATTGTTATTTGACCGCAGTAAAACGATTTTGAAACGATTTGAAAAATCGTTTTACTGCTCTCTGTTATTTGAAACGATTTGAAAAATCGTTTTACTGCTGAAAAAATCATTTTAACCGCTAAAAAAAGGATCGGTGCAATGCGCCGATCCTTTTTTATTGATTATTAACCGAATACATGATATAAAAGAAATATTCGCTATATAAACAAAACCATATAACTGGCGGGAAAATGAATGAAAAAGAAAAACACGGAACAGGCGGTTGACAGCAACGGTCATAATAACGGAAAGAGCATTCGTACATTTCAAGTCGGCGATCTGGCTGTTTATCCTGCTCACGGGGTCGGACGGATTGAAGCGATTGAGAGCAAGACTGTAAACGGCGCAAAATACGACTTTTATATTATGAAGGTTCTGGAAAACGACATGGTGATTATGATCCCCACCTCCAATGTGGATTCAGTGGGACTGAGGGATGTCATCAGTGAGAAAGAAATTCCGCAGATATATGATATTATGAGAAAAAGACGGGATGTCATGGCTGACAGCCAGACATGGAATCGCAGGTACAGGGAATATATGGACAAGATTAAAACCGGCTCTCTGTATGAGGTGGCGGAAGTTTTCCGTGATCTTTTTATTTTAAAAACAACGAAGGACCTGTCTTTCGGTGAAAGAAAACTCTATGATACGGCTCAGATTCTTTTGGTTAAAGAGCTTTCCACAGCCAAGCGGACTGATGAAAAGACAATTCTTTCAGAAATCGAGTTACTCTTCTGCCCGCTGCAATAATCTCCCCCCCTTTTTCTTTTTAATAAAACGGCAACAAAATGGCAATAACATGTTAATAAAATGGCAATAAAAGGCGATACAATGCTATCTGAAGACGTACCCCGGTTTTTTAATAAAATGGTACAAATTCCGGTTTCTGAAATGCCTATTTTAACATATACGGCTTCCGAAGACGGATTTTTGTTTTCAATCCTTGCGGATACGCATGATTCAGGCAAGCGTATGGATACTTATGTCGCGTCTGTAATCCCCGGCTGCTCCCGCGCCCTTGCAGCAGAACTCATCCTAAAAGGAAAAATACTGGTACAGGGCAAAATAAAAAAGCCTGCATACAAATTAAAAGCCGGAGAGGAAATTCACGGGTGTATTCCCGAACCTGAGCCTGTTTCCTACAAAGCCGAAGCCATTGACATTCACATCCTGTATGAAGACGAACATCTGATTGTGATTAACAAAGCCCCCGGAATGGTTGTTCATCCGGCTCCGGGCAACTATACCGGAACGCTGGTGAATGCGCTGCTTTATCATTGTCCCGATCTTGACGGCATCGGCGGAAAACTGCGCCCCGGAATTGTCCATCGCCTGGACAAAGACACCTCCGGCGCGCTGGTGGTCGCCAAAAATGCGCTGGCGCAGGAGCGGCTGTCATTTTATTTCAAATCAAGAACCGTAAAAAAAACCTATTTGGCTTTGGTTCACGGCGAGATGAAATCAGACGCCGGAACGATTTCGCTGCCCATCGGCAGGCATCCGGTTCATCGGAAAAAAATGTCAACATGCAGCAAAATCGGGCGTGAGGCGGAAACCTGCTGGAAGGTACGGGAGCGTTTTTTCGGCGCAACACTGCTGGAGATCGCGCTCAAGACAGGGAGAACACATCAGATTCGGGTGCATTGCGCGGCGATTCATCATCCGGTCATCGGCGATGAAGTTTACGGCGCACGCAACGCAGGAAAAAATCTTCCCGTGCAAGTTTCAGCGCTGATACAATCAGCCACAAGACAGATGCTGCACGCGTGGCGGCTTGAATTTTGCCATCCTTTTACAGGAGAAAATATGTGTTTTGAGTCGCCGATTCCCGAAGATATGGAGGCGTTGATATTGTCATTTCAAGGGAAGCGAGAAAACTTTGTCTGACTGCAAGCCTGTTGCTGAAATTTCGCTTTGCCCGGGCTGATACGAATTTGCTTTCAAACTTTGGTTTTTTACGGCATATTTTCTCAGCAGTTGTAAAACGGGTTTGAAACCCGTTCTACAGCTATGGTGCATTCCGTTTTCGGATATCTGTCTGTGTGCGTCTGTGTGCGTCTGTGGCAAAAAAAACAAAAAGAGAATTAGCAATTTCGGTTAAAACCGCTTCTGTTGTTATAATAGGACTTAAAATTTTTTCAGTCAGATTCTTCGCTGATAAATGAAATTCATCTTTTGTATTCAGCAGTGCTGATACATAACTTGTGTCTAAAAAGAAAGATTTTTTCATTTTTTCTCAGTTCCGTAAAGATAATGATCATGCTGATCTGCCAAATCTGAAACACCCAAATCTTTTGCCCTTCCCAGAATTCGTCTCAAAACATTCTGTTCAGGCTTTTCTGGTGGCTTTTCAGTTAAAATTTGAATAAGATATCTTTGATTGCTTTCCAAATCAACCGGTGTTTCAGGAATAAAATTATAACCGTCAAAAATGGCATACACTGTTTTTGGCATTTGCTCACTCCTTTTTTCTACTTTCAGGCTGATAATATTTTTAAAACATTTTGCAGTCAAATCTTACACTATTTCTTATATCTCAAGCTGTTTTTCCGCCGCCTCCACAGCCGCCGCGACATTCTCCGCAGCCGTGCCGCCGAAGGATTTCCGCCGCTGAATCATCTGTTCTATGGTCAAAAACTTAAAAATGTCTTCCGAAATCAGAGCGGAAAATGTCTGCAATTCTTCGAGACGCAGTTCATGGAGTTCCTTTTTCCGGCGCAGCGCGTAGGCAACCGCTTTGCCCGCACAACTATGAGCTTCGCGGAAGGGCATTCCTTTTGTCGCGAGATAATCCGCCATATCGGTGGCATTCAAAAAGCCGGAACAAGCCGCTCGATACATCGCCTCTTTCTTGATTTTCATGGTCGGAAACATTGCCGCATAAATTTCAATGCAGGCTTTCAGCGTGTCCGCAGCCTCGAACAGGGGCTTTTTGTCTTCCTGCATGTCCCGGTTGTAAGTCATGGGCAATGACTTCATCAGCGTCAGCAGGGCGATGAGATGTCCGAACACGCCGCCGGTTTTTCCCCGCACCAATTCCGCCACATCCGGATTTTTCTTTTGGGGCATGATGCTGCTGCCGGTAGAAAATGCGTCGGAAAACTCCATAAAGCCGAACTCCGCGGATGACCATAAAATCAACTCCTCGGACAGGCGGCTGAAATGCACCATGCAGAGACTCGCATCAGACAAAAATTCAATTACAAAATCCCTGTCCGACACTGCATCCATAGAGTTTGCCGAAACTGCCGGAAAATTCAGCAGTTGCGCTGTGTAGTGCCTATCAATGGGATAAGTCGTTCCTGCAAGGGCTGCGCTCCCCAGCGGCATCACGTTGATGCGCC
>JFJP01039589.1_pt1 | contig 13131 bp, 9 predicted proteins | sample 431651 | NCBI WGS metagenome assembly JFJP01 (sample SAMN02602958, study PRJNA72255) | Microbial mat metagenome, whole genome shotgun sequencing project. | biome: fresh water; feature: sink hole; material: water; isolation source: purple microbial (photo- and chemosynthetic) mats found in...
TTTTTGCTATTTCGGCACCAGCCACCTATTTTCATCAGTTCAATTCGCATAAGGTATTTTTTGAGATTGTACCAACCTGGTTTATTGCACCTTTGCTTTCGTTTGCCATTTGTTACCTTTTCGGAAAATACATTTACACGCCCATCCGGAAGAAAGGTTATCTCACCTACGGACAACTTTCTCAGCATCGGGTTGTCAAGGCAATTATTGTAATCATGTCGTTGTATGTGGCCTTTTCGATTGGAGCTAATAATGTTGCCAATGCTGTTGGGCCAATAGCTTCGATGATGTCGCACGAACTAAAACTACCATTTGATGGAAACGGGTTTTCCATAATAATGATACTAACAACCCTGGTTGTGGCACCCAATTTTGCGATTGGAGCATCAATTTTAGGAAGTAAGGGTCTTGAAAACACCGGGAAGGGAATTTTCTTGTTTGGTCCTTTCGAGGCTATTATTATCTCTTTCGTTACCGCAAGCCTGTTGCTGATTTCTTCGGTTACCCGCGGCATACCAACCTCTTTAATTCAGTTGAATGCAGCAGCTATCATTGGTATTGGAGTGGCCCGGCTGGGTGCAAAAAACATCTTTCGAAAAACTTCGGTGAATCAGTTTTTTGTAATGTGGATCATTGCTCCGGTTATCGCTTTTGTACTTTCATTAAGCCTTACCTACCTGGCCGACAAGCTTGGATTTTTATAAGAATAACCCGGTCTAATTCCTGAAATCCTTATTTAAGCTTTGTTTTCAGATCGATTAATTTCAACACATTTTCCAAATCGTCAGCCGATCGGACTTCGACCGAAATGCAGCGACCAATTTTATATCGTTTGGCATTGCGGTATTCCTCTTTGAGGGTTTCGGGCAACGAGCTGGCTTCAATAAGCGGTTCCGCTTTTTCGTTCAACCAGAAACTAATGCGGAACGTGTCTTTGATGATTCCGATCCAATAAATCGTTTTTTTCTTCTGAAGTGCCCGGTACAACCAGCTTTTCCCGTCGTTATAAAACCGCCACTCCTCGGTAATGTCAAAATGATTGTCGTACAGGTAGTCGATAACCTGTTCCCAATAAACACTATTTTCACCGATAATCGAAAAGATCAATTCTTCGGTAGGTTGAACATTTGGATCTGTTAATACAATAGGTTCCATAGATTATCTGTTTGGTTTATTTCTGTTAAAGGGTTATTGTAACTATTGATTTTGAAGGAATTACAATCTGATCACTCCGTGTTTTCGAGTAGCTTAGATTGTTGGTCATTGACGTGGTAAACGATTTTACTACTGACTTATTTCCCAGATCGACGATGCTGTTTTTATTCCCCAGATTGACCATTACGTAAACAAGTGCCTTGGTTTTAGGGTCTTTCCATGCCGAAACCAAGAGCCCATCTTTTATTGATTGTGGCTCAGAAAGTTCACATTTGATGCGTATCATTCCGGGGCGAATAAACCGGGAATAGTTACCCAGCGCCCAAAGTAATTTGCTGTCGCGGAATTGTCCGTCCGATTTTAAACTTTCCACCCTAAACCCCATTCTCCCGCTCGTTTCCTGCGAACCATCGTCGAGATAGATGAGTCCATCTTTATAGTCGGCTTTTGTAATGGCAGTCCACCATTGCCACGATTTTGCATTACAAATGGTTAAGTCGTTGTGAATAATCCGGGCAACAAAAAGAGCTGTTGGCATTCCCAGGTCTCGTGTTCCTCCTTGTTTAATCTCGTCGTTTTTTTCTAAAATACAATATTCGCTTTGCCAAAATCCTAGCTTAGGATTATTTGCCTGAATGGCCGAATCAAGTGCTATCCGGGTTTTTACCTGCGTTTCGAGTGGCCACACGGTAAAGTAGCTGTGTCCTGAAATGATATTAGCTACATGGGATAAATTCCCAACGTAATTAGGCGATTTGGGGTTGAAGAAAAATGCGATCTGGTTATCACGGTGATCGTTTTTTACCGTTTTAGTCAGATGCTGGATGGTGCCGGCCTCGCCAATAACCAGTTTTGTGGTAAGATTTTGCCGATCGAGTTCGGCCGATAGTAGTTTAATGAGTGAATAAAGTTCTTCGTTGTTGGCCGGAGTTCCTTCCTGATTACCGCTATCCCATTCCCATTGAGGTTCGTTAAATGGACTGAGGTAGTCAAAATGAATTCCTTCTTTTTCGAAGTGTTGAACGACATCGGTCAAAAACCGTGCGTAGTCGGGTAGTTTTTCAGGAGCCACGTTGAAATGACCATTCCCTTTGGAGGCAAAACCTTTGTTGTTTAAGCTCATGTGTGTTGGAGCTGCATTCGGAAATGCCAGAAAACGCTCAACGCCACGTTTTTTTGCAGCTTCTAAAAACCATTGCTGGCCGGCCTGCTTGTTCCAGTCATAAGATCCATCGGGATTTTGAAAGCATTCTCCCCGTCGCCATACGTTTTCAATTCCTGATTTTTCGCCTTGTTCGCTTGTTCCTGAACTAATGTAAAAACGCCAAATTGAAAGTCCTATCCCACGGGGATTTCCGTGCTCATCTGTTTTTTGACTAAAAAGTAAATCGGCAATGGCTTCTTTCTTTTCCGATGGCCAATCTTTTCCTACAAATTGGCAACGCCAGGCATCCGAAGCTCCAAATCCATCCATTGTTTGATATTCAATTTCAGGAAAAGTTTTGATTTGAACCGTTTGACTTCGAACGACTGAGACTCCCAGTATGATGCCAATGAGGAAAACAATACATTTCATATTCAACTAAAATTATCTGGTATTTAAATAGAATAAAGATTGTGAATTTATGCGTAAGAAACAATCACTACCTACCGATTATCATCCGTTGGGATCGGTGTAATTCCTAAATCGAATTGAGCTGTTCCGATAATTTTTCAGGCATGGAAAACCAGAATGGGGGTTTCGGAGTGTAGCACCATTTCGCGGGCAATACTTGGATTATTTGGTTAAGAATGTTTTAGATAAAATATTAGCCATTTTGAACATTTTTAATTAGATTTGGATAATATTTTAACCAATTAGGATGTATTCTTTAGAACCTACTCCTCAGGATGTAAAAAAAACATTGGCTGAAAGACATCGCGTCCTGAGAAAACAGCTAAAAATGTCGCAGGAAGAAATGGCCGAACGTTCGGGCGTATCTTTGGGCAGTTTAAAGCGTTTCGAAAATACCGGAAAAATATCGCTGGATTCGCTGCTGAAACTGATGCATCTTTTAGGACGATTGAATGAACTTGATAACCTCTTGATAGTAAAAGAGAATCTTGACGATGTGAAAAAATTATTTACAGAATAAATAATAACCAATGACCGGTATCACTAAGTTATTCGTATCGCTACTTCTCGAAGAATATAACTTTGAAGTTGGGGAATTAGTGCTTTCCAACTCCAAAATATATTTCAGATATAATAATGACTTCCTCAAAACCGGGCTTAACCTATCGCCCATAAAGCTTTCTTTTTCAGGGGATATTGTAAGCGCAGACAACCATCCTTTTGATGGATTGTTTGGGGTATTTAACGACTCATTACCTGATGGTTGGGGTCGGCTGTTGCTTGATCGATCCTTGTCGTCCAAAGGAATTGACCTAACAAAGATAACACCCTTGGATCGGCTGGCGTATGTCGGATCGCGGGGAATTGGAGCCATTGTTTACAAACCAGAGATCAAAACCGAGGACACAGCAATCTTTTTTCCCGAACTGGACATCCTTGCGAATGAAATGAGTCATATACTCCAAGGTGTCAGTTCTGAGATTATTGAGGAGTTGTTTATCCTTGGAGGCTCTTCGGGTGGAGCAAGGCCAAAGATTTTTGCCGCATACAATCCGCATACCGACGACCTGATATATGGTCTGGATAATATTCCTGAAGGCTATGAAGAATGGATCATCAAATTCCCTTCATCATCTGATAACCCAGAGATCGCAAATATTGAATTTGCCTACCACAAAATGGCTCTACTAGCAGGCGTTGAAATGAGTGAATGCCGCCTTTTTAAAGGAAAATCAGGTCAGGTTTATTTTGGGACAAAACGGTTCGATCGGAAAGCCGGTAAACCTCTGCATATACACTCTGCTTCCGGCCTTATGCACGACAACTTCAGAATGAGTACAATGGATTACGGACATTTGATGGATTGCGCTTTTCGTCTGGAAAAACATGTAAAAGCGTATGAAAAAATCTTTAGGCTGGCCGCATTTAATGTGTATTCGCATAACCGGGACGACCACAGTAAAAATTTCTCTTTCCTGATGAATGCCAAAGGGGATTGGCATTTCGCCCCAGCTTATGACCTCACTTTTTCGTATTCAGGCTATGGGTTTCATAGTACGATGATCGCTGGAGAAAGTAAAAATCCAGGCAGGAAAGAGCTCATGAAACTGGCCACTCATTTTGGATTGAAAAATGCAGGCTTCATTATTGACGAAGTTCAAGAAGCTATAAGCCAATGGGGAACAATTGCCAGAGAATGCAGCATCAGCAAAGAAACAAGAAATACGATTCAGACAGCCGTGGACAAGATCAGAAACTAAGTTATTGGGGGTTTGGATGAACTCAATATAAATTTCAACACATTACGGTTATTCCGGTGTTGAATGGATTTTTCATTTCTAAATCCTTGTTTCCAACCAATCTTCTGGCAACGTCTTTTTTTTGTATCTTCCTCGCCCAATTACTGAACCTGACAAACCAATGCGCCTGAAATTTTATATTCTTTTTGCGATCCTGTTTTATGGATTTTTTCTTCCGGCATTTTCGGCTGAAAAACTTATCATTTCTGAGTTTCTTGCAGTCAACAGCAATAATCTTCAGGATGAAGACAAAACTTATTCCGACTGGATTGAACTACAAAATACGGGCGAAACAGCAGTGAGCCTGAAGGGATTTTACCTGACCGATGATGCTCAAAACCTGAGCAAATGGAAGTTCCCGGATGTAAAGCTTGATGCCGGAAAATTTCTGGTGGTGTTTGCTTCCGAAAAAGACCGGATTGATCCGGCGAAGCCTTTACACACCAATTTTAAACTTTCGGGTTCGGGCGAATTTCTGGCACTGGTTTCTACCGACGGGAAAACCATCCTTAGCTCGTTTTCTCCGCAGTTTCCACCTCAAAGCGAAAATGTTTCCTATGGTATTTACAACGGTCAACCTGTTTTTTTCGACCGACCCACGCCCGGAGCAACCAACGAATTGGGAGGCAAGGTACAATTGCCCGTATTCAGCAAAGCCCGTGGTTATTACAACCAGGCTTTTACGGTTTCCATCCAGACTCCTGATCCCGATTCGAAGATTTATTATACCACCAATGGGATTCGTCCGTCGGCTCAAAAAGGAACTTTGTACAAAGAGCCGATTCGTATTCAAACCACCACACCACTTAGTGCGGTAGCGGTAAAAAATGGAACAGAAACCAGTGCCGTGGTGTCGAATACCTATTTTTTTACCGACAGTATCGTAAAGCAAAACAATCACCCGAAAGGATATCCGGCCGAGTGGGGTGCTTTTGAAACAATCCCCGGAATTGCTCCAGCCGATTACGAAATGGATCCTGAAGTGTGCGGTAATCCAATCTATAAATCGTTGTTCGCCGACGCTTTTTTGTCACTTCCAACTTTATCGGTAGTGACCGATCCCGACCATATTTTCTCGCACAGTTCAGATCCTGAAACTGGCGGAATTTACATTTATACCGGTTCAACAGGGAAAAAAATTGGTGACGGATGGGAGCGCCCCGCATCTGTTGAATATTTCGATCCCAAATCTCCGGATGGCTTCCAGGTGAATTGTGCCCTGCAAATTCATGGCGGACAAAGCCGTGTTCCGGAGAAAACACCCAAGCATTCGTTTCGCATCGAGTTTAAAAGTGAATACGGCCCTTCAAAACTCGAGTTCCCACTGTTCAGTGAACCCGAAGCAACAACAAGATTTAACTCCATTGTACTTCGTGCAAACTTCGGCTATACCTGGTTGCACTGGAGCCCCACCGAACGTAAAGCGCCCAAATACGTTCAGGATAGCTGGGGAAAAGATAGCCAGCTGGCCATGGGCCATATTTCGGCTCACAATAAGTTTGTACATTTATTCCTTAACGGCATTTACTGGGGAATGTACAATGCCTGCGAGCGTTTGGACGAAAACTTTATGGGTACTTACCTGAAAGGAAAATCGGAAGATTTTGATGTAATAAAAGATTATGCAGAAGTTTCGAACGGAACAATTACCGTCTGGAACAACATGATGGCAATGGCTAACAGCGGACTGGCTTCGCAGGCTTCCTACCAAAAAATTCAGGGAAACAACCCCGATGGAAGCCGGAACCTCAGTTTTGAACCATACTTGGATGTTGACAACCTGATCGACTACATGCTGATGAATTTTTACGCCGGGAACAACGACTGGGATCACCACAACTGGGTGGCTGCCCGAAACCGGGTTGAGCCGGATAAAGGATTCAAGTTTTTTAGCTGGGATGCCGAACATCTGTTTACCACCGCCACGCTGGATGTGACCAGAGAAGACAATGCCAACTGCCCCAGCCACTTATTAACCAAACTAAAAGACAATTTGGATTTCCGTATGAGAGTGGCCGACCGTATTCAGCAACTGTTTTTTGGCGATGGTTTGTTTACCCCGCAATCGGCCTCCGAACGCTACCTGAAACGTACCAAAGAAATTGAAAAGGCCATTTTATGTGAGTCGGCCCGTTGGGGCGATTACCGCCGCGATGTTCACTCGCGCGATAACGACAATGATTTATATACGCCCGAAAAGTACTGGGTAAAAACACTCGACTGGCTAATAGAGTCGTATTTCCCGTCGCGCACTGATTTAGTTGTAAATCAATTGCGGATATCAGGGCTGTATCCCTCGGTTAATGCACCTGTTTTTTCGCGGGAAGGAGGTAATGTTGCCACTGAATTCGATTTAAGCATGAGTGCCACAGCTGGTACAATTTATTATACGGTTAATGGAACCGATCCACGTCTGGCAGGCGGCGAAGTGGCTAAAAGCGGAGTCTATTCGTACCAGTCGCCTGTAAAAATTAACGGCAACGGAACAGTCAAAGCACGTGTGAAAGATGGAACACACTGGTCGGCCATGACCGAAGCAACATTCAGTTTTCCCGATTCAACATTGCTGTTAACCGCAGGTTTGGAAACCCAGGAAGGGAATGGTAATTTCCCTAATCCGTTTCAAACGAAAAGTCAGATCTGGTTTAATCTGCCTGCCGAATCAACAGTTAAAATCTCCATCTTCACGACACAAGGAAAACTAATCGAAACCCTTTTCGAAGGAAAACTTGGACGAGGTACACAATACCAAACCTGGACTCCCAAAAACGTTCAACAAGGAATTTACATTTACCAGATTCAATACGAAGGCAAAACGGTCTCCGGAAAAATGGTGTATGTGAAATAAAATCAATTTACCGGCTTAATCAACAAAGCACATCCACCTGAGGCCATCAGCTTTAGATCAAGTACCGTTTTGGAGTCAACTTTCTGAGTTAAAATTCCGACATGAGTGCGGGTTTGCACCTCTGGATTATCAAAATACAGAGTCGCTTCGTATTTTTTACCAGCTTCCAGAAAGTCAAGTGGAACTTTTAATTCCCGTGCTTCCATATTCGTGATACAACCAACAAACCAGTTCGCTTGATTGCGCCGGGCAATTGCGATATATTTCCCGATTTCACCAGAAATCACTTTGGTATCATCCCAGGTTGTTGGCAACATTTTCCAAAATTCAAGTTCAGGCTCACCCTGATAACTATTTGGAGAATCGTACCAGTACAAAAACTGAAGCGGGCTGTAATAAATTACCGGCAAAGTTAATTGGTGTGCAGGGGTATTCTTGATAAACCTTCCGGTGCGTCCGAATTCTTTTCGGGTGTAATAACAGAAAGTATAATCAGCAGCTCCGGCAATAAACCGGGTAAAAGGTAAAACTGTATTATTGTTGGCATCGGGCATTTCCTCGTTGCCATGAATTCCTTCCTGAGTCAGCAAATTCGGATAAGTTCGGCTAAAACCAGTCGGACGGTATTCGTCGTGAATATCAACCATCAAACCATATTGGGCACATTTTTTCACGGCTTCGTGCATCCAGCTTGTCCAGCGGTGCGAACCAACCTGAACAAAACCGAACTTAATTCCTGAAATTCCCCACGATTTATAGAGTGGTAAAATGGTGTCCAACTGAAGGGCTAATGCTCGTTGGTTGACATAAACCCAAACACCGATTCCTTTTGATTTAGCATACTGAAGCACCTCCTTCATATCCAGCTCGTTTTTGGGATTGCGACTTGGGTCGACATTTACTGCTGTTGCATCCGACGACTTAAAATACTCATACCCATACCAACCCGCATCAAAATGAATGTATTGAATGTTTTGGGCCACGGCAAAATCGACCAGCTTTTTTGCTCCTACAGTCGACAAACTAGTTTCACGCATCACCTTGCCGGGTTTAATCCATGCCGTATTTTGAAGGGCACAGGGCGGATTAAGGTTAAGAATCAGATCGTTGTTCTGCAATAAATCAACTGCTTTTTTTGCAACCAAAATAACTCTCCACGGAGAGCTGAAAGGGGCAATGTCATCGACATCGTCGTACATCGAACCTACAATCGTATTCGGTTTATCAGTCGCCAACTTAAATTTAGTACGGGCATAATCTACCATTTCAGCTTCGGCCAAACACGCAAATAAGCCGTTGGGTAATTCAAGTGTCAGGGGTCGGTCTGATTCATCAGGCCAATTTTTTAAAGGTAATAGTTGATGCAAGGTTTGTGCTCGTGCGGTGAACCAGGCTTTTGTTTGCTCCTGAAATGTATATTCGGTGGTTTCGCCGGTTATGTGTAAATATGGGCCTCCCCGTTCTGCTTCAGGAAAAGTGTAGCGAAAAGCGATCCCTTCGTTATAGGCTCTGACAACGATTTTAAGCTCCCGGTTGGGCTGACCTTCTTTGAATAGCGTAAAGGTTGTTTCATTAAAATGATCACGAATTGACGATCGCTCGCCATACACCGGCTTCCAAACCGTGTCCTCCCGACGTTCGGTTGTCGTTTTAACCGCAAGCTTTTTGTCCCATCCTTCGCCATTGCATGTAATCCCGAATTTCGATTCCAAAACAATGGGCTGATTTTCGTAAGCGACCTGATAGCTTAGTCCTTTATTGGTTTCAGTCAGCCCGATTGTTATCACAAGTTTATGGTCGGGAGAAATAACCTGATACGAATTGGATTGGGCAAATGGACTAAAATAAAAAACGAGCAATAAGAATAAAAGTGTAAAATTTTTCATGATCCTTAGGTTGAGTTGGGTAAATTTAGGTCTTTAGTACAAAATATCAATAATTTGACAATCAAAACAAACCGCAATGAAAAACATTTCCATAACGGCACAATGATATAGAATTCTTTTCAAAAAAAAAGCCTGCCCTTTCGGACAAGCTTTCACATTAACCAACCTAAACCACCAAACCACTATTTTTTGACAAATACCTGGTACGCCCATTTGTCTAATTTTATTGTCGATCCTTTTTCAAGCGTTTTTGTTTCGCCTGTAAAATACTCCTGATAGTCGCCTGCCTGAGGAAGCTCCAAACTTGCCTCAACAGGTGCAGCCGATAAGTTGAAAACGGCCAAAACCTTGCTATTGTCTTTTTCGCGGGTAAAAGCCAAAACTTTTGCCGGATCCGACGATTTAACAATTACCGGAGTTCCTCCAGCGATTCCATTCCACAAAGCCGACTGGTCTTTTTTAAGTTTAATCAGTTTTTGATAGAATTGCTGCATTTCCAGATTACTCCAATCAATCTGATCTTTTTCGAAAAACAACAGTCGTTTATTTAATCCGGCTTCCTGTCCGGTGTAGATTAATGGCATACCCGGAGCTACAAAACTAAGTACAGCCATTGTTTTTACGGCTTCGCCCAAACGTTCGTATTCCGTTCCATTCCAACTGTTTTCGTCGTGATTCGAAGTAAACTGCAAGGTGTAAGTTCCTACCGGATAAGCAGCAACAGTTTTTACCAACGATGAATCAAGATACTGAGCTGTTTTTTTGCCCTGAGCCACTTCGTTCATCAGGTGATGAAACGACCAACCGTAGTTGCTGTGAAACGCTTTATTCAGCAAGTCCATCTGATCCTGATTTTCTGCCAGCATATAAACCGGTTTAATCGAATCGAGCGAAAGGCGGGCTGCTTCCCAAAAATCGGTTGGAACACCACCGGCAAAATCGCAACGGTATCCGTCGATGTTAACATCTTTCACCCAAAATTTTAAGGCATCCAACATAGCCTTGCGCATGTCTTTATTTTCGTAATTCAAATCGGCAACATCACTCCAGTCTTTCACCGGAGGAATTATATTACCCAACGAATCTTGTGTGTACCAGTCTTTGTGCTCAATGAGCCACTGATTATCCCAACCGGTATGGTTACCAACCCAATCGAGCATTACTTTGAAACCCATCTCGTGAGCTTTGTTTACCAAAGCCTTAAAATCGTCGATGGTTCCAAATTCAGGGTTAACCGCTTTGTAATCGCGTATCGAATAATACGATCCCAAACCACCTTTTCGGTTCTTTTCCGAGATGGGATAAATCGGCATAAACCACAAAATATCCACACCCATTTCTTTGAGGCGCGGAAGGTGAGTTTCGAAGGCTTTAAATGTTCCTTCGGGGGTATACTGACGAACGTTAACTTCGTACATCACCACATTTTTACTCCACTCCGAAGCTAAAGGAGCTGATTCTGCAGCCTTTTTTGCGGTTGGCAAACACGAATACATCGCTAAAATCAGCAAGGAAAGGAAAAGGAGGTTTTTTATTTTATTCATCGTATGAGGTTTTAAAATTGTTGTCAATTGTTGCGGGTTGCGAGATACGGGTTGCGAGTTGCGGGTAAAACACGAAACTCGTAACCCGTAACCGAAAACCTATTTCAACTCTATAATCATAGCCGACAGTGCAGGTACTTTCAGGTTTTTCACATCAAAAATGTTAGCCCCCGAGATAACTTCTTTTCCTGAAGTACAATTCCCCATAACTTCAGCAAACCGGCTGGTGTTGATCGATTTTTCCTGTGCATTTTTATTCAGCACAACCATTACTTTCCCATTCTGAGTGTAACGGAAATACACGTAAACTCCATCTTCAGGAGCAAAATGTTTTAGTTCTCCGGAGTGAACAACGGTGTTGGTTTTACGCCAGTTTAATACTTTACGCACATAATCCTGAGCTTGTTTTTGTTTGTCGGTAAGTCCAACGCCCGTAAAGGCGTTTACCAAATCGCCGTTCCATCCTCCCGGAAAATCAGAACGAATGACTCCGTGCTCTTCGGTTCCCGGATTCGACATCAAAATCTCGGTTCCATAAAATACCTGTGGAATTCCACGGGTTGTGGCGTAATAAGCCATACCCAGTTTCATCAAATCGAAGTTTTCGCCCAACTGAGTATAAAACCTCGACATGTCATGATTATCAGGAAAAACAACCAGCTTTTCGGGATGTGCAAATTGAAAATCGTTGGCCAGTGCTTCGTACAAAGTTATCAGCCCGCCACCCCATGTTTCGGGGTCTTTGAGGCTACGAACCACCGCATTGTTCAACGGGAAGTCCATCAATCCGGGAAGTTCCGAAACATATCCATCCTGATTTACCTTGCCTTTTTGCCAATAGGCCACAATCGCCGGATTCATCGACCATTCTTCGCCAACCATGTAAAAATCAGGATATTCATTCAACATTCGTTTGGTCCATTCGGCCATCATGTTTTTATCCGGATAAGGATAAGTGTCCATACGAATTCCATCTAGTCCTACGTATTCTGTCCACCAGATACTGTTCTGAATCAAATAATTGGCCAAAAACGGATTCCGCTGATTCATATCGGGCATCGAAGGAACAAACCATCCGTCGGCCATCATATTTTTATCGACTTCCGAAGCATAAGGATCCTGATTCACCGTACGACGATGACTGGTAATTTTATACTCCGGATAAAAGTTTAGCCAGTCGGGCGAAGGCATATCGTTCATCCACCAATGTTCGGATCCGATGTGATTAAAAATCATATCCATCATCAGTTTCATTCCTTTCTGATGAATGGCTTTACCCAATTCGCGGTATTCTTCGTTGGTTCCGTAACGCGGATCGACCTTGTAAAAATCGGTGGTTGAATAACCGTGGTACGAAACCTGAGTCATGTTGTTTTCCAACACCGGATTAAGCCACACGGAAGTGAAACCCATTTTCGAAAGGTAATCGAGGCTGTTTCGGATTCCCTGAATATCGCCACCGTGACGACCATTCATGTGAGCACGATTCGGCAATTCTTTCATTCCAACAACCGCGTCGTTAGCCGGATTCCCGTTTGCAAAACGATCGGGAGTAATCAGATAAATCACATCCGAAGCATCAAACCCTTTACGACTGGCCGAATTGGATTCGCGGCTTTTTAATTCGTAAGTATAACTAACCACTTCCTTTTTACTTTTCCGGAACAAAATCGGGAAACTTCCGGCTTTGGCTTCCGGCGAAATCGTTAAATCGATAAACACATAATTCGGATTTTCCTGCCGGCTGACCGATTGGATTTTTACGCCTGCATAATTCAGACTGATTTCGGATGTGGCAATTTCTTGCCCGTGAACCATCAGCTGAACCGTAGGATTTTTCATGCCTACCCACCAAAACATTGGCTCAACGCGATCGACATTCAACGCAAAACTTGAAATGCTGAATACAACAGCAATAATAAATATGGATAATTTCTTCATTTGTTTATGTTCGAGTTCAGGTTTCTATTTGTTATTGAACCACATAGACACATAGAACACAGTAGAAAATAAAAATCTATTGTGATCGATGCGCCTATTGTGCTTATCTCTTTATCGCTATTTCTTTTTTGGCCGCTAAATGAAACTTCTGTCCGTGTACAACCAAATCAAGGCTTGCTTTCGAATGATTGAGAACACTGAATTTCGACTTATCCATTTTGAATTCGAGATGAGCTCCACGGAAATTCAATCGGAATGAATACGAATTCCATCCTTCAGGAATAAACGGACTAAAATGCAATTGATCGTTTTGAACACGCATGCCTCCAAAACCCTGAACAAA
>JFJP01014078.1_pt1 | contig 13129 bp, 7 predicted proteins | sample 431651 | NCBI WGS metagenome assembly JFJP01 (sample SAMN02602958, study PRJNA72255) | Microbial mat metagenome, whole genome shotgun sequencing project. | biome: fresh water; feature: sink hole; material: water; isolation source: purple microbial (photo- and chemosynthetic) mats found in...
GAATTTCCTTAGTGGGGCCCCATCGAGATGATGTGATTTTTAGTATTAATCAAACTCCGGCTAGAAGTTATGGCTCATCTGGTCAACAACGCACTTTAGTTTTAGCTCTAAAATTAGCGGAATTACAACTAATTGAAGAAGTGGTTAGGGAACCGCCTTTACTACTTTTAGATGATGTTTTAGCAGAATTAGATCTAAACCGACAAAATCAACTTTTAGATGCGATTCAAGACCGATTTCAAACTTTAATTACAACTACTCATTTAGGTGCTTTTGATGCTCAATGGTTAAAACATACTCAAATTTTAAATGTTAAAGCTGGGGAGATTACTCCGTTTATATATTAGGGAATTACGAATTGGGAATTACGAATTACGAATTGGGAATTACGAATTACGAATTACGAATTACGAATTACGAATTGGGAATTACGAATTACGAATTACGAATTGGGAATTACGAATTACGAATTACGAATTACGAATTGGGAATATTAATCTGTGGTGAAGTCGGCAATTGGTATTTTGTAGTGCCAGCGTCCTCGCTGGCTGGCGATTAACAATTATTGCCAGAATTCTATTTTTTTTTACCTGATTCGGCTTGTTTAATTGATTCTAATAAGTGTTCTGCATTGGCAGGATTTGATAATAAATATAGTGTTTCTTGCCAAGAGTTAAATTCATCTAAAGACATTAAAACAGCTTGTTTACCTTGATCATTACATAAGAAATGATTTCATCTAATTTTTGTTTGGCTTGGTTACTTGTAATTGCTTTCATTTTTTAGCCGTTAGACTGCTATTTTCCTTAAAGATAACATATATTGAGATGTTCAGGTGTTGATATTTTGATATTTTGATATTTTGATATTTTGATATTTTGATATTTTGATATTTTGATATTTTGATATTTTGATATTTTGATATTTTGCAACTTCAATCCCTAAAACCATCTTTAATTAGCTTAAGTTGTTTCGGATAATGGTGGTGGAACTTCAGTTTTAAACACAATTCGCAGTAAGGGAGGCGCTAAGAATGTCGTGATAATTACCATCAGAATAATTGCCACATCTAACGCTGGAGATAATGCACCACTAGCCGAACCCACGGCAGCGAATACTAATCCCACTTCTCCTCGCGGAATCATCCCGACGCCAATGCCAAGACGGTTGGGATTATCCAAACCAAATACCCCCCAACCAGCGGCAATTTTGCCCACAATAGCCACCACAATCAAAAAGGTAGCAATAATTAATCCTTCTCGATTTTCCGGGACTGCCGGGTTCAAAACCCCTAAATTTGTTTTTGCCCCCACCGCCACAAAAAATACCGGGACAATTACATCTGCAATGGGTTTAATTAGTTCTTCTAACTCTCTACCGGGTTCAGTTTCATCTAACACTAACCCGGCTGCAAATGCCCCTAAAATTGCTTCTAGGTGAATCGCGCCACCAATATAGGCTAGAGTAAACGCTAAAATTAACGCCGGAACTACAACCCGACCTCTGGTTTTAAATTGTGAGGCCAGAGCCACAAAAGTCCCGTTAAAAAACTTCCCTAAAACAATTGCACCGACAATAAAAACGGTGGCACTAATAATCAAATAGATGATATTAGTCACATCAATTTCACCAGTTTTTGCGAGACTGGCAACAACAGCTAAAATTAGAATTCCTAAGACATCATCAATTACCGCCGCACCCAAGATAATTTGACCTTCTTGGGTAGATAAACAACCAATTTCTGATAGCACCCTAGAGGTAATTCCGATACTGGTAGCGGTCAATGCTGCACCAGCGAAAACCGCCGGAATTACAGGAACATGGAAAATAATAATTAATCCGGCTGTTCCCGCCACAAAGGGCACCACAACCCCTAAAGAAGCAACAACAAAGGCTTGAATTCCGACAGCTAGGAGTTGTTCAATATTGGATTCCAGACCAATTTCAAACAATAGAATAATAACACCCAGTTCTGATAAAATCTCTAAAACTTCGCTTTGAGCTTTAAAAGTTGCGGATGCTGCATCTGGACTTAACCCGGCGGTTTTTTCCAGAATACTGATAATTACAGAGTGAGAACTATCAAAAACCACTAAATTTAGGGCAGAAACCCCAATAATCACGCCTCCAAGTAGTTCTCCCAGCACGGGCGGAAATCCTAACCAATTGGCAAATTCTCCACCCGCTTTACTTGCTACAAAAATAGCGATTAAACTAAGCAGAATTCCTAGGAGTACCATCGTTGATTCTGCTTCAACGGGAGGATGGGCTTCCGTTGCTGTCCCCAAAATTGGGAAGAAATTTAATCCCCAGCTTGAAAACATCGAGTCCGGTGAGAAAAATCCTGTAACTAGATCCACAGTTAGCTCCAGATAACTTATCCAAATCACTTTAGCGAAAATAGGGATATTAAGAAAGGGGGATGGGAAAAATAAGCAGGTTTAGGGTAGTCCGGTTTAAATGCTCAATAGCTTATTCCAGATTTTGATAACACCAACTTGAACGTCTTAACAAATTGAATGTATCAACATATTTGATGTGATCAGGTTCTAAAGTAGCGATCGCATCCGCTAACACTCCTATTGGATTTTCTAAGTTCCACAACGGATGAACAATAATCACGGTTTTATTACCTACTTTGAAACCAGGTAAACTGCCAAACTGTTCATAACTACAGGAAAAAGATTGACAAAAATTATTTCGCAGAGTTGTTGCTGTTTCCATCCATTTTTCTAAATCAGGGGTGGAAAAATCACTATCTAAACCGCATTGAAAATTACTATTTTCTAAAACTCTAATCAACGATAATCCCAAACGCCAATCTAACAAACCATGATAATTCATATTCCGATATTGTTGTAAACAATCATAGCAGGAAGAATCGCATTTTTGAAGGTGTTGGGGGGAAACAATAGATCCGACAAAAGTATCAGAATTAGCATTAGGATTAACAATTTCTTGCAGAATTTCTTGCCAATGTTCCGCTAACCATTGGGTAAAACCCGAACCATTGGGGAGTTTATCATTAATTACCAGTTCTGCAACTTTTTCTTCCGTTTCTTCTAGGGTAACTTGTCGCAAACCACTAATATCTAATTCTTCAGGATCAATATCTAATCTTTCTGCGACAACAGCACGAATAATGAAAGCGGCTGAATAAAATGCAGCTTTCACCCCAGAACCTTTTGATAAAGGATCGAGACATAAACCAGGAGGTACAATTGATGGTCTCATCCTAAGTACGCTAGTTGTTTTTGGTGCAACAATTGCTAGACTTTCCAAATCACCCTGTTTTATAAATTTCCAAGATTTTTTATCATCAAGTTTATGAAAACGTTCATCAATCCATTGCGACTCTAGTTTTCCTCCATAACTTTCTACAATTCCCCAAGTTCCACGAAATAGCTGACCTCGATTATCATTGATCCGAAAAACACGACCATCAGAAGCAAAGGCAGTCGATGTATTGGTACCGGAAATTGGATTAAATGATTTATCATTAGGCTTAGTTTCAGCCACACTACCAACACCTGTAATGATTAGTTCTTGATCAACTTTAGCATCATCTCCTCGATCAAATTTGGTACGAAATGCTAAAGGTACAGCCCACTTAAAAGGTTTTTTAAATCCTTCTTCTGAAGTTGCTTTACACATTGGACAAACTGTATCTTCAGGCTGATGAGCATAGGTTTGTGTATATTGGCAACGAGTACATTGTAACATCCACTGCTCTTGAGAAAGAGGATGATTACTACTAACAAATAAGCGGTTATTTTTCCAGCGTAACGGGGCTGTGAAACCAACTGATGTATGAATTTGCTTATCTTTTGTCTTTTGTGACCCAGGAGCAAATTCTGTAATTGCCAAGTCTAAATCTCGGTCAATACTATAAACTTGTTTTTGAGAAAAGTTAACATGATGATAGAATTCTCGCACCCTCGATGGCATTCCATACATCGGTAAAATACCTCCTTCGGCTAAACGTTCTGCTAAACCCTCACTTCCTAATTCTGAATTGTTAGCACATTGATCAACTTGATCCCATAATTGTTCACGGGCAAATTCTTCTAATTCTTGAGAATTAATTTCGGTTACTCCTGTTAATAAAACATTAACAACATTGGTAACATCAGGTGAAGTTTTTAACCATTGACAAATTTTGTTTGTGCGATCGCCTTCATTATTTAACCAATCTTGAGTCGTTCCAAATTCCCCATGACTATCGGGAGGAATGGGACTTTCCCACCATTTAATTCCTGCCTGAATAAAAGCCCGTCTTAAACATTCTTTAGCCAGTAAACGTTTGGTAATCTCAACCTGTGCCATTGAAAGGAATGGAACCGGAGCCGGATCGCCCGTAATTCGGCTAGGATGCCGATAATAAAATTCATCATGGGAACGACCTCGACAAAGGGTTAAAACAATCGCAAAAGCTTGACCTCGCCGCCCGGCACGTCCAGCCCGTTGTTGATAATTAAACCGCATCGGTGGCATATTTGCCATGACAACAGCCGTTAAACTGCCAATATCAATTCCGACTTCCATTGTAGTTGTAACGCTAAGGAGATCAATCATGTCTACAACCGGAATTAACTTTCTTTCCTGCTCTCCAACATTGATAATAATATTGCGAAAATGTCGCTGTCTTTCTCCCTGATTATCCGTTTGTCCGGTTAATTCTTCGCAGTGAAATCGCAGGGGTTGACGTTGATTAATGGCTTCTGTTGCATAATAATTACGAGCGTGTAAATCTTTACAAGTTTTGTTAGGATTAGTGGGTAATTCTGCTAAACAATTTAATTGTGTACAAATCCCTCCAGCCCGATGTAAATGGGGACGTTGACAGGATTCGCATTGCCAAACCGGATCATCGGGAAGGGAAACTCGCACACTTAAATGTCGAGGATTGAGAATAAAATGATGGTGCTGACTTTGTTGACAGATCGCTGTTTTTAAAGCCTGCTTTAATTCTGATTCTGAGATATTATTTCGGAGGGCACATTCCTTGACATAATCGCGGAATTTAGCTCTAGCATCCTTCCAATCTTCCCAATCAAGAATCGGATAATCTGAATCAACTTTCTTATAGCGATATAAGTCTCCTAATATCCGTAAACAACCATTACAAATACTTTCAAAAACTTCTGTTGAAGTACCAGATTCTATCGCCAGTTGTTCTAGTTGAGCAGGTTTTAAATCTAAACAAATGTAGCCTAAACCTGATGCTTCAACGCCAAAATACAAACGACTAAATAAAGTATCACAGATTTCTGATTCAACTTTTCTTCGCAAGGTCGCATCCCTTCTAATTAGTGCTTCTGGTGGTAAGTTTGATTTCCACAATCCTGTCTCAAAATCAAAAAAATTTGTCCAATAATTATATTTACCGTTATAAGAAAATTCTTGATAAATCCCATCATTTCCGGCTGGGTTAACGCCTAATTTTGCTAATTTTTGAATTAACAGTCCTGGGTCTTGAGGATTATTCTCACCATCAAAAAGTACCCGCAAAGGAACAATGCGAGTTTGACCCCGTTGGCGAATTTCATCGAGTTTTTCTTGAGCTTGATCTCGTCTTTGTCTTAGCGGTTCTAAATCTTCAGGATCAAGATCTTCTCGTAATGCTTTTGTAGCATTTCTAATATTTTTTTGTAATTCTGTAACCGATTCTGAATTTCGTTGAGCAAATAATATCGAATCAGGATGAGTCGGTTGATTATATTGTTCTAAATCTTCTAGTAAATGTAATTGACCAATAGCTAATAGTCTTAATTCATCAAAGATGGTTTCTCTAACTAAATCATCATAGTGCGATCGCTCAATTCCATTAGCAATGGAAGCCGCATCTTCACGACTATCGGAAAAAACCACTAATTTCCGTGATTCTGCGTTGTCTGGGAGTTGATAAAAAAGTTCTTTTGACAACAGTTGACTGACCTTAGAAAAACCTGTCCTAAACCCGCGAATCGGGGATTTTCTAATTTTTCTAGTATAATCTGCACTGCAACAAGGACATAGGGAAGGTAATGCTCGAATAGATTGTTGTTTTTCTAAAGAGGATGATCGAAAATTAAAGACATAGCCCCTCTTAACCGCCTGTTGATCCTCTAAGTCACTATTCGGTTTTCCCAAACTAACGCGACCACTACGGCTGTCCAAATATGCCTCATCCCAGTACGCTTTTTCCTTTGATTTATCTTTCTTTTTGTCTATTTTTTCCGTATTTTTTGATGAGATCAATGGTTGATTCCAACCTTTTTTAACTTCCTCATCTAGTTCATCTTTAAACGGCCAAAATACCGCATATTCAAAATAATTTTTCCGATCTAAAAAAACTGCTGTTTTCCGGTCAGGAATGCCTTCAATATCAGGGTCAGTGGGTAACAATTCCCAACCTTCATTACCAAGTAAAGGTAGGCGGTTTCCCCCATAAAATACCGTTCCACACTGTTCACAATAGAGTAGTTCTAATACTCGATATTGATCGCAAAGGATAGGGGGAGATTCAGCAAATAGCTTACCAATGGGTCGATTTTCACTGGTGTCATTTTCTTTGCACCCATGGTTAGGTTGAGTACAAGCCCAAAGTCCTTCAATATTACGGAAAAACCAATGAAATCTAAATGAAATTAGGTCTGATTTATCGGATAATCCTCTAGTAATTAATAACCCTTGAATTGCTTTCCATAATTGTTGGTTTTCTAAGGTTTCACAGAATAGTTTTTTGCCAAAATTAGTTAGGGAAACAGCACGAGTTTTTTTGTTCTCATCTTCTTGACAAGCTAGAATCATTTTGGCTGAAATTTCTTTAGATTTAGATTCTAAAATCTCTTGACAAACCTTATATTTAGAAGTTTGTTTTAAACTTTCTTCTGAAGGTTTTTTATTATTAACTAAATCCGCCAAAGCAATAAACGGTTCATTCGGTAAAGTTTCTGGAATTAAAATATCTGGAATGGGTTCAGGAGCACCAGAAATAATCTGATCAGAATGCCATTCTGTTCCAAAAAAATCCGATAAAAACTCTAAGCTCTTTTTATCATTTGATTCAAGGGATGCACTAGAAGCTAAAATTCTTAATTGCGGATGACCTGGATATAAACCTAAGCGTTGTAATAATAGGCGTAATAAATAAGCAACTTCTGTTCCCTGTGTTCCTCGATATAAATGCAGTTCATCTAATATTAAATGAAAAACACTATCTTTATTTTCTAACCATTTCTTTGTTTTTTCAAAAATATTTTTATCTACATCCCGCATTAACATAATACCCAGCATGGAGTAGTTCGTAATCAGAATATCTGGGGGATGATCCTGCATATCCCAGCGACATCGCATTTCTGACCCATCTAATTGTGGAAAAAAGAACTTAACTTCATCATTTCCTGTTTTTTCAATATGGCGTTTAGCTGCTTTCGCAGACTCAAAAATTTGCTGTATTTGTTTAACTAATTCTTCGATTTTATCGCCATTAGGTTTACCCGTTTTCTTTAGTTCATGTCCAGGTACGGGTGTAACTCCATTGTATCGACCAAAATAAATACGATTGTCATTTCTATTCTGTTGAAACCAGTTGCGAGATTCCTCAGAATCTAACGCCCGTCTTAGTCGTGTTAATTGATCTTCGACCAGGGCATTCATCGGATATAAAATTAACGCTCTAACGGCTGCTTCTCGCTTTTCATGAATTCTTTGGGGGACGCGATAAGAACGTTCCCAACGACGTTTTGTATTAACAATAGGATAGCATTTATCTTGCCATTCTTGACTTGACCACCAATCATTTAAGTGGGGATCTTCTGGGTTAGGAGATTGCCAATTTTGTTGTTTTGATTCTTGAATTAAATAAGCAAATAAAGGCAAAAGAAAGGACTCAGTTTTACCGGAACCTGTACCTGCGGTGACAACAGCATTTTGACCCGACAATGCTTTTTTTAGCATTTCTAATTGATGGCTGTAGAGTTGATAATCCCCTACTAAACCACAAGCAGCAAGTTCTTGAAACTCTTTCAGCGTTGTTTCATCTAACCCAGGAACATCGGTTAATTCTAATTGATGAATCGTTTTACCAGAACGTTTATATCGAGGGAGAGGTTCTATCCAGGGTTCCTGACAAAATACCCCATATTGACGTAATATTTCTTCCCGCTCTTGTTCAATTTCAGGAAATCGAGTTGCAAAAGCAGTCTTGATATAAAGCAGGAAATTTTCCCGAATTTTTTCAAAGGCTCCTACTGGGTCATACATACGCGATTGCCTCTCCCTTTGGCTTATAAAGATAAGTTTATCACAAATCCAAGGATTGTATTTGTAAAGTTTGACAAAGTTTCTCGGCTAACTTATTTGCAATTAAATCAGGAACATCTCGAAACACTTTAAATCTTATCTGTGATCCTGATAACTGGCGATATTCGGGGATATATCCTGAACACAGGGTTAACGCTCTTTCTAACAGTTTGGGTAGAGTAGCACCCGTAGGAATAGCCATTAGAGCGTTGTCAGGATCATAGCGTAAAACATTTTGCTTTAATTCCTGTAAAACTGCATAAATTCCCCAAGTTTTATCAACTTTTACAGACTGTTGATCTCGCCAGAAGTAGTAAGATCGAACTTTAGTTTTCGGATGAGAATATTCAGTAAGATGAATATTAGACTCTAGTGATGGATTGGTTTTAAATTCAAAATTTTGAGGATCAAATATTTTTTTGTCCCAATTTAATTCTCCTTGTTCTTCAAAAGCTGGTAAATACTTCTCTAGGGAATCTGAAAAATTAACCAGTGACCAAGCAGTAGGAATTGCGCTATAATAGAAGTTAAAATGAGTAGCAATTTCCTCTAATTCATGTTCTGTTTCTGTTTGAATTAACACTCGCTGAGGCAGGAGTTTATATTTTCCTGGTTGTGGTGTTACTTCTAAGTAAATATGGGGATTCATTGAGCGACAAACTTGCGATAACCGTTGCAAAGTGTCAGGAAATCTTAACCCCGATAAAATTGCTTGTGGTACAGTTAGATTAGGCAATCTGACTAAAACAGGAGGACAAGCATAGACTTTATTATTGTCAGTAAAGTCAAAATCACAATGACCTAATGACTCTAACAAAGAACGGATGATTAAATGTTGCTGTCCCTTTTGTTCATCATCTTGAAAATATAAACAATTGACAATCTGTTTGAATTTTTGCCACAACATTGTTTGTTTAACCGAGATCACATAAAGTAATTGATCAGGGTATCCAGGTTGAATACAATTTTCTGGAGAATCTATCGTTTTACTTTGTCGATTCAATTTTTCAGATAATTTGGGTTTTTTAGCTTTAATTTTCTTGGCAAATTTTGTATATTGTTCCCAAAGTTCACGTTTCCCTCGTTCAACTGAAATAACTTTATTTTTTTCTTTCCATAAGACTTTTTTCCAATCTCGTAATTTTTCTAAATCTGTACAAATGTAATTTTGAGGTTGAGAATCAGCTTCACTATTTCCACAAAATTTAACAGACAGGGAACCGAGACTAATTTGCCAAATCGGTTGCCAATTAAATTGTTCTGAAGGGTTAGCAATATGCCCAGGTTTTCTACCTATTAAAATAATATTTTGATCGATATTAGTAGCAACAACAGAATTGTCTTGAAAAGCAGGGGGTTTATAGTTATGAAAATATCCTCCAGCAACTCCCCTTGACTCCAGGGTTAAATTTCCAACAGCATCAAAATACTGAATTTTTGCAAGTTCCTGATGTTCAAAATGATCAATTAATTGCCAAGAACGGGAAGCAATAGTTTTATCCCCTTCATAAACTTTAATCTCAATTGTTTGATTTGTTGGAGCATTTAATGGTAAGGTATAAATTCCATTTTGATCCTCCAGGTTCAATAGGATTTCATTAGAATAACCCTGAACTGTTGTTGATTCATTGCTGCTTTCTAGGATGAACTTAGGAGGTGCAAAGGCAAAAAACTCATTACCTTTTTCTAAACGAATACCCCCAATCATATTCAGTTTAGTTGTTGTAGGAAATGCCAATATAGGATATTGATCTTTTAACGTATCTCTTAAAGCAGCATCCGCTTTATAGAAGTTCCAACCAGGAGGTAAACCTCGATTAATTGTGACCTTTTCAAACCCTTTACAATCAGATTTACCCCATTGTTCTATATGGTGGGAACCACTTTGATGTACAATTAAATAAAAGGGAATATTAGGCAGAAGTTGGGAATCTTCTATCAACCCTGATAAACCTTCCCCACTCCCTGAAATTAATAGGCGAACTTTAGATGGATAAAGTTTAAATTGAAATTTTTGATCAGAAGATTTTAATTCAAAACCTGTTTGCCAATATTGAGATAAATCAATAGAGATAGGAGTAGACCAATTTTCGCTGTCTGGTTCGCAGAAAGATTTATCGTCAAACGATAACCCATTTTCTGGGAAATTTTTTCCTATTTTACATCTTATTTTTAGCTTTAAATATTGTGCAGTTCGATCCCATTTTGCGGAAATTCCCAATAAATAACGATAAATTAACGTTCCATTTTCCGATAAAAATTCTCCTGTTCCATCCCATTTCACTAACTCCTCTAAAACAATATTCAGGAGTGCTTGACAAAATTCATTATTGATTCCTGACTCTAATAATCGGATTGTTCTTCTGTTGAGAATTTTGTTACCTTTCTCAATAAGAGAGTCAGCTAATTTTTGATGAGATATTGAAGAATTAGGTAATACATTAGCAGCATTAAAAATTGTCGGTAATACTTTTATTTCTTGCTCGGTCAAAAGAGTTTGTCCATAAATTAAATTAACATGAGGATGCTTAAGAATAGTAATCTTATGAAAACTTCCCCATTCTCCTCCTTTTTCCTGATTAGCCCAATTTTCTAAATCACCCCATAGTTCCAACATTCTAGGAAAATCAGGATGTTGTCTTTTTTCATTTTCACCCAATAAAAAATTTAATCTTTTACGATAATTTTTGGATGCAAAATCATCATGGGATGCAGCTAAAACTAAAAATGACAAATATCCAATATAACCCGGATACTTTAATTTTTTAGATTTATATTTATCTAAATCTTTTAAATGTAAAGCAGTGCTAAAAATATTGTCATAACGTTCTGAGAAACAAGATGGCCCTCTTTTAATAGCTCTAATAAAGTCTTGACAATCAACTTGATAATTAGATCCTAAATTATTAATCAGTTCTTCTGTAACATAGAGATAGACGTTGTACCCTGCCCGTTCTTCATTGAAGAAATGAGCCGCAATCAGATTATTCCACTTTAAGTAATCCATGATCAACTTTTTTTGAGTTTTGATAGGAAGTTTTCAGGAAATAGGATTAACAATTCTCATTAAAGAGGATTTGTCAACTTTGAATCTCCCAAAATGGCTGATCTCCATCTTTACTCTAACTTAACCTTATTATTCTCAGTTAGCAAGATAGATTTCCCATTGATTAGCTTCAGTTTTTATTAACTCAATTTCAGAAACTTTTTCTCAGTAAAAATACGGATGTTAAAACTTATATTGATACACAAATATGTAAATTATACTGTTGACAAAATTGACGTTCTGACATATATAGCAAATCTAAATCATTTATACATAAGGCTTGGAATCAAATTCATCGTAGGGGGCGAGGCGCGCCTCGCCCCTACAAAGTAATCTAGGTATTTTTATTGTTTTGTACAATTCATTTAGGCTTGTTATGGCAGTTAAAAATTGTGTCATAACCTACCGTTTATTTAGCCAAAGGAAGTGAAAATTTAAACAGACTACCTTTTCCTAAATGACTAGAAACCGTAATTTTTCCGCCTTGTAATTCCACTAAGCGACGGGTAATTGCCAATCCAATTCCGGTTCCCCCCGAATGTCGATAACGGGAACGGTCAGCCCGCCAAAATCGTTCAAAAACATGGGGTAAATCTTCGGGAGAAATACCAATTCCGGTATCAATAACCCCAATCCACAAAAAGTTTAAGTCATAACCTATTTTAACAGTAATGGTTCCGGTTTCTGTATAACAAATAGCATTTCCCAATAAGTTAACTAAAATTTGTTCGGTTCGATCTAAATCGGCTAAAACCAAGGGTAAATCCGGTGAAGATTCTAACTGAATAACTGGCCCATCTTCTAATATTTGATCAGAAAATCTTTGTACTAATGATACTAATAAAGGATATAAATTAACGGGTTTTTGATGAATAGGTAAATGGGGCAATATTTCCATCGGCTATTTCTTCTAAATAACCTCTAACAATAGTTAAAGGAGTTCTTAATTCGTGGGTTAAATCACCAATCAATTCCCGTCTACCTGTTTCAACATTTTGTAAACTAGCCGCCATTTGATTGAAACTAATAGCTAATTGATTTAATTCGGGAATATCACTAGAAGACATTCGTTCTGACCATTCCCCGGAAGCAAATTTCTGGGTAATTTCTTCCATTTCAGTTAGGGGTTTAGTAATGCGTTTAGTTAACCAATAACTGAGTCCGACGGCGGCGGTTGTTCCGGCTAAAACTGACCAAAAGGTGCTGCGGTTCCAGGCTATTTCAAAGCCTTTGACCAGACGAGTTCTAATATATTGTAACCGAAATCCTGGGCCTTCGAGTTGTTCTAAATTACTAACAAAAAACCTAGGAGAATATATTTTTCCAATAATCACTAAAGATGTTACCCCAATTAACATTACTAATAAATGGGATAAAAATAAACGACCTCGCAAACCAATTTTATTCATATTAGTAGTAAGCCCTTCAGGGCTTTATTAAATCTTGGTAGTAAGCCCTTCAGGGCTTTATTAAATCTTGGTAGTAAGCCCTTCAGGGCTTTATTAAATCTTGGTTAATCACCCCAATACTCACCCCTAGTAATAACTGTTGACTATTGCCCATTCTAGTTTACCAAATAACGCGATCGCTAATTTTCTCTAAAACTTTGCCCCGACTCCGGGTAAGGTTTCTAACTCCTGTTGAGTGGCGGTATTAAGATTAATTTTAGTAGTTGAATTTGCTTTTACAGAAGCAGTTTTAGTAACAACAGAATTGCCACAGGCTTTTAAATCTTTTTCGGCTTTTGCTAATAACCAATTGGGAATCCCTAGGGCTGAATTTTGATATAAACGTTCA
>JFJP01034822.1_pt1 | contig 13129 bp, 10 predicted proteins | sample 431651 | NCBI WGS metagenome assembly JFJP01 (sample SAMN02602958, study PRJNA72255) | Microbial mat metagenome, whole genome shotgun sequencing project. | biome: fresh water; feature: sink hole; material: water; isolation source: purple microbial (photo- and chemosynthetic) mats found in...
CAGGGAACACTTGAAGCTGGAGAAGCAGAAGGAAGAGATCCATGAACCATAAGAAGGGCTTCAACAAGCTGAACCGGAACGCCTCGCACCGCAAGGCACTCCTCCGGAACATGGCTACCGTCCTCTTCAAGCACGAACGTATCGTCACTACCAAGGCCAAGGCCATAGAAGTGCGCAGGGTCGCCGAGAAGATGATTACCAGGGCCAAAGAAGACAGCGTACACAACAGGCGTGTTGTCGGCGAGAAGATCGCAGATCAGGCTATACTTGCCAAGTTGTTCACCGATATCGGTCCGCGCATGAAGGAGAGGAACGGTGGTTATACCCGCATCCTCAAGATCGGCTTCAGGGACCAGGACGCGGCCAGCATGGTCGTTCTTGAACTCGTGGATCATAAACTCGAGGTAGAGAAGAAAGACGACAAGAAGAAGGTCGCGGACAAGCCCAAGAAGGCGGCTCCCAAGGCTGCTTCCAAGGCCAAAAAGGATGACGTCAAGGCCGAGCCCAAGGCTAAGGCCAAGTCGCCCAGGGCCACGAAGAAGGCCGCTGCCCCTGCAGAGGGCAAGCCTGCCGACGTCAAGTCGGCTGAGTAAGGGGAGGAACGAATATGTCCAAAGCCCATCGCGGTAAGGGAATCGCTGATCAGCCGTCCGGCGGTCGCGGAGAATGCCCCGTGTGCAAACGCGGCGGTGTAAAGCTTCTGTACGAGCAGGAAATCGAAGGTCAGAAGACCAAGATCTGCAAGATGTGCAAGGCGACCATAGCCAACAAGAAATAGTCGTTTACAGCGACTTAAAGCCGGGAATTATTTCCTGGACTCGGGAGGCCGCCACAAGCGGCCTCCCGTATTTTTTTACGGAGGCACAATGATCTCAAAACAGCTCGTAAAAAAGGGTACAGAAGCCAAGGGTACCTTATACGGAATTGCTGCCTATGGTCTCTGGGGAATGTTCCCCCTGTACTGGAAACTTCTGTCAGCAGTACCGTCGCTACAGATTCTGGCACACCGTGTTGTGTGGGCTTTTATCATTACTACGGTGCTTTCACTGGCGCTTGGCAAGCGCAAGGATTTTTTTGAGCTGATCAGACAACCTAAACGGTTGGCAGCTACAATAGTCTCTGGTTTTATGGTAACAGCGAATTGGGGGATCTACATCTGGGCGGTCAATAACGGCCGGATAATAGAAACGAGTCTGGGGTATTACCTCAATCCGCTTATTTCTATTGCGCTAGGAGTAGTTGTACTGAGGGAAAAAATTGACAGGGGTATCCTCGCCGCCAGCGGTATTGCCGTAATAGGTATTTCCATCCTGACAATTTCATACGGAAAATTACCCTGGGTAGCTCTGTCCCTTGGAGTTACGTTTGCTTTGTATGGTCTTATAAAGAAGATGATAAGTCTGGATGCCTTGTCTGGACTGGCGATGGAAACCGCGCCTGTTTTTCCATTGGCGCTCGCGTACCTGCTCCTTGAAAATGCCGCGGGGCGGGGTTCATTCATGCATGTGAGCGTTCTCGATTCCGTTCTGCTTGCGCTTTCAGGTGCTGTGACCGCGATCCCGCTGTTTTTCTATGCTGAAGGCGTCAAGCGCATACCTTTATCCAGGATGGGATTCCTTCAGTACATATCGCCTACGGGACAACTGCTGATCGGCGTTCTCGTGTTCAAGGAAACCCTTGACACCCCAAGAGCCATAGCCTTCGCCTTCATCCTCTCCGCCCTCGCCGTCTACGCCTTCACCCGAAGCAAGAGAAGACAGGAAATTTGGCAACGAGACACAGAGAAGACGAGGTAGGAGAAGAAGTATCGGGATGAAGAAAGGCTAAGAAATTCGCAACGAGACACAGAGAAGATGAGGAAGAGGGGGGAGGAAAAGATCAGGGCATAGGGAATGAGTCTTGAACTTCATTCCTTATCTTCAACTTCCTTTTTTCCTTCTTTAATATTCTTCTTTTTACCTCATCTTCTCTGTGTCTCTGTGCCATATTCTTCGTCTACATTCAAGACCGGACACTGACGATTTTGCCGCGTTTTAAGACGGTGTGGACGACGTTCATGCCGACATTGTAGGCCAGGTGGCGGTACGATGGCGCATCGAGGATGAGAATATCGGCGAGCTTGCCAGGCTCGATGGAACCGCGATCCCGGGCAAGTCCCAGGGCTGCCGCACCATTGAGGGTCAATGCTGTCAGGATCTCCTCTATCGACATGTGCATGTACAACGCACCAAGAGCGGCCGCAAGGGGTATCGACTGACTGTAGCAAGAACCTGGATTGAAATCACTGGCTAGTGCTACAGCCAGACCGCGGTCAATCATTGCGCGGGCGTCAGCATACGGTTCCTTGAGTGAAAAAGCAGTGATTGGAAGGCAGGTGGCTACGACGCCAGCAGCACTCATTGCCTCGAGGTCATCAGCTGAGGCTTTGAGTAAATGGTCGGCACTGGTAGCCCCTAGTTCAGCTGCCAGACCTGCTCCACCGATGCGCACAATTTCGTCGGCATGCAACTTGAGGCCGAACCCGGCTGCCTTGGCGGCTTTAAGGAAGCGCCTGGAGTCTTCCAGTTCAAAAACACCGCGCTCGCAGAAAATATCGCAGAACCGGGCAAGTTGTTTTTCCTGGACCCGGGGCAGTACTTCGTTTATGACAAAGTCGATGTATCCTGAAGGATTGCCTTTATATTCCTGCGGTATGGAGTGCGGCCCCATATAGGTTGGAACGATATCTACCGGCTGGCGGGTATCGAGGATCCGCATGGCTTCAAGTTGCCGTAGTTCAGTTTCCAGGTCCAGCCCGTACCCGGATTTGCCTTCCACGGTAGTAACACCGAGTTCAAGCATGCGCTCGAGCCTGGGAGTAGCAATAGCAAAGAGTTCGTCAAGGTTTGCTGCGCGTGTAGCGCTGACGGTATTGGCAATACCGCCGCCACGGGAGTGGATCTCCATGTAGGGTACGCCTGAGGCACGCCAGAAAAATTCCTCGTCTCGGTAACCTCCGAAGACAAAGTGGGTGTGGGAATCAATAAAACCTGGTATGACCGCACGCCCACCCGCATCCATAATCTCTGGCACAGGACCAACTATACCCGGCATTTCAGTGGCAGGGCCAGCCCATACTATGGTTTCAACATCCACCACAATGGCCGCGTCAGCCACCAGACGTACCGAGTTCATTTCGGCTCCATGCCGGGCACTATGCCCGATGGGAGTCGCCAATTCTCCGATGTTTCTGATGACCAACGTAGCCTTCATGTCCTGCTCCTGTTCACGCGTGGAAAAGCGGGTCCAACCCTATGGTTCCGACCAGTGAGTTGTAATAGGCCGTGGAGAAAGCTTTTGCCAACTTGTCCTTGACCACTGCAAGGTCCCGTTTGGCTCTGGTTATCTCCATCGGGTCGTGACCTTCAGGCGAGCCAAGGAATTTTTCCAGGTAGGCAACGCCCTGGGTTAACCGGGAACGTTCCGACTCGGCATAGGCGGTAAGTCTGGCTTTATACCAATCAGATTCCAGCACATAGTCACGATCGAAAAGGCGCCTGAGGGCGGGATCGTCCAGAGTCTTTCCATTCCAGGTACCTTCGGCCATGACGTGCAGAATAGCCTGCAAGGGAGGAATTGCTGCCTTGACCGAGCCGTCCTCAAGGTAATCCTTGGCAACTTTTTCCTGCGCTTCGGCTATGTTGAGGACGCCGTCGGCAAAATAATCGAGGCTCTGGAGTTCAGGCCTCAGTACTTCATCGGGGAAGACCGCCGATGGCGTATCGAAGATGCGCCCCAGGAAATGAGAAGCGAACAATGACGTGATGCGGTAGCCGAGCCTGCCCGCGGGTATCTTCTTGCCTTCATGCTCGAAGTCCTTGATGCGCTCCAGATAGCCGTTTTTGATCAGGAACGCCGGTTCACGTTCTTCCGGTGTCAACCTGGCCCACAGTTCGGGGACGAGCAGTGATACATCATGCTCTACCTTGTACTTGTGGCCAATGTAGCCCGCCGCGGTGGAATACCCGGCGTAGCCGCCCAGAATGAAGCCAAGCAGAGCATTGTTCAGGTCTGTCGTCGGACAAAGCGAGTTGAAGGGACCCTTGGTGAGAGCGCCCTCTGATCCCGCACCTGTTGTGGATGGACTCTTGCCGGTTAGGGAGCAGATGAAGTCCATGAACAGTTCAGGAAGTTCTTGATAATGGATGGGGCCGTACACGGCTAGTGGCCTGATGCCGGCTTCCGGTTCTGGAGGATTGTTGCGTCTGCCGGGCAATACCGCACCCACAGGATGGTGGACTGGATCTTCGGCCTTGACCATGCGGAAAAGCCTGGAGCCTACGTCGGAGAGATAGCGTGCCAGCGGCTTGGTGTAGTTGGTATCAAGCTGCAGGTACCGTGGGTTCTTGGACGGCTTGCCGTCGACGAGTCGAGGCTTGGAAGACACGACGAACCAGTGGAAACGGTCATCCTTTTCGGCCTCTATGATCATGTTCCTCATCGGATCGGTGTATTCAGATAGCGAGATGGTGTGTTCGACCATTTCGTTGGCTTTTGATCTTGAAAGTGGCTCGAAGTTGGAGATGAAGTTGTCCATCCTGGCCATGTCGGCCTCAGCCTGCTTGTCATAGCCACGGTGGACCGCGTCATCCGGGCGCTGGAAGAAGCGGGCCTCGCAGTTACGGGCAAACTTCACTGAAGCACCACGGATGTCTTCAGGCAGGCCTGAAAGAGAGGCCGTCGGTGCCGTAACCGAGGCGGTGATGTCGTCTTCCCACTGGATCTTGTCTGCGGGCAGGTAGTCCTGGCGCAATTTATGGATGGAGCGGGCTCCTTCCGGTGTGGTGCCGATGCGGAGGTAGGAAGCCTGGACTGCCCGGCCTTCAAATTTGACCACGTTGCCGGCGGTACCATTGACGACATCGGTACCGAAGTGCTTGGCCCAATCCTGACCCCACTCGGGGCGGTAGAAGCGCTTGACGAGGAACACGAGTGCCTTGACGAGTTCTGGAATGGAGGCAAGCCAGGCATTGTATTCGTCGGTGTAGAGCGGTGAGGGTGACAGCAGTTTTATGACGCTGCCAAGCGAACGTTTTTCCGAGAGGATTGAACGACTGGAACCGCCATGGTTCTCGGCCGGGTCCTTGAATCTGGTACCGTAGGGGTAGTCTATGACGGTCTGGACTGCTGCCATGTCCGCGGCGAAATCGCCTGTGACGATGGGGCTGAACGTTACTGCGTCCCAGAGCGACTTGGAGATTTCTGACTTGCCTCCGCCGGAGACGGTGCAGGGCTTGTGGCACAGGAGTCCTTCTGCCGCGGTCCCGACCAGCCGCCATGCGCCGGACGCCATATGCTGCTCGAGGCGGATCCTATAGCCGGTTGGGTGTACGTAGACTTCATTGGGTAATATGCGGAGGCTACGTTCGGTACCTTCATGTTTCCATGACGCGCGCTGGGTCTCGAGGGAAATCACGACATCAGCGGGCAGGTAGATGATGCTGGGGAACATGCGGTCGATGCCGTAGCCCTCTGGATGCATTTCAACGCGGTTGCCAAGCAGACGGATGACATCGTCGAGCGTCTGTCCTTTTGAACGCAGGTTGGTGTCCGGTATGAAACTGTTGCCGAGGTTGAAACTGGGCATTACCAGTGCGCCGCCGGCATGTTCCTCTTCAGTAAGGCCAAGCAGGTTGGACGAATAGGAGATGTGGGCTTTAATCTCTTTCTTTGAATATCCAAAATAATTGTCGGCGATTATCGTGACGATGACGCCTCGCTCGTCGCGCGCGCAGAGTTTGAATGGTTTTCCTTCGTTATACTTTTCAGCGGGATCCTTCCAGGCCATGCCATCGCGTTTCTGGCGCTCGGAAGCGTCAGCCCAGGCGGGCAGGCCGAGGTCCTTCTTGAGCATGCCCACGAGGTGGGTGGCGAGGATGACGCAACCGGTATGGCCGGTCCAGTGCAGTGGATCGAGGGCCCCGTCATTGACGGAGACATAAGGGTCTCCCGAGTTGCCGAAGATGCTCTCGACGAAATCAAGGTTGGCGGCCAGGGAAGCAGGTGCGAAAAACCTGGTCTCCATGGACAGCTCTTCGAACAGGCCCGGCACTTCCGGCCGTACGAGCGGCCTCATGAGCAAGGACAGGAAACAATGGGCAGGTTCCGGTTCCCCGGCGGTATAGGGGAGTACCAGAAGATCTTCTGGTGGCTGGAACGCAGCCTTGAAGAGTCGCGCGAACGCAAGTTTCGGCACCGCTTTCTTGTCCAGCGGAATAGGCAATCCTCCCTCGGCTACATGGAATACACCCTGGGTGGTGCGGCGGTCATTGGCTGGATTGTGGAGCACACCGTTGCGTATGCGGTAAGACGACATGGTAGGGGATTTGTAGTCGGAAGCGTTTGGGGGTAGCGCAAGTTCGCGTGCCATGCCGTACCGATCCAGAACCAGCGTCCTGGATGGCAGCCTTGGCTTGTCTGCCGCAGGCAGGTCGGAAAGGTACGCATCGACAAAGGCCTGGATGCGGGCATCCGCAGGTGGCAGGTAGTCAGCCAGCAAGCGTTCCTTTTCCCGGTAGTTGGCGAGCATGTCGTTGGCGAGTTCGAGGAAGGATGTACCCTCCTTGGAGTATACCGGCAAGCCCATCGAAGCCAATTTAAGGTTTATATAGGCAATGAGTCTTCCGCGTTCTACAGGGGAACGGCGGTCGAGGTTGATTCCGAGTTCACGCTTTACAGGCATCAAGGCCTCCGTTGGGAAAAGATAGGAAGGGCCGGAAAGCCCTTCCTCATGGTAGTACGAACGTTGTAAATATTCCAGAGTAATGTGACCAGCTACTGAATGACTTCTTTTTTTGCGAGACTGGCCATAACGCGTTTTTCATCGTACAGGAGGAAGAAAGCGAGGCCTATTGCGCAGAATACGGCGGCTACGACAGCCGTCAATCTGACGCCCAGCGTGCCGGTTACAGCCCCTCCCGAGGCTACATCGGCCACGATCACATCCCCTGTCGCGCGGAGATCGGCTCCCATGATGAGGAGGCTCGGCACCACGAGGCCTGCGACCGTCTGCCCGAGTTTTGACATGAAGGTCCTTGCACCGAAGAAGATGCCTGCCTTGGCGTCGCCTGTTTCTATTGCATCCGCCTCTGCTATATCCGAGACTATGGCGTTCTGCACTATGCCGAAAATGGCCAGAGGCACGGCTGCGAGGATTACCACGATGAAGCCCTGCACGTAGGGTGAAAGCGGGTAGAGCCCCAGGAATACCGCATAGACGAACGTTACGATGAACCAGATGAAGGCAGCGACCAGAAGGGGCTTTTTGCCGACCTTTTTGGCAACGATATTGACGGGTATGTAGAAGACGAATGACAGGAGGAACATGACCATGACGAGGGTGGAATTGAATTCCTTGGGGAGTCCCAGCAGTACGGTTACATAATAGACGAGGACCGTGTTGATTATTGTAATTGCTACCCAGTACGCGAGGTCGGACAGGGTGAAGCGCAGGAAATTCCTGTTCCTGAAGGCCGCGGTGATAGACCCGAAGATGGATCCTTGTGAATGGCTCGGCTCGGCATACTTTTTTTCGTCTATGAAGATGATGGGCAGCAGCATGAAGACGAAGGCAACCACCGCGTAGATGGACACGACAGCCTGGAACGAATCCTCGGGACTAAGCCCGGAACGCTCGAACATGCCCTGGAACAGTTCTACCTGGGAACCGACCATGGTACCGAGTGCCCAGGTTATGGAGATGAAGGTGGACAACTGGAGCCGCTCGTTGGGCGAGTGACCTATCTCCGGCATGAGCGCGAAGAAGGGCGTTACGTACATAGTCATGAACCAGTAGAAAAGAAACACCGTGGCAAAAAGCCATACGGTATTGCCGGTGGTTATGCCGCGCGAGGGTGGAAAGAAGACCAATGCTGACAGGGCTGCGAACGGAAGCGCAGAGATAGCCATGAACGAGCGGCGTTTGCCAAGTTTCGACTTGGACCTGTCGGACAGACCGGCTATGAGCGGATCCGTTACGGCGTCGAAGAGGCGGCCAAGTGAAAAAACAAGACCGATGATAGTCAGGCCGAACAGGACCGAGGTTCCGGAGCGTATCAGCGGTACGACATTTTCCTGGATTATGAAAGGCCCGAATGCCACCCCGGGTGGTGGCAGGTAGAAATACACGAGTTTGGAGCCGACCGCGAAGCTGGCGAGTGACCAGCCGAACTGGCCAAAGGCATACATCCATTTCTTCCAGGTGGGCAGGGACAGGGCTGTTGTTGTCATAATAATTCCTTTCAATGGGAAACTAATTGATTGTACGCTGTCGGGCATGCTCCGTACAGGGATAAAAATGGTATACTCGGCACTATGGCAAAGAGTGAGCTTCAATTGGTCGTGGACTACATATTAAACAAGGCGGGACCCGGCGAATTCGAGGTCATCGTCAAGGCTTGCGAGCGCCGACGACACGACATGGGCAAGTACGCTGGGCTTGGAGGTCTGAATCCCGGAGCTCTGGCAGGCAAGATGGCTGCCTCGGTGCAGGAAGGCCTGAGTTCCAGCAATGAGGGCCTCAGGAATTCCGTACGCGAATATGTAACGCGCCTGGTCCGCCAGAAGGAGCCCGACGCCAGTAACGCCCAGATCGAGACAATGCTGGACCAGATTCTGCCGGACCGTTCCTCCAGCGCGGCAGCGGGTGGCGGTACCGCCGGATCCAGGCCAGATATAATTGATGAGTTGCCCCCCGAAGCCGTCATGATGATGGTCCGGGATTTCTGTGACTACTCCCTTGGCCTGATGCCCCCCTCCAAGCAGCAGGAACTATGGGAAGGAATTCCCCAGTGGCAGGATCAGTACTGGACGGTGTTTTCTCCGGAGATAAAAGCCTTCGTCAAGGCCAGACTCGAGGGTCGGCTGCAGGAAGACGAGTTCTGGTCGGCGGTCTTCAGCGTTCTAGGCCTTTGACCGCATAACGCCTCGCCCAGTACGCCGGGCTCATGGTATAGTGGAGCCTTGCAGCGGTGCGTTCCAGGCAACAAGCGTGGACGGGCACAGGAAGGGTCTTCAATGGATACGGTTGTACTCGATGGCCGCGAGGCTACAATAAAGGATGTCGTGCTTGTCGCCCGATATGGGGCTACGGCCGAGCTTGCACAAGAGGCTGTGCCGAGGATAGAGGCGTCCCGCGAGGTCGTAGAGCGTTGCGTGGGCGAGTCGCTGATACGCTACGGCATTACGACCGGATTTGGCAAATTCTGCGACGTTGTCATCAATAATGAAAGCAACGCGACACTCCAGCGAAACCTCATCATGAGCCATGCAGTCGGCATCGGCAACCCGCTGCCCGAGGAAGTCGTCAGGGCGATGATGCTGCTCAGGGTCAATGCCATCGCGGTGGGCGACTCAGGCGCGCGGCTGTCCACGGTCATGTCGTTGCTGGACCTGCTCAACGCCGACATCATACCGGTGATACCCGAAAAGGGCTCGCTCGGGGCATCCGGAGACCTTGCGCCGCTCTCGCACATGGCTCTGGCCCTCTGTGGCATGGGCGAGTGCTTCTACCATGGCAAGCGCATGCCCGCGGCTGACGCATTGGCTGACGCTGGCCTGGAGCCGGTAGAACTGGCTGCCAAGGAAGGTCTGGCGTTGATAAATGGCACCCAGTGCATGACGGCGATAGCTTCGCTGGCGGCTTTCGACGCCTGGAAGCTCGCCAGGACCGCTGATGTCGTCTCCGCACTTACCATGCAATCACTGCGCGGCATCACCGATGCCTTTGACTCGCGAGTCCATGAGGCCCGTGGCCAGTTTGGCCAGATCGAATGCGCGGCCAACATGCGTGCCCTGCTGACGGGTTCCCTGTGCACCACCAGGCAGGGCCAGGAGCGCGTCCAGGATGCCTATACGATACGCTGCATACCGCAGATCCACGGCGCTTCCCGCGACGCCATATCGTACGCCTTTGACATAGTTTCCCGCGAGATCAACGCCGCCACCGACAACCCGCTCATATTCCTGAACCCTGAAGACCCCTCGGGTGGAGACATCATCTCGGGCGGCAACTTCCACGGGCAGCCCGTCGCGCTGGCCATGGATTTCCTCGGCATCGCCGTGGCGGAGCTGGCCAATGTCTCCGAGCGCCGCATCGAGCGCCTCGTCAACCCGGCCCTGTCAAACGGGCTGCCAGCGTTCCTGGTAAAGGACGGCGGCCTCAACTCCGGTTTCATGATAATCCAGTACAGCGCGGCTTCACTGGTTTCAGAGAACAAGGTGCTGGCGCACCCGGCCAGCGTCGATTCAATACCGTCCAGCGCCAACCAGGAAGACCATGTGTCCATGGGCACTATAGCGGCCCGCAAGGCCCGCGAGATCCTTGGCAATACCCGCGCAGTCATAGCGCTGGAACTGCTGGCCGCCTGCCAGGCCATCGACCTGCGGGGCAGCGCCGCGGAACTGTCTCCGGCCACGGCCGCCGCGTACCGTGTGCTTCGTTCCGCCGTGCCGATGGTGGACAAGGATCGCATCATGCAGGCGGATATCCAGGCGGCCATAGCGCTGGTAGCCGATGGTGCCATCCTCCGCGCCGCCGAAGACGCCCTGGATGAGCTGGAAGCAGGTGAGACCGGATAGCCGATTGCGGCTTGACTAGGTATGCGGAAGTGCTAGACTGTTTTCATGAGGAATACACTGGTTCCTTCCGCGTCCAGACTGGCCCGGTTGGTCGTGCTTTGCACAGTCCCACTTTTTTGCCATGTGGTTAGCGCCCAGGTGGCCGAGACTCCGTTGCGCATGGGCATCTACCCCATCTATGACGCCAAAACGACGATCCGGATTTTTCAACCGCTGGCTGACTACCTGTCCTCCGAGTTGCACAGGCCCATCAAGCTGGTATCAGCCGCAGATGGCAGAATTTTTCTCGATCGTGCGCTCGAGGGTTCGTACGATCTTCTGTGGCCAAACAATGCCAGCTACCTGCAACTGCGTGACCGTGGCCTCGTCACCGTCATAGCGCGCGGTGAGCCGTCGTTCAGGGGAATGGCCGTGGTGCTCGAAGACTCCCCGTTCCATACGGTGGCAGACCTGAAGGGTACCCGGATAACAGCGGTGTCGCAGGATTCCCTGGCTGGTTTTATTTTTCTGAAACTTTTGTTTTCTGCTGCCGGCATGGATATAACCAGGGATGCTACCGTGAGCCTTGCCCCGAAAGTGGAATCCATACCTTTTCTCGTGTTGAGCGGCAAGGCCGATGTCGGGGTTTATGTTGAGGATCTGTATCAACGTTCGTATGCCTATGACGAGGCAGCAAAACAGCTCCGCGTCCTGGTGTACTCGCCACCGATACCCCAGTTTCCTTTTGCTGTCCGGGAAGGACTCGATACGGCCAGTATTGCAGTACTTCGTGAAGCGCTCTCCAGGATAGATGGCTCTTCGGCGTTTGGCCATGAATTCCTTGCTGAACTCAGGATCGACCGGATTTCCCGGGCGGATGACGCCTCGTATGACGAGTTCAGGGCGTATTACCAGAGCGTAAAGCGTTGACGTGATGAACAGGAAGAAGCCCCACCCCGTTCGTATGATGGTCGTGTTCATCAGCCTGGCTGCAAGCCTGGCGACCACTGTTTTGATGGTCGGTGCCACGATCATGATCTTTCTCAACACTTCCATACGGCACATGGAGGAATATGCTGCCTATATGGCGGAATCACTGGCTACGGCGGCTATTGACCCTCTGCTTGAGGAAGCGTATGTCTCGCTGGAAGGCGCGGTTGAAACCTTCCGTGGCCGGCAGGATGTTTCTGGCGCTTTTGTCATAGACCAGTCCGGCTCGATCGTAGCATCCTTGAACCGCGATCAACATGGCGAAAGCGCTGAAGCCATGTTTGCCGATGCGGTGCAGGCTGAAGGATGGTTCGACGCCCATGCAGCGACAACGCCCCGGCACATATCATTACTGACCCTGATCAGCACCGACCTGCTGGCATGGCATTGGCCCGTCGAGTACGGTGGAGCCTCGCTCGGCGATGCCGTTGTTGTCCTTTCGCTGACCTACATACGCAGACGCTTGCTGGATATACTGGGCATGGGCCTTGCAACCGGAATAGCCGCATTCGCCGTAGCGATGGTGGTAGGATTGCCCTTGGCCTTCAGAGTATCCCAGCCCATAGAAGCTCTGGCTGGCTTGGCTGTCAGGATAGCGGACGGCGAGGAGACCGGAGATCCTCCGGAGTCGCGGGTTGCTGAGGTGTCAGCGCTTGCCGAGTCAATGCTAGACATGGCCCGAAAGCTCGAAGCCCGGAGGTTGGCGGCAGATCGGGCACGGGAGAGCGTGGTTGCCGCGCACGCTGAGCTGAAGGCCTCATCGGAACTCCTGTCCCGAGCCTTGAACGAGAAGACGGTCCTGCTTCGCGAAGTCCATCACAGGGTCAAGAACAATCTGCAGGTCATCGTAAGCTTGCTGGAGCTGCAACTCGAAGAGATGCGCGATCCGGCTGATGCCGCAGCCCTCAGGCAGGGACAGACCAGGATACGATCGATGGCTCTGGCGCATGAGATGCTCTACAAATCCGACGACCTCGCTGATATTCATATGGGCTCCTATCTGGAAGCTCTCTGTGCTGATCTGACAACCTGTGCAAAGGATGGTACCGCGGTCTCCTTTGAGTGTCAGATCCAGAACTTCTCCCTGAGCATCGACGAGGCCGTTCCGCTTGGCTTGGTAGTCAACGAGCTTGTAACAAACTCGATCAAGCATGCGTTCCGGGGCAGGGGAAACGGCACCGTGTACCTCTCGCTATCGGTAGAACCAGGTACTGGCACCAGCGGAGAGGCGGTAGCGGATATCGTGACCCTGATCGTTTCCGACGATGGCACAGGTGCCCCAGGCGGACAGGCTCCCGATCCAGCGCTCGGTCTTACCCTGATCAAAGCCCTGGCCGACCAACTCGGAGCTACCCTTACGTGGAACTGGAGTGGAGGAGTCAGTGCCAGCCTGTGCTTTGTCAGGAGCAGGTTCTTTCCTCGGCCGGAGAACAGTGGTATCATGGCTTCCTGATTGAAGGAGTTGCCATGAATACGAATGACCTTGCCGGAGGCTTGCGGCTCGAGCTTGACGAGTTGCCGCCGGAACCGATATTCGAGGCGG
>JFJP01039591.1_pt1 | contig 13129 bp, 7 predicted proteins | sample 431651 | NCBI WGS metagenome assembly JFJP01 (sample SAMN02602958, study PRJNA72255) | Microbial mat metagenome, whole genome shotgun sequencing project. | biome: fresh water; feature: sink hole; material: water; isolation source: purple microbial (photo- and chemosynthetic) mats found in...
CAATTAGTATTCAATGTTTGTACTATTAGATGCAATCAAACCATCTAAGTAATTACATTACTGTGAGATATTTATTATTCAGCAGACCCTATTTACATTTCAAGTTTAAAATGACCAGATCCAAAATGCAGGATTTGGTCTTTTTAGTTATGAGCATAAATAGATTCTATAGTTTGTGGTATTGGTTAGTATGTGATTGTTATCAAATCAATGCAAATTGCACTTTGCAGAAATTTAAAGCGGCCAAAATATAATTCTGATTTACAACCGTATTCGTTTTATTGTATCCATATTGTTAAAATCTTCAAAAAGGACATATGAAGTATTAAAAATTTCCGATTTTAAAAAGTTGATTATTGAGAAAATGACGTGTGATGTAGCGATGATGTATCGAAAACGTTTGCAAAATCATATTTGATGTATTATTGATGTGGTGAATGTAGTGGTATGATGTAGTTTTGATGTATGTATTTGTAGTAGTAAATTGTTTTATAGTCTTAATTTTGCGTTAATAAATATTAAAAAAATATTTCGCAATATTTCGCATGAAACACAATTACGTACTTCATTCATTTTATAAATATTTGTCGGTCATTCTGATTCTCGCACTTGTTTCTGCTTGCCAGAACAATGCTGGTACCAATGACGAAATGGACGCTCAGATTTATGAAAGGGTAGACTCAGTAATGGCTACCATGAATCTAAAAGAGAAAGTAGGGCAAATGACCCAAATTGCTATAGATTCAATACTGCGCACCGATAATAATCACAAAATTATAGAACCTTTTCAACTCGATACCGCCAAATTGCGCAGAGTTGTTGTTGAATATGGTGTTGGTTCTATTCTGAATGTTGCCGGGCTTGCACTTACTATTGATCAATGGCATTCTTTTCTTGAAGCCATCGACCAGATGACTAAAGAAGGAAAAAATTATATACCTGTATTATATGGTATAGATGCTATACATGGTGCGAATTATACACATGGTACTACCTTGTTTCCTCAACAAAATGGTATGGCTGCCACTTGGAATACTTCATTGGTAAAAGAAGCTGGCCGTATAACTGCATACGAAACCCGTGCAAGTGGCATCCCTTGGACATTTTCACCAGTCCTCGATATGGGCAGAAACCCTGTATGGCCTCGCCTCTGGGAAACTTTTGGCGAAGATGTATTTCTGACTACTGCCATGGGAAAAGCCTTAGTTGAAGGTTATCAAGGTACCGATGCTGCTTCTAAATTTCACGTGGCTGCATGTTTGAAACACTATGTAGGGTACAGCGCACCCCTAAGTGGCAAAGACCGCACTCCTGCTTGGATTCCCGAACGTATGCTTCGTGAGTATTTCCTTCCTCCTTTTCAAGCTGCTATTGAGTCTGGAGCACTTACTGTGATGGTTAATTCTGCTGAAATGAATGGTATACCTGTGCATGCTGATCATTTTGTACTTACTACCATTCTGCGCGACGAGCTTAAATTCAAAGGCCTGGCTGTTTCAGATTGGGCTGATATTGGCAATCTCGATACCGTTCACCGCATTGCTGTTGACAAAAAAGATGCCGTGCGTCTGGCTATAAATGCAGGTATAGATATGAGCATGGTGCCTTTCAATTTAGAATTCGCAGATTATCTGTTTGAACTTGTAAAAGAAGGCAAAGTATCACAAACCCGCATCGATGAGGCTGTTCGCCGCATACTTTGGGTAAAATTCAAATTGGGATTGTTTGATAATTTCAAATTCCCCAAATCTGATTATCCGGATTTTGCTTCTCAAAAGCACCGCGATGCCAGCTATGCAACTGCTGCCGAGGCCATAACATTGCTCAAAAACACCAACAACATTCTTCCCCTCAATAAAACTACAAAAGTGCTTGTAGTAGGACCTACTGCCAATAACATGCGTGCCCTCAACGGCGGATGGACCATCACATGGCAAGGACACAGAACCGACGAATTTTTGGGTAGTGAATCTACAATTCTCGAGGCTATTCAAAGCGAAATCGGATCCGCAAACGTTACCTATGCTCAGGGTGTTGATTTCGAAAAGGACATCGATATCTCGAAAGCTGTGGCGCTTGCCAGACAAGCCACTGTAGTAATAGTATGTATAGGCGAAAATTCCTATACCGAGAAACCCGGTGATATAAAAGACTTGAACTTATCCGCTTCTCAGATAGATTTAGTTAAACAATTGAAAGGTACGGGCAAACCCATCATTGGTGTACTAGTGGAAGGTCGTCCGCGAATCATCAACCAAATAGAACCTATGTTCGATGGTATAGTGATGGGGTATTTGCCCGGCAATATGGGTGGCGTTGCAATTGCCGATGTTCTTTTCGGAGATGTAAATCCGAGCGGTAAATTGCCTTTCACTTATCCACGCAACCCGAATGATTTGGTTATTTACGATCATAAATTTTCAGAATCGATACCTGCCAATTGGTATGATAAAGGTTTCGACCCACAATATGAGTTTGGATTCGGTTTGAGCTATACCCAATTTAAGTACGAAAATCTGGTACTGAGTACTGATAGTCTTGCTTTTGCCGATACACTTGTAGTAAGTGTAGATGTATCCAATACCGGCAGCAGAGATGGTAAAGAAGTAGTACAACTTTATTCAAACGATTTGGTTGCCAGCATTACACCTTCAGTTCGCCGCTTGAGAGGTTTCGATAAAATCGAACTGAAAGCAGGTGAGAAGAAAACTGTTAGTTTCAAAATTACTGCCCGCGATTTGGCTTTTGTTGCTGCAAACAACAAATGGACAACCGAAGCTGGTCAGTTTGAACTATACATTGATAAATTGAAAACATCTTTTTTTATTTACTAATAAATTCAAAATAAACAACTTATGAATAAATCTATTGTTTGGATTCTACTACTTTGGCTGGGATTTTCTGCTGCAGTAAATGCACAGACTATCAGCGGTAAAGTTGTAGGCGACGACGACGGTCTACCCCTTCCGGGAGTAAATGTCGTGGTTAAAGGAACTAATATTGGAACTGCTACTGATTTAGACGGTAATTTTACGCTTAATGCGATGAATGCCAGCAATCCTGTTTTGGTGTTCACTTACATTGGCTATGCTCCTCTCGAATTGCCTTATACAGGTTCAGACGTGCAAGCAAGACTTAAAATTGCTGCTTCTGATATAGAGGAAATTGTTGTAATTGGTTTCGGTGTTCAGAAAAAAAGTCTGGTTACCGGTGCCATCTCTAAAGTAGACAATGAATCTTTGAATAAAGGTGCTGACCTGAGACTTACTCAGGCTCTGCAAGGCAAAACTGCCGGCGTTGTTATTTCAAACAACTCTGGTCAGCCTGGTTCTGCTATTTCAGTACGCATACGTGGTGTAGGTACCAACGGCGACAATGAGCCTTTGTATATCATTGATGGTTTACCAGCTGGTGGTTCAGCTATCGACTATTTGAATACTAATGATATAGAATCTATTGAAGTACTTAAAGATGCTGCTTCTGCTGCCATATATGGTGCTCGCGGTGCGAATGGTGTTATTCTTATTACTACCAAAACCGGTAAAAAGAATAATTCTTTTGAAATTACTTACGATTCATATTATGGAGTTCAGAATCCTTGGAAAAAAATGTCAGTTCTGAAGCCTGAGCAGTATTTTGAGATTGTGAACGAATCTGCTATGAATGGTGGAATGCCTCTACCTTTTCCACAAGCTCGTCAAGATACTATGATGGCTTCTACCGATTGGCAAGATGAGATGTTCAATTACAATGCCCCTAAAGTAAGCCATACTTTTGGTTTTAGCGGTGGTACTGAAAAAACATCTTATTCTTCTTCATTGTCTTATTTTAGCCAGGAAGGTATTGTTGCCCGTAACAAATCTTATTTCGACCGCTTAACATGGCGCTTGAATGTGACTCATGAGATGGGTATACTTACAGTAGGTTCTAATATCACTTTTGCTTACATCGAAACCAAAGGTATAGATGCCAACGATAAGTATGGTGTTTCTCTTGCTCAAGCCTTGAATATGCCTCCAGTTATTCCTGTGAAAGAAGCTGATGGCACATATGCTACTCCTTCAGGCTATGGTATGGGTATGCAAGAAATTACCAACCCCGTTGGTTTGCTTTCTATACGCAACAACAGTGGTGTCGTGAATAAGGCTGTGGGTGGTTTATATGGTGACGTTAATTTTGGTAAATTATTTGACGTACTTCAAGGTTTGCACTTCCGTAGTCAGTTTTCAACTGAGTATGCGTACGTAAATAGCCGCAGTTTCAATCCAAAGTATTACCTTTCTTCTACCAAATACAATACTTTTGATAACGTAGTAACTGAGTTCAATAAATATGTTACCTGGAATATTGACAACGTATTGTCTTATGACAAAACAATCGGTGAGTCAAATTTCAACTTTATGTTAGGTCACAGTGCTTATCAGAGCTGGAATACTTGGTTGGGTGGTTCTAAAGCTACTTTGATCTTCGACGATTTCGAACATGCATATCTTGATAATGCAACTGATCCTGAAAGTGCTAATGCATGGGGTGGATTTGGTGAGCATACAGTTTTGTCTTACTACGGTCGTTTGAACTACAACTATGGCGAGAGATACATGTTTTCTGCTACTGTTCGTCGCGATGGTTCTTCACGTTTCGGGCCAAACAACAAATTTGGTACTTTCCCTTCAGTGAGTGCCGGCTGGGTTCTTTCTAAAGAAAATTTCTTCCCTGAAAGCAATGTACTTACATTTGCTAAACTGCGTGCCAGCTGGGGGCAGAATGGTAATGCTAACATAGGTGATTTTGCCTATACCACTACCATGAGCAACAGCAGTATTTATTATTTTGGTATTGATCAGACACAGTACAATGGTATTCAGCCATCACGTATTCCTAATCCGAACCTCAAATGGGAAACTTCTGAACAAATTGACTTAGCATTGGAATTTGGTTTCTTCAACGACCGCATCACTGCTGTTGTAGATTATTATCAGAAAAATACAAAAGACTGGTTGGTTCAAGCTCCAGCACCACTTATGTTAGGTAACGTACCTCCTATTGTTAATGGTGGCTCTATTTCTAACAATGGTCTCGAAGTTGAACTTGGTTTCCACAACAAAGTAGGTAATTTTACTTACGATATATCCCTCACAGGTTCATACAACAAGAACGAAGTTACCGACATCAAAAATGCTGAAAAAGTACTTTCTGGTGGGGACGCTGGTTTTGGCCAGAGTGGAGTATTGCGTGCTGAGGTTGGAACACCTATGGGTTATTTCTGGGGTTATGAAGTGGAAGGCGTTTTCCAGAATCAAGCCGAAATTGATGCTTATGTTGATTCTAAAGGTGTTAAAATTCAACCTGCTGCTGTTCCTGGTGATTTTAAATTCCGCGATCAGAATGGCGATGGTAAACTCGTTGACAGCGACGACCGCGTAATGCTTGGAAATCCTATTCCTGATTTCGTAGGTGGTATTAGTGTTGACCTTGGATTTAAAGGTTTCGACTTCAATATGTTCTGGTATACAGCTATGGGTCAACAAATTTGGATGGCTTATCGCCGTTATGACCAACCTTACACCAACTATTCTACCGATTTCTACGAAAATCGTTGGACTGGTGAAGGCACATCGAGCACTTATCCACGTGCTACTTTTATTGACAACAACAACAACATGAAAACTCCTAGCGATTTTTATGTTCATGATGCGGACTTCCTTCGCTTACGCAACGTTACCCTTGGTTATACTTTACCACAAAGCATTACCTCAGGGCTTAAAGTTACAAAAATACGATTCTACGTATCTGGCGAAAACATGCTCACCTTTACCAAATATCCTGGTTACGACCCTGAAATTGGTGGTGGTGTATTCAACTATGGTGTTGACCTAGGTAACTACCCGATTGCGCGTACCGTGCTTGGTGGTGTAAACATTGCTTTCTGATTTTGGTATGCGGTTTAGAATCTTAAAATTTTAAAAACATGAAAAAACTTATTTATATTTCACTTATTACTTTGGGCCTGATAAACCTGGGAGCCTGTACAAAGGAATTCCTAGAATTGGAACCCAAAACAAGTAAACTGGAAGCCAACGCCTACAAAACTGAAGGCGATGCTTTACTGGCTCTTACTGCTGTATACGATGCATTTTCGGTTCAAAACTGGATGTTCGTACCGCTGATGGCCGATATTCGTTCTGACGATGTTTTTGCCGGTGGCGATGCTTCTGGTTCTGACATGATTCAATGGCAAGATATGGAACGCTTCGATATGGATGCTGACAATGCATCTGCAAGCGAACTTTGGAACCGTTGCTATTCCGGTATTTATCGTGCTAACCAATTGCTCGAAAAAGTAGATGGTATTGAGTGGCAATCTGATGCAAACAAAGAACGTGTAGTAGCTGAGGCTCGTTTCCTTCGTGCATATTTCTATTGGGATTTGGTACGTCACTACGGTTGGGTACCCATTCTTACCAAAGTAGAATCTGACATAGACGCTTTAACAAACATTCCACAATCTACACCACAAGAAGTTTACAAACAAGTAGCAACCGACTTGCTTGCTTCTGCCGACAAACTTCCTGCCACTGTTCCTGCTGTTGAGGCTGGTCGCGTTACCAAATATGCTGCATACGCACTTATGGCTCGTATATATATGTACTACGAAGGTTTTGCAAAACCTGTACTTAGTTGTACCGGTGACCTGACTGATGGTACTACTGCAATTACCAAAGCTTTTGTGGTAACTAAACTTGATGAGATTATCAATAGTGGTGCGCATGCACTTTTACCAACCTACGGTGCTGTATTTGCATGGAACAATGAGAATAACAATGAATCAATTTTCTCTATTCAGTATGACGGTGCGTCTGGTGCTACTGATTGGGGTGGATGGGGTATCAATGGAAACTTTACAGCACTTATGCAAGGTCCACGCGACCCTTCTGGTGATCCTGAAGTTACTGCCGGTTGGAGTTTTGGTGTGATGAGTTTTGATCTTGCCAATTCTTTCGAAGCTACCGATAGCCGCTCTGCTACTGTATTGTACGATGCCAATGCTAAATTGAGCAAATATACCCGTGGTTTCCAGAATACCGGTTTCTTCAACTATAAGTTTATCCCTCGCGCTGCTTATATAAGTGCAAAAGGTGATCCAGCTCACAACTTCCCTATCAACTACCCTGACATTCGCTATGCAGATGTGTTGCTTATGGCTGCTGAGTTGAATATAGACAACAATGGTAAAGCTGCCGGATATCTGAATCAGGTGCGCACACGCGCCGGTTTAGGGACCAAAGCTACCATCACCCTCGACGATGTATATGCTGAACGCCGCTTAGAGCTTGCCGGCGAAGGTCATCGCTACTGGGATTTGCTTCGCAGAGGCCTGAATGTGGCTGAAGCTGCCATCAATGCCAGCTTTACCGGTATTCCTGACAAAGCCAATGTAAACAAACCAGACTTTGCAGTACGTGCTTTCAATCCCGCAACTTATGGTATGTTCCCTATACCTGCTGGTGAGATTCGCAATACCAATGGCAAATTGCAGCAATTTATTCCTGCTTATAAATAATATTTTATACTGATGGGTGTGGGTTCATAGCCCACATCCGTTAGATAAGTGTTTAACTTAAAATACAATTTAGAATATATGAAAACATACAAAATAGGAATCTGGATGCTACTGGCTATCATGTCTGTGGTATTCATCACAGCCTGTGAACCGGAGTACACCGAACCCAGTTCATTTGCCAAACCCGATGCCACAAAGGTAGATTTTAAATATACCATGGGTGCTACCGCTTTCGATGTGAATTTCGAGAATACATCATCTATTGATGGCATTATTACTTGGGATCTAGGTAATGGTACTAAAGTTTCAGGTACAAAAACTGCCACTAAATACCGTTTAAAAGGTAAATATACCATCACCATGACTCTTCTTACCAAAGGTGGAGCTGTGGAAGTGAAAAAGGAATTTGAACAAACCGAAACTGACTTTTCTATGTTTACTGATCCTTATTACATCAACCTTTCCGGTGGTGTAAATATGGCTAATGGTAAAACTTGGGTACTTGACTCTCTTAGCAAAGGGCACATTGGTGTTGGCCCCAGCAATCCTAAAGGTACTGGTCTGGAATGGTGGTCTGCTGATCCCCTTGGCAAAAAAGGTGTATTTATGTACGATGACGAAATCACTTTCAATATCAATGAATTTGTAGCCACACTTGAAAATCATGGTGTTAGCTACGTAAAAGGCTACAGAACTTCTGATGCTGCTTATTCTAATCCTGTTGAAAGAGATGGTGACTGGAACGTTAATTTTACCCCTATGCCTGGAAACTGGAGTATCGAGGATAAAGATGGTATGCGCTATTTAAAACTTAATTGCCCAAAACCTTTATTTCCGATTTTTGACGTAGGTGCTAAAGATAACATGTATGAGATAGTAAAATTAACCGAGAACCTTTTGGAGATTGTATGCTATTCTGCAAACGAAGACTGGACTCTTTGGCATTACTACCTAATCCCTAAAGGATATGTAAAACCTAAAGTGAGCTTCGATGCTGCATTCGCTGCAACTGCCAATGCCAACGAGTTTGAATTTAGCCTTACCAATGTAAATATCCCTTCTAATTTGACTATATCTGAAGTGAAATGGGATTTCAAAGATAAAACTGATGCCGTTATTCTTACAGACCATACTGCTAAAACTGCTCATACTTTCATAAAAAAAGGTACTTATAATGTATCTGTTACTGTAACCGACAACGCAGGTACAGTGTATACAAAAGAACTTAGTGTAGTAGTTGCCAACAACCATCCTTCTTATGTGCCTTACATAGAAGACAATATGATGATGTACAACAATTTTGAAGATGTGTTCTACAAACTGTCTGTAGATCAGGCAGGTGGTGTTGCAGCTTACAAAATGATGAGCAACCCTTCTAAAGTAGACCCCAACGAAAGTCAGTATTGCATCGAATTTACCAAGGTTAACGTACAGTGGGCCAATGTCTATATGCAACTCTCAAAAGGTTATCGTTTCGACCTGCGTACCCAGTCTAAATTTAAAATGATGGTGTATGGCGAAGCCGGTACAAAAGTACTGCTGAAACTCGAAAATACCGATTTAGGTGGAAATGCTTGGCAGACTGGTGTTGAATTGATATATACCATTCAGCAGTCAAACAAATGGGAAGAAGCAACTTACAATTTTAGTGGTGTAGCCAACAATGGTTCGGCTGATCCTAAAGTTACCGATGTAGTAGCAGACTCTAGAACCAACAACGGTTATTATAACGTAGTTCGCGTTATGGTAAATCCGGGCGATGGTGGCGCTACTTATAAAGTATTGCTTGACAATCTTGCTGGACCTGTAGTTCAGGATCTGAAATAACTCAAAGTTTCACAGATTTGAAATGAGAAGCTATCCTATTGTAATATATTTTGTTAGGTTAGATTTTGTTTCATATTAGGTAAATGCGTTATCCTTTTATTGGATAGTTTCTCATTCAACTGTGATTACTAAATACTTTTTTGATAAGGCAGAAAACCTTGTCTTTTCTCAACCGCTTAATTACTGAATTTGTGGCTTCATTTCCAAATTGTACACAAACTACGGAATTGAGCGGTTGTTTATTTTACTGCAAAATTACTAAAAAATGAAAATCAAATTTACTTATCTATTTGCTGCGCTGATGTTTGCATTTGCAATTGGCAGCCATGCGCAGTATCTGAAAGTAAGCGGCAAACAAATAGTGGACGCCAATGGCAAGCTTTATATGCTAAGAGGTATGGGGCTTGGAGGTTGGATGCTTCAGGAAGGTTATATGCTTGAAACAGGAGATTTTGCCGGAACTCAATCTAAAATACGTGCAAAAATCACTGAAATTACTGATGAGGCTTTTGCAGAAGAATTTTATAAGGCATGGCGTGCCAATCATTGTACCAAAACGGACGTTGATTCGCTTGCCAGTTGGGGGTTCAACTCCATTCGTCTGCCCATGCACTACAACCTATTTACTTTACCCATTGAAAAGGAAATGGTAGCTGGCACCGATACTTGGATTGAAACTGGCTTTCTGATGGTGGATAGCCTAGTGAAGTGGTGCAAAGCCAATAATATGTATCTGATTCTTGATTTGCATGCAGCCCCTGGAGGACAAGGAAAGGACGAAAATATTTCCGACTACAATCCTGCTTTACCGTCGCTTTGGGAAAGCCCCGAAAACCAGCGCAAAACTGTGGCTCTTTGGAAAAAACTCGCTGAACGTTATGCAAATGAGACTACCATTGGGGGATATGATCTCATAAATGAGCCAAACTGGGCATTCAGAGGAAAACACCGGAATGGTTGCGATGAAACCGACAATCCTGAAATCAGAAAATTGTATATGGATATTACTGCTGCCATACGTGAGGTAGACAAAAATCATATCATTTTCATAGAAGGAAACTGCTGGGCAAATAATTTCAAAGGAATTCTACCTTCGTGGGATAATAATCTGGTAATTAGTTTTCACCGATATTGGAATCCAACTGATGTGCTTACCATACAGGGATTTCTGGATTTAAGAGATCGATACAATATGCCTTTGTGGATGGGCGAATCCGGCGAAAATTCGAACCAATGGTTTTACGAAACCATTTTGTTGCTCGAAAAACATGACATAGGCTGGAGTTGGTGGCCTATGAAAAAGATAAACTCAGTAGTTGGCCCGCTTACAGTGAAGAAAACTCCTGAATACCAGACATTACTCAATTATTGGCAAAATGGTGGCCAAAAGCCGGATAAGGATTTTGCCAAAAAAACTTTGTTGCAGATTACCGAAAATCTGAAAATGGAAAATTGTATTTTCAGGCCTGATGTGCCCGATGCTATGTTCAGACAGCAAAACAACGACAAGCCGATAGCCTACAAAAAGCACGTTATACCAGGCAAAGTTTACGCAGTAGACTACGATATGGGACGACATAATGTGGCATACAACGACAAAGTGTATATGAATGGAGGTGGACTTGGATGGACTACCTGGAACAACGGCTGGGTATACCGCAACGATGGGGTAGACATAGAAGCCACTCAAGATGCGAATAATGGCCTTGGTTATGCTGTTAGCTGGACCGACGATGGCGAATGGCTAATGTATACTGTAGAAGTACCTGCAGACGGCAGCTACAGAATAGATATCAGATATGCTTCGGCCCAGAATACCGGAAAAGTAAAATTGGAACTTATCTCAGATGGCTCTTCTATCGAGACTGCTTTACCTCTCACTGGTAGCTGGTTGGTTTGGAATAATATAGCTGCCGGAAAATTGAATCTGAAGGCTGGTAAGAATACCATAAAACTGCATATCGTAAAAGGAGGATTTAGTATTGCATATCTTGATATCCAAAAAATATAAGCCAAACAATAGTTTAGTGTAAATCCCGGGGTGCTGTGGCTTTATACCGGTAATTATATCATAATCCGGTTTTCGTCCATTGCACCTCATTTTTTAGTAGTATGACTGAAATGATATAAAATATTAATATTTAGTTATTTATACAAAAGAATCAAATTATTTAACTAAAAGTACTAATCTTAAAGCTATATGAAAAATACAGTAATGATACTCGTGGCCGGCATATTTTTCTTTGCCGCTTGCCAGATTTTACCTAAACAGCCAGAATACCAGCTGGTATGGGCCGATGAATTTGATTACAAAGGTATGCCCGATTCTATGAAATGGACTTGGGATACAGCCGGAAATGCATGGAGCTGGGGGAACAATGAAGCCCAACACTATACTTCAAACAGGCTCGAAAATGCTTTTGTGGATAGCCAGTTTTTGCACATAGTGGCTATAAAGGAAAAAACTGCAAATAAGGAATATTCATCTGCACGTCTTGTAAGCAGAGAAAAAGGCGACTGGTTGTATGGCAAAATGGAAGTGAGAGCAAAGCTGCCTAAAGGGCGAGGCATATGGTCTGCTATATGGATGCTTCCTACGGATTGGGAATATGGCGACTGGCCACATTCCGGCGAAATTGATATTATGGAAAATGTTGGCTACTTGCCAGATTCTGTATTTGGTTCTGCGCATACAGGCGCATACAACCACACAAAGCATAACCAGAAAATTTCCGGCATTTTTGTGAAGGATTTATACTCAGATTTTCATAACTTTACCCTTGAATGGGATTCGACTGAATACAGGATATTTGTAGATACTACCCAATATTTTTCATTCAGAAAAGAATCAGATGATCCTGAAAAGTGGCCTTTTAACCGCCGTTTTCATATGATACTCAATGTGGCTGTGGGTGGCAATTGGGGTGCTGTACAAGGCATAGATTCAACTATTTTCCCACAAGTAATGCTTGTAGATTATGTACGTGTTTACCAGTTGAAAAATTAATGTATGAAGTTTAAAATTTTATTTGTTGCACTTTTATTTTTTGTTTCGGTTTCAAATAGCCAACCGTGGGCCTTGGTGTGGGAGGATGAGTTCGACTACAATGGTCTGCCCAACCCTAACAAGTGGAGCTATGATGTTGGTGGAGCCGGCTGGGGCAACAACGAGTTGCAATACTACACAGATGGCCGTCTGAATAATGCGAAGGTAGAAAACGGGAATCTGATAATAACTGCTATAAAAGAATCTTATGGCGCCAATAACTATACAAGTGCCAGACTTATTTCTAAAGGGAAAGGCGATTGGCTATACGGTCGCATAGAAGTTCGCGCCAAATTGCCAGTGGGACGTGGTACTTGGCCTGCCATATGGATGCTGCCTACCGACTGGGCTTATGGCGGTTGGCCTAATAGCGGCGAAATTGACATCATGGAACACGTGGGGTACGATCCCGGGCGTGTACATGGCACTGTGCACACCAAAGCTTATAACCATAGCATTGGTACTCAAAAGGGTGGAAATCTGGTGATAGCGGATGCACAATCTGCGTTTCATACTTATGCCATTGAATGGAATGCCGATACAATCATGTTTTATATCGATTCTCAAAAATATTTCATGTTTACACGTGAGAGTACTTGGGAAAAATGGCCTTTTGATAAGCGTTTTCATCTGCTGCTCAACATAGCTGTAGGGGGCAACTGGGGAGGAGCCGAAGGTGTGGACGAAACTATTTT
>JFJP01033631.1_pt1 | contig 13127 bp, 7 predicted proteins | sample 431651 | NCBI WGS metagenome assembly JFJP01 (sample SAMN02602958, study PRJNA72255) | Microbial mat metagenome, whole genome shotgun sequencing project. | biome: fresh water; feature: sink hole; material: water; isolation source: purple microbial (photo- and chemosynthetic) mats found in...
CATCCGCAAACGGGTGGTGACTTTGTTTGGGTGGTGCCGGGATCAGGGCTACCTGAAGGCAGAGAACCCGACGGCGGCGGAAAAAACAGGGTCGTTTGCGGAGACGGACAAAGCACCCGAAATCTTCACCCCGGGTGAAATGCGGAAATTGCTTTCGGCATGCGGTGCCGAGGAACGCATCCGCACCAAGCTCCTCAAGGACGACCACATCGACACCGTCATCGGCCTGCCCGCGAACCTCTTCTACTCCACCGGCATCCCCGTCTGCATCCTCGTGCTCAAGAAATGCAAGAAGCCCGACGATGTCCTCTTCATCAACGCCGCCGAGCATTTTGTGAAGGGCAAACGCCAGAACCAACTGACGGACGAGCACATCGCCAAGATCATCGCTACCTACCAGTTTCGAAAGGAAGAGCCCCGCTACTCCCGCCGCGTGGAGATGGCCGAGATCGAGAAGAACGACTTTAACCTCAACATCTCCCGCTACATCAGCACGGCGGTGGGGGAGGCGGAGATCGACCTGTTAGCGACTCATGCAGAGTTGATGAAAATCGAAAGGGCGATCAAGTCGGCAACGGCGAAGCACAATGAATTTCTGAAAGAGCTAGGCATTCCCCCATTGCCATCGCCTGACTGAACCCAACGCAACCTTGCGCCAGCCCCATGCAATTTTCGCGCAAGAGATGAGAAATCTTGCGGAGCATAAAATCATATATCGTGTAACACACGATGAATACGCGTGCTTATGAGGCATCAGCACATCCCAACTTGCCTGTCATGCCGCTTGTTCCGTGTGTGAATTGCGAGCGAGCGCAAAAACCTGTCTCCACAAGATGGCTTCGTCTGGTGTTGCACGAGGGAGGGAAACGCATTTACTCGATCGCGTAGACGCAACCGTCATCGCTCCCGACGAAGACCACGCCATCGGCTGGCCAAGGCGAAGACCAGACTGCGCCGCCAGTTTTGAACTTCGCTTTTTCAGCACCCGTCTCCGCATCGAGAGCGTAGAGGTGCCCGTCGTTGCACCCGACATAGATCACGCCCGAGGCAAGGGCGGGAGAGGAGTTGATGTCATCGGAGGTTTTGAATTTCCAAAACGGCCCGCCACGGAAGTCAACGGCGCTGTTTTTGAAGGCGTAAACTCCACACGAACCATCCCCCTTGCCCTGCTTGGCAAAATAGGATTTGCCCGCGTGGATGATGGGCGAAGCGGTGGGAAAAAAGGCGAGCTTCTCCTTGGACATCTGGTAGCGGCCCACCACATTGCCCGTCGTTTTATCGAGGATGTAGCAGTGCGCGCCAGCGTCGTAGGCGATAAAGTCGTCACCCACGGCCATACAGTTGTGCGCGTGGTTGCCGGGTTCCTTGGGCGCCCATCCCTCCGCAAAGAGGCCCGTGCTGATTTCCGCCGCGAGCTTCACATTATCTGCGACTGGGGCGTAGAGCGCGGTGCCGACGATGGCGGGACCGCCAGGACCGTTGTTGCACTTCTTGAGTTTGCAAACCCATTTTTCGGCACCTGTCTGGATGTCGAGGCCGACATATTTTCCTTCACCATTCAGAGGGCCGTTGCCAAAGAAAACGACCCCGTAGGCAACAGCAGGAGAGATGGTCACCGCGCCTGGCGTGGCGTATTTCCACTTCTCTTCGCCAGTCTTGGCATCGAGGGCGTAGAACTGTTTCCCAGAGCTTCCGATGAACACTTTGCCGTCGGTCACCGCCGCCGAGGAAACGACTTTGCCACCGAGATTTTTCTTCCAGACCACTTTGCCGTCCTTGGCATCGAGCGCGTAGAAATGGTTGTCGTCACTGCCGATATAGACGATGCCGTCCACGAGCACGGGGGAGGAGCGGACAGGGCCACCCGCCTTGAAGGTCCACTTGGCGGACTTCAGGCCAGGGGCTCCCGAGGCTTTGAAGAGACCCGTGCGGGCGAGGTTGCCGCGATAGATTTTGCCTTCGAGCGCGTCGTATTTGGAAGAGTCAATCTCCAGAAGTTTAGGCGCTTCAGGGGCAGCTTGGTTCTGGGTGCCCGCCTCACATCGCACGACGCGGAAGCCGTAGTGCGAGCGGGCGGACCATTCCTGGTCGGGGATGGTGCATTTGTGATTACCGACCCCTTTGGGAGGCGTGCCGAAGCTCCCGCCCATCAAGCGGCGAGGCTCGTTGCCGTAGCGTTTGGAAAACTCGAGTCCTTTGGGGTTGTGCGTCTTGTCGGGCTCAAACCCTGGGAGGTCCCAAGTCCACTCCGCCACATTGCCATCCATATCGTAGAGGCCGAAGGCGTTGGCGGGCTTCTTGCCCACAGGTTGAGTTTTGCTGCCCGAGTTCTGCTCAAACCACCCAACCTGTAAACACTTCTCTTCAGCGTCTTTGGTCATGATCCCGTTTTTCTCGTCCACATTGCTTTTCCCGCCGCCGTAGGCGTAAGTCCACTCCGCCATGGTCGGGAGGCGGTAGCCGTCCGCATTCCAGTCGGCGAAGACCTCCTCGACGAGCTTGCGCTCTTTACGCTGAGGTTCGCCCTCGAACATAGAGATGCGCCAGCGGTGGGCGACTTTGTAGGGTTGCGTGAAGCCCGCATCGAGGTAATAGACAGGCTTTTTGCCCTCCATCTCGCTCAAGGCGTTGCACCATACCACGGCATCATACCAGCCAACAGTCGTCACTGGTTCCTCGGGCACATGCTCCATCGCGCCCACACGGTAGTTCATGCTCCCCATCGAGCCGTCGTAGTCAAAATAGTAGCCGTTGTTTGTCGCCCACTGATAAACGCTGTTCCACTTCGCGTAGGTAATCTCGGTCTTGCTCATCTCGTAGTCGGAGAGGGTCACATCGGCATCGTGGTAAGAGTATTTGCCGTTCTGCAATTTCACAAAATCGGCGGCGGTGAAGGCTTCAGGCTTACCAGATGTCTCGGGGGCGAGCGCGGTGTCGGTGGCAAAAGACCACTTGGGTGCCGCTCCAGCGGTGGCGGCAAAGGGGGGTTGTTTGCCCGAGCCGCGCACAGCGCGGAACCCGATCTGGAAACTGCCCTGCCACGGTTTTTCCCCGTAAGGCAAGAGCGTTTTGGAAGGGGCGCCATCCACACAAAAAGACCCGCCGAAAACGGTGTGCTCTTTATGCTTTTCTGGATCAAAAGAATCGCCTCCAACATCCCAGACCCACTCCCAAACATTCCCCCTCAAATCATGGATCCCTGCCGCGTTCGACGCGAGCTTACCCACCTCGTGCGTCGTCCCATTAGAGTTCTCTTTCCCCCAAGCAAACGGGCTGCCCGTCGGGTTGGGGAAAGCAGCGGCTGCGGACCATTCCGCCGCCGTGGGGAGGCGGTAGCCGTCGGCCTCCCACTTCACGAAAATTTTGGGTTGGAACCCGTATTGCGAGGCCACATCGCGCTCTTTGATTTTGCGCAGGGGCTTCGTACGCCCCTCGTCCTCGTAGTAGCAGGGGGTGAGCCCTTCGAGTTCGCTCAAGGCGTTGCACCACGCCACCGCGTCGAGCCACGACATCTGCGTGGCTGGTTCGAGACCAGAGTGCTTGAGGTTGCCGAGTTTCATGCTCCCCATGTCGCCTTCCCTGTCCAAAATGTAGCCCGGCATGGTGTCCGCCCCCATGTTCTCGCAATGCTGTGATTGTCCCGCCCACTTTCTCACGCGCAACCAAGTCGCATAAGAGACCTCGGTCTTCATCATTTGGAACGCAGGCACCCCCGCTGTCTCGGGCACTTTCACCAGATCCGAATAAACGCCCTGATCCTTAGGGCGGGAGACATTGGCGATCGCCTCAAAAGCGTGCCACTTCACGGCCACAACACCTGGCCCCCAAGTATCACGGGCCACATAAAAGCCGACAGCGGTGACATCTTTAAACTCGTGCGCCTCAAACTTGGCCGAGCCTGCGTCGAAGTGGAAATCGCCGCCAGACTGTGGGGTGTAGAGCGCCCACTTCGTCTTCGTCGGATGGAGCACGGCTGAAGTCTCGGGCGGTTTTCGCCACTTGTCGGCAGCAGTGCCAAACTGCGCTTCAGAAACATAAAACTTATCGCCGTCACGCACGACCCAACGACCGCCGTCCACATCGTCCCAGTAACGGCAGATGTAGGGCACGATCATGCTTTTGTCGTCAAAGGAGACTTTGCACTTGTCGCCGCCGTTGAGGAAGTTCTCCTTTTGCCAATACCAGAGGCCGTAACAACGCACCTTGAAACCGTCTTCCTTGGTGAGGGACTGCTGACAGCTCATCATGTTGAAGTCGTCATACATCCCGTGGTTCGGGTTGATGAGCCCCTCGCTCATGGCGCCTTTGGTGTGAAATCCGATCACGCCACCGTAGAAAATCGCGCTCGCCGCCTCGACATCGTATTCGAGCCCGGGCGGGTTCATCGGCTTGGTCGGGTCGTAGGGCCAGCCCGATGCCGTGCCGCCAAGGCCCCCTTTGATCTCGGGATAATTTTTGGAGGAACGCCCGTAGTAAGTGCCGTTGCCCACATCGGCACCGTAGTCCACGATCCGGCAACGCACTCCTTCCGCAAACAATGAGCCCGTTGAAAAAACAATAAAAACAGCAAGAACTAACCAGCGATTTTTGCACCGACCTATATTTTTCATTTTTGGCTCTCCCCTTTTTTATACTGCAAGCGATAGACGGAATCCATTTCTGGATGCCCACCAACTGAAACATGACACTCAAAACTCTCCACTAAAACATCTGGCAAAAGACCGCTCAAAACGGGGCCGCGCCAGTTGGTGTTGGGAGACAATTCAGGAAACTCCACCAACCCCAGCGAGATGATCGCGCCCGACACCCGCGCCTCGCACCGGATCTCTCCTCCCGCCAAGGGAGTCGGAAGATCGTTCAAAACCCAAACCTCGCAAAAAAAAGTTTCTCCCGCTTTCCAAGAAAACTTTTCGATCTGCGCGCTCGCCAGCACGGGGCGCAGGGCATCCGCCACGCCTTTGAGGGCGGGTTTCGGGCGGCACGGCCACTCGATGAGGCTGTTGTTCGCCGCCGTCGGCCAGGGCTCGTTCAGGCACCAGTTGAGAGCCATCGAGCAGTAGGGTTTCTGGCGGCGGGCTTCTTCAAAAAGGCACTTGTAACCTTCGGTCGCGAGCCATTGGCTCCGCGCGACGAGGGTAGCGAGGTCGGGCGCGGGGCCGAAATAACTCTCGATCATGTCGAGCATGAGCCAGCTATCCGCCGCTTGGTCCCAAGCGCCGAAAGCGTGATGCGTCTCCCAAGCGGTGCCCGCACGGGGCGGCCAGAGTTCCTTTTCGGGAATGATCGAAGCGAGCGTCTCGACGGATGCGACGCTGGGGCAACCGAACTCGACATAGGCGGTCGCCGACTGATTTTTGAAAATTTGATAAACCTCCTCGCCCGCGAGCGAGCGGAAGAGGTAGTTGCCGTGGCGCATCCCGTCGAGCGGAGTGGTGCTGAGAAAAGGGCGTTCGGGGTCGAGGTCGTAGCAGTTACGCTGGAGCAAACGCAGGGCCGCGTCGTGCTCGCTCATTTTCGTCCAAGGACAAAACAGCTCGTTGCCGCCACACCAGACGGCGAGGCAGGCGTGATCCCGCAAACGGGCGATGATCGAGCGGGACTCGCGGTCGAGCGTCTGGAGATAGCGCGGGCTCGTGCCGTGGTGGAACCCGCCTCCCAAGGGAAAGTCCTGCCAAACAAGGAGCCCCATTTCATCGCAAAGATCATAAAAAGCGTCTTTGCCCACCACCGCCCCTCCCCAGCAACGGATAAAGTTCATGTTCGCCCCCTTCGCTTCGGAGAGCAGGGCGCGGTAGCGTTCTTTATCAGTGGTTCCAGGAAAAATATCGGGCCCGACCCAGTTGGAGCCCTTCGCAAAAATCTCGCGCCCGTTGATTTCTACGGTGATCGGGACAGGTCTCCTGCCCGCAGGCAGGCCCACGGGATCGTCCCAGCCACCGGGGCACATGACGAGGCGCAGGCGGCGGAAGCCGACCCGTTTTTCTATTTTTTGCACCGTGGCACCCGACTCGTCGAGGAGTTCCGCACAGACGGTGTAGAGCGCGGGTCTCCCTTGGTCGTGGGGCCACCAGAGCAAAGGTTTTTTCATCTGGGCAGAAAAACAGACTTTCGCCCCTTGGACGCTCTTCTCTTTGGAAAACACCGTCTCGCCATCGGGGGCGAGGAGGCTCCAGCGCACCGTGCGCTTGCCGCGACCCGCCAAGAAAACGGTGAGGTTCACCCCGACTTTAGAACAGCTCTCGTTGAGCTGGTAATCGCACCGGATCTCGCGCAAGTGCCTCGCGGGCCGCGTCTCCAGATAGGTCTCATCCCAGATGCCCGAAGGGATCAGCCTCGGGTGAAAATCCCACCCGTAGCTCACGGCGGGCTTGCACGACTCGGCGGCCTGGGAGCGTTCCACCGCCTGACGATGCGCCATCGGCGGGGGAAACACGAGCACCTCCAACAGGCTCCCAGCCCGTGCCCCAAGCGCGGTGAGGTTTAGTTCCACAGGAGAAAACATCCCCTCCTGCTCGTGGATCACCCGCCCGTCGAGCATGACCAGAAAGCGGTAATCCACCCCGCGGCAAACCCACCAGAGCGCGGAGCCCTGACCGCCTGCAACTTCGGGAAGGGCGGCGCGGTAACGCCAAAAGACGGACTCCATCCAAACGAAGTCTTTGCAGTGGTCTGAGAAGAAATAATCCCCCTTTTTTTCCGCCCTCGCCCAATCGAGTTGAACCGCTCCAGGAACCGTAGCGGGCACCCAGCGGACGGGCTTGATATTGAGATCCGTCGAATGGCCGAGTTCCCACGACAGGGTTATTTTTTCAAAAGCGTTCATACGACACCTCCCTTTCCCCACGATAGAATAAACGAAGCGAGTTCTTCGAGGCTGGCACTGCGCGCATGGCGCACGAAAAAGCCAGAAGACGCGCCTGCCGCTGCCACGGCGTAGTGCGAGCGGTGTATCACGAATTGAGAAACGCCGAGCATCCCGTGCAACTCGGCGGCGACCAACGCCGTTGCATCTAATGTTTTTTTCATGGTTTCCCTCGCTGAGTTGTTTTTCCTAAAACTTTCCGTGCACCACCCACGCGGCTTCGGTGGGTGCCTGATTGTTCAAGATGGTGCCGACCGCTACGCCTGCATCGTCGAGCGCGGAAAAAATTTCTAGCCCCGATTTCAAAACGAGGCCGCTGGCGATTTGCGAGACTTGATCTGGGCGGAGCGCGACGCGGTAGAGCGCGGCGTGGCGGTATTCTCCACAGGCTGGCACCCCCGGCCCCGCGAGGGCAAAGAACTGGGGCGGTTCTGAGTCGTCCTGCCAAAATAAGACCTCTTTCCCATCAACTAGGAGAGTGCTCTTTTTCTGGGGGGCGCTATGGACGAGCGAGAGATGCGCCGCCTTATTTTTCGGCAGAGGCTTGTCTGCGGCCAACGGCTTGCCTGCACCCGTTTTCACCGACAATTTTCCGCCTGGAGCCAGTTCGATCACATTTCCTCCTGCCACCATGATGGTCCCTGGGGCATTCGTGTCGAGGAGTGCTTCCACAGCGAGGGTGTAAGAGCGCAGGGGGTCGCGGGGTTGGTAGGAGAGGCCGCCGCCTTCCTTTTGCTCGCGTGCGTGCGGCGGAATGGTCAGGGCGGATCGAGCCAACCGCAGGGGGCGGGGAGCCTCCGCGATCAGGCAGTCGAGGATCGAAGGCGGGAAGGCGCGGAAAAGCGCTTCATGCCCCGCGTCGTTTGGGTGTCCCGGATCTTTGAAAAGCCCTTCGCCCCAGTGCCCGGCACCGTCGTCCACCGCGCCCATGAAATCCACCGTGGCGACGGACCACGAGTCGAGTTCGCAGTTCATGTTTTTCGCGTATTGGTATTGTTGCGGGGTATAGGCACCGTGGACATAGACCCCCGTCACGATCGGGACGATGCCGTTTTGGCGGCAGAGCTGGACGAGCTTGCGCATGTTCTCGCGGTAGCGGAAAAAGATCGCCTCGGGGTCGGGTTGGCGAACGAGCCCTTCATTCGCTAGGGAGAGGGCGAGAATGACGACCTGCGGCTTCTCGGGCAGGACTGCGGTGTGGAAACGGGCGAGCAGTTTCACCGTGTTGTCGCCTGGGACCGATTTATTGACCAGCGTCCAGCCACGGGGTTCGATCACCTGAGCCAGCCGCGCCGCCCAACCGTGGTTATTCTCCGCGCCCTGCCCCCACGCGACGGAGGAACCAAAGACGACGACTTTCATCTTCCGAGCCTCGCGGGCACGGGCAAAAATCTCCTCGGCTTGCTTCGCTCTCTGCGCCTTCTCCTCGGCGGTAGGTTCAGCCGCCAGCAGGGAGGAGGTGAGTGTGGAAATGAAGAGGAGGCAGAGGAAAATTGCAGAAGGCAGATTGCAGAAGGCAGATTTTTTCGGACGCAAAGCGAAAAAGGAGCGCGGGCGTCCCGCCCGTGTTTCTGATCTATCGGCGGGCAAGATGCCCGCCCTCCTTTGCTCGAGCGCCTTTTGCCTCACAACCAAATCCAGAAATGTCCGAGCGGGTTTCATTCTGAATTCTGACTCCTGAATTCTGAATACTTCTTCATCACTTCTCCTCATTCACCACCACGACTACCGAGGAAGGTGGCACGGTTGTGGAGTAGGTTTTAGCGAAGTCGGAGACCTCTTCTTGGATCAGTTTCACTTGTGCCTCCGTGCGGTTGTGCGCTTTCGGGTCGGCGTGGGTGAGTTTGTGGAGGACCGCTTTGGACTGCGGGTCATAAGGGAGTTTCAGCACCACTTTGCGCGGTTCGTCATAAGAGCGGTTGATGAGGATGAAAGCATGTTTCTTCCCATCTGCAAAGGCGTGGCAAGTGGTTTGCAAAATGCCCGTCTTCGCGGGGATCTTGAGCTTTTTCACATCGCCTTTGGAGGTCAGCTTGCTCACTTCCGTTGCCGCCACATCCATCGTCCTCACCGATTCAGGCACGACCTTCATCAGGTCGCCCGAGCAATGGTGGTTGCGGAGCTGGAGCGAAAGCCAAGAGGGGAAAGGGATGAACTTCTCCATATCGCTATGGCTCGCCCAGTTGGTGCCCATCTTGTAGAGGAAATAGGCGGTGGCAGTGAACCCGCGCTCCGCGTAGCTCATGTAGGCATCGAGCGTGAGGACTCCGAGGGCGAGCGACTTGCCGACGGACTCGCTCTCGTCGGTCCAGGGTTTCGCCGGGGTGGGCACGGCGTAACCAGGCCCCCCTTCATACACGGACATTTCCAGTTTTCTCCCCGACTTATTGACCGCGTCCACATAGGCTTTGCACTTGTCAATTTTCGGCTCGTCAATCCACGCGCTGTAGAGGAGCTGGTTGGTATAAAAGTCCTTGTCGCTGGCCCCCATCACCGTCACGCCGTCCCAGCCCCCGTAGTAGCTGGCGAAATCCACCATGTCAGCCTGCGTGCAGGACTCCGCCACCTTCTTGGTCCATTCGGGCCCGTCCTTCCATCCGCAAGCGACACCGACCATCTGCTCTTTGTTGTAGAGCGGATGGTTTTTGAGATAGGCGATAGAGCGGTTGGCGAGAGCCGAATACAGCTCGGGCTTCCCCGGCCACGCCAGAGGGAGAAACGACATGTTCCAAGTCTCGTTGCCCACCTCGAAATAGATCTTTTTGAACTGCTTCGTCCAGGGTTCGGGGTGACCGTGCGAGGCGCGCAGTTTGCCGCCCGCCGTGCTCTCGTCCCCGGCGAGATATTCCATCATCAAACCGAGTTCCGCGTCGGTGAAGGCGGGATAGAGCACCAGCCAAGGGTGGGAACGGGTCTCGGGCGTGTCGCCCATAGCGGCGCAGAGTTCCAGCGACTTGTTGAGGCTCAGCCCGTTGGTGTTGCCCATCTCGGGTGCCTTGCAGGAGGCAACATTGATTTCGGCGAAACCGTCCGAAAGCCACGCGTCCATACTGCCGCGTTCGAGCCCTTCCCAGAGACGAAACATCCCTGGTCGCCACTGTTTGAGTTCGTCCACATGCTGTTTGAGGATGGCGAAAGGCGCGGTGTCCGTCTGCCAGACGAGCAGGTTGTCCACCCAGACGGTGCCGGGCTTGTCCGTGGCCAGTTTCAGGCGGCTGGCGTTGCCCGCAGGTTCCTTGGAATTATCGGGCTGAAACTCGAACTCGTATTTTTTCCACTCTCCCGTCACGGCAAAGGACTGCGTCGTCTGCGCCCCGACTTGCAGGGTCACTTTCCCGTCGGCGACGCCTTCCTGCTTCAGCCAGACTTGGCCCTTGTAAGGCACGCCCGTTTTGAAACGCAGGGGCTCGACCGCTTTGCCCCCCATGTATTGGTGGCTCATTCCCATCCCGCCGCCAGGCATGGTGATCTTGAGGCTCGCCGTGCTTCCGCCCTCGGGGGCGAAAGAAGCGGTGTCGAGCACAGCCTCGGTGGACGCGCCTCTGTCGGGAGCAAAGAAGCCGTAACCCTTTTCAGGTTTGCCTTGTTTCATGGCGACAGGAAACTCCGCCATCTTTTTGGTGAAAACCAAAATATCCCCCTCATCGGCGGGGGCAGGGGCGGGTGTCGCCAGCACGATTTTCTCGTCGATGCCTTTTTCTGCGACATGCTGTTTGACCACGCTCTTGTGCCATTCTTTGTAGATGCCACCCTCGTTGCGGTAGATCGCGACCTCCGCCCCGTCAAAGATGCCCGTGACCAGTTTTCCCCAGTAAGAAAACCCCGTCTTGCCACCGCCCCAGATCTCCGTGATCTCTTCGGGCGTATTGGGTTTATCGGGCTTCGCCAGCGTGTGCAGGTGGCGGAAAACGATGGGTTCAAACGAGCACTGGTCATTCCAGACATTCACCATCCGCGTCCCCACCCAAGGGCGAAAAGGAAAGAGCTGGATATTCGTGCCAAAGAGTGGCGGGCTCTTCACCAGCGTTTCGGCTGTGACAGAAAAAACATCCTCCGCAACCTCTTTTGAAACCGTGACAGGAGACTGCGCGTGCAAGAGCATCGCAAAAAATACAACGAACAAACCAGCGGCATCTTTTTTCATTTCAAGCTCCTTTCCAAAATAATCAACCTCTCAAACCTTAACACGAGCAGGTCCAAAACCAGAATTGTCGTTCGGTCAAAAGAACGGTTCAACTCAAGCACGATTGCATGATAACCTTTCCAGCGTTGAATAAAACTGATTTTACGCTAATTATTACTGATTATGCGAACAAGAAAAATATTCAGGGTCGCCTTGCTTTTGCCGTGGCAAGCTAAACTCTCTCACGAAATTGTGCTCGGCATGGACAACTTCTTTCGCGGCAGGCACCAGTGCCTCTTTTTTCACCTCTTCCCCAATGCCTCCGACCTGAAAAGCGTGCTCTCTTGGCGACTCGACGGCATCATCGCAGCATTGCACGGAGAAGAGATGTTTTCCATGGCCAAGACCACCCGATGCCCGCTCATCAGCACCCACGGCGGTGACCCGCGCCCGAGCATACACCAAGTAGATTTCAATTCTGAAACAATCGCTCAAATGGCGGCACAACACCTACTAGCCCTCGGTCACCGTCACTTCGCTTTCGTCGGATGGGCAGGAGAAAACGGGCCTCAGATCGGTCGCTTTTTTAAGAAACAAATTGGGGCCGCCGGGTATCCACTCCACATTTTTCGCTCTGAGGTTTTCGCCCGCTTCGGCAACTTCACGGAGGAATTCCACACCGAGCTGGCAGGATGGATGAACGGCTTGCCGCGCCCTACCGCCATCCTGTGCCGCGATGATTGGTGGGCGGTGCCAGTCCGAATGACCTGCCAAAAACTCAAACTCTCCATCCCGGAAGAAATTTCTGTCCTAGGTATCGGGGACGATGAAATTTTCTGCGAGAGCATCCACCCACCGTTGAGCAGCATCCGATTGCCGCACAGGTTGGCGGGATTTAAAATAGCCCAGACGCTACACCGCTTGATACGGTCCCCGTCATCCCCCAAACGCGAGCATATCCTTCTCCCTCCAGAAATGGTCGTAGAACGGCAGTCCACCTCTCTTTTTGCCACACGCGACCCGTCCATACTCTCTGCGTTGCGCTTCATCAAAGCCGAAGCCGCAAACAAAATCACGGTGCAGGATGTCGCACAGGCATCCGGCGTGTCACGGCGCGTTTTAGAGCAACGGTTTCGCGCGATACTAGGACGCGGCCCTCACACAGAAATAAAGCGACAAAGGATCGAAAAAGCGAAGGGGCTGCTCGCCTCGACGGACATCGGCCTAGAACTCGTGGCCGAACGATCGGGCTTCTCCAGTGCCAACTATATGGGAGACGCTTTCTCGTGCGAGCTGGGAGTTAATCCGCGCGAATATAGAAGGCAGAGAAACCCTGCGACCGCGTGAGAGCCGCCAGTAAAATCACCTCATCATCGTATCCAAAAAAGGTTTCAACTGGGCGTTTTGTGACGAGGCTGATTTTTAAGATTGTTCGTTGTTGCGTGGAGTTTCGTCAAAAATTTCTGTTCCGTCTTTCGCGGTTTCTACCCAAGGTGCTTTGCAAAAATCGCATGTCGAAACGACCAGTGGCCATGTCTCGATCAGCACCATGCACCTCGCCAAAGGCTTAGAGTTTCGCACCGTCGTGGTCATGGCTTGCGATGACGAGATCCTTCCTTTACAGGAACGCATCGAAACCGTCGGTGACGACGCAGACCTTCAGGAAGTCTATGACACCGAAAGACATCTGCTTTATGTCGCCTGCACGCGCGCACGCGATCACTTGCTCGTGACGAGCGTGAAGCCCGCTTCGGAGTTCCTAGACGACCTGTTGGCTCAAGGATGATCTTGGAGGCGAAGATTCCTAGGAAAGCGGAATTTGTCCTACCCTTCAGCGCAGACACCTGACGACACCCCACGAAACCCTGCATCACCCTCATGCAAATCTCATGCAATTTCAGTGTAAAAAACGAGAAATCTTGCAAAATCTAAAAAGTCGTGTATCGTGTAAGACGCTATGAATACGCACACATACGAAAACAGTGCGAGTTCCGTTTTACTCCGAAGGGCATACGCGTCAAGTTAGCGCGACGCGAGTTTTTAAAATGGATTTTTTTTTGGTTACCCTTCGTAGGAGAAAGGGGTTTCTCCCGAGTAACATGAGAGCAAATGATTCTCTTTTCCCCACCCAAGCGAGGGTTT
>JFJP01039592.1_pt1 | contig 13127 bp, 11 predicted proteins | sample 431651 | NCBI WGS metagenome assembly JFJP01 (sample SAMN02602958, study PRJNA72255) | Microbial mat metagenome, whole genome shotgun sequencing project. | biome: fresh water; feature: sink hole; material: water; isolation source: purple microbial (photo- and chemosynthetic) mats found in...
TTGGATTTGACTTAAACTTTTGTCAAAAAGAATTCAAGAAAAAGACAACGATGCATTTTTTGCAATTTTTTAAATTCTACACTATTGTCGAGGGTGCATCAGCAGAAGAATTCTCAGATGATTTCTGTGCTTTAATAAACATGCGGACTGATAAAGAACTTTCAGCCTACGTAAAGTCTCTTAAGGAAACTGAGAAAAAAGATTTTTACACTTTACTTACCGAAGTAGCTTTTTGTAATCCTTATGAGCATTACAATTTATATTATCCATTAGCGCTGGAATTAATCGAACCAACAAAATAAAGGCTGCGCAATAACGGCTATAAATATTGAGGGTAGAGTTCATAATTGAGAGTTTTGTAACCAGCTTTATCTTAACTGGTTTTAAGGGAATCATTTCCCCAAAAACCTGGTCAGGTCGTGTTTGTTCATAATAAATTACCAGGCAACTTAGTGAACCAGTCTCATTTGTGAGGCGATTAAACCGCCATACCCCATAACTTGTTTCGATTTTATGGGAGCATCAATCTTTTAATCCATTGCTCACTGCAAAATCTAGCTGCAGTTTTATTACTTTTACAAAACAAAATAAGCCCGAAAGTGATATACAATAAAATAACTCTGGCCTTTCCCGAAAAGGAGGAAAAGCTTTTCCTCGAAAAATACTTTTTTGATTCTCTCATTCAGTTTAGAATTGCGTTTGTATTAGTTACTATACTATATGGCATATTTGGATACCTCGATTCAATAATGTTGCCGGAGTATGCAAATCTTTTCCATAAAATCCGCTATTTATTTGTTGTCCCAATACTATCAGCAGTATTTCTCCTTTCCTTCACCAAAGTGTTCCGTAAAATATGGCAATTGTTATTGTTCATAAGTTTAATAATTGGTGGAACCGGTATTAGTATTATGATTATGCTGGTGCCTGAAAATTATGCCTATTTTGCCGGGATGATGTTGATCTTTTCAGCAGGTTATTTTTTCATTAAACTTCGTTTTTTTTTAGCGTCAATAGGTGGTTGGATTATTCTGCTGGTTTATAATTTAGGAGAAATATTTTATGTGCATTCCCCTAATATTACTCTTATCAGCACTAATTTCTTTTTCATAAGTTCTAATATTATCGGAATGTTTGCAGCATATAACATAGAGTATTATGCGCGTCGCAATTTCTTTCTGAACCATGAACTTGACAACAAAAAGTTACTTGTTGAAAACAGTAACAAAAACCTGGAAAAAACTGTAGAAGAACGTACCAATGAACTACTTTTAGCCAAGGAAGCGGCTGAAACAAACAATGCTAACGTTACTGCAATAATTGAAGGTACGCAAAATAATATCTGGGCTTTTAACAGAAATTTCGAAATATTATATATCAATCATATATTTCAAACAGAATTTCATCAAACATTTGGTGTTTGGTTAGCTCCAGGCGTTAACCTTATTGAATCCCTTCCCGAAGCACTGCGTCCCTTATGGAGACCTCGATATGAGAAGGTGCTGAACAATGAACAATTCACTATTGAAGATGCGGTTGAATCAAAAAATGGAATGATTTACATTCTGGTATCTTTTAATCCCATTATTAAAAAAGGTGTGGTTGTTGGTGGTTCGTGCTTTGGCAGCAATATCACTGACCGGAAACTTGCAGAAATTGAATTGCAAAGAGCCAAAGAACGTGCCGAGGAAAGCGATAGGCTCAAATCAGCCTTCCTGGCCAATATGAGCCACGAAATCCGAACTCCGATGAATGGCATTTTAGGCTTTTCCGAGTTGCTTAAAAACCCTGAACTAACAGGTGACCAGCAACAAGAGTACATTAGTATTATTGAAAAAAGTGGCACCCGAATGCTCAATATCATTAACGATATAATCGACATTTCTAAAATAGAGGCTGGTTTGATGAAACTTTACATTGGGGAATCAGATATAAACGATCAGATCGGATACATTTATTCTTTCTTTAAACCCGAAGTGGAAGCTAAAGGGATAAAGTTCTCACTCAGAAATTCCTTACCGGCAAAAGAATCCACCATCAATACCGATAGTGAGAAGACTTATGCAATTTTAACTAATCTGGTTAAAAATGCCATTAAATTCACAGAGGAAGGAACAATAGAATTAGGGTGTTCCAGGAAAGATGGTTTCCTTGAATTTTATGTGAAAGACACAGGAATTGGAATTCCCAAAAACCGGCAAAAAGCCATTTTTGAACGTTTTATTCAGGCCGATATAGGCGACTTGCAGGCACGACAAGGCGCAGGATTGGGTTTGTCAATCTCGAAAGCCTATTCTGAAATGCTTGGTGGAAAAATATGGGTTGAAAGCGAAGAAGGAATTGGCTCCACATTTTATTGTACTTTTCCATACAATGCCAGGCATGAAAGTATCGTAATTGAAAAAGATTTGCATAATAATAAAAGAGAAAATACCTCTGTTAATGAAGTTTCGGGTCTAAAAATATTGATTGCCGTAGATGATGAAACGTCAGAAAAATTACTGAGCATAGTAGCCAAAACGGTTGGAAAAGTAATATTAAAAGCAAGAACAGGGGATGAAGCTGTTGAGACTTACCGTAACAACTCTGACATCGACTTAATACTCATGGATATTCAAATGGCAGGATTAAACGGATACGATGCTACACGACAAATCCGCCAATTTAACAAAGATGTTATCATAATAGCACAAACCGCTTATGGATTATCTGGCGACAGAGAAAGAGCTATAGAAGCAGGCTGCAATGATTATATTGCAAAACCCATTATGAATGACGAATTTCAAAAATTAATACAAAAGTATTTCAAGAAATAATTCAGCTTAAACATAAGCAATAAAAGACAAAGAAGTGCAGGTAAAACTAAAATGGCAGTTGAAACACAAAATTCAGATTAAGCATTTCATACCATATATTTTACAGTTTTACAATCCGACAGTCATTAATTGGGAACAAAAAGCGCTATTATTTGTTAATCCGTCAGTTTGAATGCGTAGCAGTTAAATTGCGAATTAAAGACTTCGAATATAAAGTTGCATTAATGCAGAATAATGAAACACAGCTCCGTTTAACAATGAATCACCTTCACTAAAAATGGGTGAGAATTTCCAGATTAAAAGAAATATATTATTTTTATGCTCTTAAATAAACATTAACCAAAGTAGATAAAATCAGACACTTAAAATCAACTTTAATCCAAAAATCATATGAGAAAACTAAACCTAACAATTGCATTTTTTATTTTAATAATAGCTTCAGGCTTAAGCCAAACAAAAACTTATTTCTCCTCCGGCCTCGAAATGATTTTTTCATTTGCCAATATTGATGACCAGGGAAGCAATCCAAATTCAACTTTACGCTGGGCACCGGTTCTCAATATACAAAGCATGGTGAATGCTGATCTCAATCAGCATTTTGGATTGTTTTCGGGATTGGCTGTACGAAACGTTGGTTATATTTATGATCATTATACAACCAATTTACCCGAAGGCGTATCATCTTATAAAAAGAAATTCCGTTCTTACAACCTTGCTGTTCCTGTTGGAATAAAAATAGGTAACCTTGATAAAATGTTTTTGTACGGCGGATATGAAGTTGAACTTCCTTTCCTATACAAAGAGAAAACTTTTGAAAATGGCGATAAAATCGATAAAATCACCGGATGGTTCAGTGACAGGCAACAATTATTTCAACACGGATTCCTTGTGGGAGTTCAATTTCCATATGGACTTAATTTAAAATTCAAGTATTACGTCAGTGAATTTCATAACCAGGAATATGTTTCCGGTAACACAAAACCATACGCAGGTCTTAACTCTCATGTATTTTACTTTTCATTGAGTGCATATCTTTTCAAAAACTTTGATATTCACAATGATATTTACAACAAATAAAAATTAAACAGTATATCATCAGTTATTAATTTTATAAAACAATTAACATGAAAAAGGAAATGATACATTTAAAGAAATTCATCCTTGGAATAATCTTCTTTGCCGGCATTACCAGCATGGCAATAGCTCAGAACGTAAGATTAAATGGCTATGCCGCTTATGTTTTCGACGATAATGTTGATTCATACTACGACCCGAACAACTACTACGATGGACAAATCAACGGTGGATTTCAATGGGGTGCCGGGCTTGAATATATGGTCAGTCCATCCAAAGGAATTGAAATCAAATACCTGCGCCGTGATTGTACTGCCCCTATGGAGTATTATAAAAACGGAATTCAGTACAAAACATTTGACGTTGCCATTAACCATATTTTACTGGGTGGAAGTAATTATTTTCAAACAGGTGGAAAAGTGGAACCCTATGCCGGTGCAGCATTAGGAATGTCCATTATCACTCTGAAAAATGTTGAATCAGGTGATAATCAGTCCACAAAATTTGCATGGGGTGTAAAGCTGGGAACAAATATCTGGGCGACTGACAAAGTTGGTATAAAACTACAGGCCGATTTAATTTCCGTAGTTCAATCTGCCGGAGGTAGTTTCTATTTTGGAACCGGTGGCTCAGGAGCTGGTATTGGTATGTATTCAACCATGTACCAGTGGGTGCTTGGAGGTGGATTAACATTTAAACTTGGACAATAATTAATTCGCACTTTTTTAAAACACTTATTTTTGATGTTTTTAAAACAAAAATTAAATCTTAAAGCCATGAAAATCAAAACAATATTACCATTTAGTTTTCTAGCACTGATGTTTGCCTGCGGTCCTTCAACCAAACTTGAAAAAAGCTGGGCTGATCCTTCATTTAATGCTTCAACAACACAGCCATTTACCAAGGTTTTGATTGTAGCTCCTCTTAAAGATGCATCCTCGCAACGCATTGCAGAAGATAAACTTGCAAAACAACTTAAAGAAGGTGTTGGAATTCAATCTTATACATACTTATCTCCAGCTGATACCAATAAAAAAATGGTGGACGAAAAGCTGATAAAAGATGGTTTTGATGGAGTTTTAGTTATGCGCCTGACTGATGTTGAAAAATCGACTTCGTACGTGCAAGGCTCATCTTACGGAGGATATTACGGATACCGCGGATATTATGGCTATGGCAGCTACTCCCCCGGTTATTATACCGAAGATAAAACCTTCCTGGTTGAAACAAATTTCTATTCCATCAGGAAAAATAAGTTACTATGGTCCGGAACAACTTCGTCGCTAAATCCCACAAGCCTCGAAAAAACAATGGATCAGATTATCTATACCATTAAATATGAACTGCAAAAAAAGGGATTTCTCAAAAAGTAATACTTTTTCTTAAATGCTTTGATCCTCCGGAAAGAATGATTATTTCCGGAGGTTTTTTTTTATTCAGAACTTATCAAAAAGCTGAATTATATATTTAGTTAATCGAAATACCAAAAGGAATCAGGCTAATGGATTCCTTTTATTTATCTTTGCATTTTAAAAACAGGCATCATATAATTATTTATGGATTTCGAAGCAACAGAATACTCATTACAATCTTTGGTAACAGGTAAACTTTTTAAAGATACAGGGTGGCTTCTCGACGCACCTGATCAGGAAAAACCAGGATTAATAAGAGCGATTTACAAACACAAACAGATTAATCCTAAGGACAACTCTTACGGTATTTATCGCTTTGCCGACTGGTTGCCTGTAAGCCGCATGTTACAAGGATCTTCAGCTCCACTTACCTATAAAAGTACCGGCCTGGCATCACACCTCGGACTTAAAAACCTGTACATCACGTTCAGTGGCTATTGGCCCGAAAAAGGTGTGGAAATGAGTACTTGCTCTTTCAAAGAAACTGAAGCATATTCCGTTTGCGGCCGCCTTGATCCTGATCAGAAGAAAGTTCTTGTTGTAGCTTCAGCCGGAAACACTGCACGCGCTTTTGCCAAGGTGTGTTCCGAAAATAATATCCCTTTGCTTTTATGCGTTCCCGAAGATAATCTTGATGCATTATGGTTTGAGAAACCGCTCAACGATTGTGTTAAACTGATTGCCAGCCGCACTGGGAGTGATTATTTTGATGCCATTCATTTATCTAACCTTGCTTGCCAATGCGAGGGATTTGTAGCCGAAGGCGGTGCCAAAAATGTTGCCCGCCGCGACGGAATGGGCACTACTATGCTTTCAGCTACGACTCATATCGGTGAAATCCCAGATTACTATTTTCAGGCTATTGGAAGCGGCACCGGGGCAATTGCAGCATGGGAAGCCAATCTGCGCCTGATAGCTGACGGACGTTTCGGAAGTAAAATAATGAAACTGATAGTGTCGCAAAACCACCCGTTTGTACCTATTATGAATGCATGGAATGCCAATTCGCGTGATATGCTTCCATTCGATGATGAAACTGCGCGTAAAGAAGTTGAAATTATTGATGCCAAGGTACTTTCGAACCGCAAGCCGCCCTACCCTCCTATTGGTGGCCTTTTTGATGCACTAACTGAAACAAAAGGAGAAGTATTGTCAGCTACCAACGAAGAAGCACGCATGGCAGCTGAACTCTTCCTGGAACTCGAAGGCAATGATATTCATCCTGCAGCATCAGTTGCAGTAGCCACGATGATTCAAGCTGTGAACGATGGTAAAATAGAGCCTGAAGCAATCGTAATGCTAAATATTACCGGAGGTGGCGATGAGAAATTTAAAAGTGGAAAAAGCCTATACTACCTTAAGCCATCTGAGGTTTTAGAAATAAATCCCTCGATAGAGGAAGTTCAGGTTTCATTGAATAAAATATTTAGCTAAATGAACAGCGAAATTATCGGTCTTGTTGCTGGTGCATTTTCGTGTACCACTTTTCTGCCTCAGGTTATTAAAACATGGAAATCGAAATCCACTAAAGATGTCTCGCTTACCATGTTTCTGATTGCTACACTAGGTACAACCCTCTGGCTTATCTATGGTATTATGATCAACAGTATTTCGATTATAGGCACCAATATTGTGGTACTATTCTTTTCATTAACGATGTTATATCTGATTTTCAGAAACCGGGAGAAGAAGGAACATATTTAAAAACTCTATTCCAGGCTTTTTCATATTTTACTGATACAGATCAATATCAGATGTTGGTGTATTTCAAATAGATATTCAACAATTAATTCATCGCGAATTCAAACGCATCGTATTCATTTTGAACTATTACAGGGTAAAAGTGTTTTAATACAATGATTTTCAGTTATTTTTTTTATCAGATCAAACATCTTTGTAAAATGAAAACTTCATTAGTCTGGTTTATCCTGCTTACAGTAATGTCAGCAACAATAGTATCATTTATGGAACCTAACAGTGCTTCCCCTAAAATAAAGGAAGAAATAGTGACTTATATTGCCGATGGCATTACGTATAAAAGTTTCGTTGCATACGACGACAGCAAAAGTGGTAAACGTCCCGCAATACTCGTAGTCCCTGAATGGTGGGGTCTTAATGATTACACCAAATCAAGGGTACGGCAACTGGCTGGCATGGGGTATATAGCTATGGCCGTGGATATGTATGGCAATGGAAAAACAGCAGCTAATCCGCAAGAGGCACAGGAATTTACAAAGCCCTTTTACGCTGATCCTGAATTAGCAAAATCAAGACTGGATGCTGCTATCAATAAATTGAAAACATATCCTGTAGCTGATTTAAATAAATTGGCTGCAATCGGATATTGCTTTGGTGGCAATTGTGTTCTGAACGCTGCTAAACTGGGTGCTGACCTCCAAGGTGTGGTCAGTTTCCATGGCGGACTTGGAGGTGCTCCTGCGAATAAAGCACTGCTAAAAGCCAAAATACTGGTATGTAATGGTGCCGCCGATAAATTTGTTTCAGAACAGAGTATTACAGATTTCAGACACGGTTTGGATTCTATTGGAGCTGATTACACTTTTAGATCCTATGCTAACGCAACTCATGCTTTTACTAACCCTGCCTCCACCGAAACCGGAAAAAAATTCAATATGCCAATTGAATATAATGAAGCTGCTGATAAAGCCTCATGGAATGACATGGAAAATTTTTTCGCTTCGCTTTTTGGAAAATAAACCAGGGTTGATTGCTTATCCCCACCCGTTCGAATGATGTATTCCGGACAGCATTTTCAGATAATGCTTTCAATGAATTGAAAAATTATATCAAAAAAAAGCCTTCGGGATTTATCCGCAAAGGCTTTTCGAGATTTGAGAAATTATCTCATATTGTGAAATACATTTATCACATCATCATCTTCTTCCATTTTTTCGATTAATTTCTCAACATCAGCTTTTTGTTCCTCATTTAAATCTTTGGTATCGTTAGGTATGCGTTCGAAGGCAAAAGTTTTGATCTCAAACTTATTGTCTTCCAGGTATTTCTGAATGGAACCAAAGTTGTGAAAATCAGCATAGAGTACAATTTCACCTTCTTCTACAAATATTTCATCGAGTCCGAAATCAATCATTTCAAGTTCAAGTTCTTCAATATCAATACCGTCTTTCATTGAAACTTTGAAAGTGCATTTTCGGTCGAACAGGAAATCGCACATTCCGGTTGTACCGAAACTTCCGCCGTATTTATTGAAATACATCCTCACATTTGCAACTGTACGGGTGGGATTATCAGTAGCAGTTTCCACAACAACTGCAACACCATGAGGTGCATATCCTTCATAAACAACTTCTTTATAATCCGATGAATCCTTTGAAACAGCGCGTTTTATAGCACGGTCAATATTATCTTTCGGCATGTTTTCACTTTTAGCCGTCTGTATAAGCAAACGTAACCTTGAATTACTGGCAGGATCAGGACCTCCGGATTTAACAGCCATTTCAATGTCCTTTCCCAGGCGTGTAAAAACCCTGGCCATATTGCCCCACCGCTTCATTTTGCGTGCTTTGCGAAATTCAAATGCTCTTCCCATTGTGTATTGCTAAATTCGTTATCCGTAAATCGTTATTCGTAAATTGTAAATCAGAGCGGCAAAAATACTCCGATTCTACCAATTATAAAACTTATTATGCAGTTTTCATTCGCTGAAGTACATACAAAAAAAAGCCCCGCAACTTATAAAGTAGAACGGGGCTTCGCAACAGAGGTTGGTTGGTTGGTTAGTTGGTTTTATTTTTCAATCCGCATTTTGTAGAACGAACGCCATACAAATACAAGTGCAACAAGTAAGAATGCTACACCAACATAAGGAGCCACCGGACGGAAAGATGGAGAGATGGCAATTTCCATAGCCAGCAGTCCGAATAAAGTGGAGAATTTTATAACCGGGTTCATAGCTACTGAAGAGGTATCTTTAAACGGATCTCCTACAGTATCGCCAACAATTGTAGCATCATGCAGCGGAGTGCCTTTCATTTTCAAATCAACTTCAACCACTTTTTTGGCATTATCCCAACCGCCGCCGGCGTTGGCCATAAAGATTGCCTGGAACAAACCAAAAATTGCTATCGAAATCAGGTATGAAACGAAGAATGATGCAGCTGCAAACTGAATTGCTTTTGTTGCCCCTCCGGTAGCTTCATACCCGGAAATAAATGCAAATGCCAAAGCAAAAGAAAAAATACCAATAAAGATATTTAACATCCCTTTTTGAGCATATTGAGTACAAATTTTCACCACCTCTTTCGATTTTTCAACATCTGCTTTTTTAGGAGCGTTTGGATCTAAATTGATGTTCTTTTTTATGAACTCAACTGCACGGTAAGCACCAACAGTAACTGCCTGGGTAGAAGCTCCTGTAAACCAGTAGATCACAGATCCACCACAAAGGAAGCCCAGAATTGTCCATGGGTTCAGAATATTTAAAATAGTTTCGGGTTCAACACCCAATACATTCTTGATAACCAATATAAGAGAGAAAATCATGGTGGTTGCACCAACAACTGCAGTACCGATTAATACCGGTTTGGCTGTTGCTTTAAAGGTATTTCCGGCACCATCGTTTGCTTCCAGGTAATGTTTCGACTTTTCAAAATCGGGTTTGAAACCAAATTCTTTTTCAATTTCCGCAGCAATATTTGGTTCATCTTCGATCAATGAAAGTTCGTAAACCGATTGTGCATTATCAGTTACAGGGCCATAACTGTCAACAGCGATGGTAACAGGTCCCATTCCCAATAATCCGAAAGCAACCAGACCAAATGCAAAGATCGAAGAGTAAATCATAAAATTCTCGAGGCCAAATGTACTTGCCACATAAGCAATAAACATAAGCACTACGAATACCATTCCCATCCAGAATGCGCTGAAGTTACCACCTACAAAACCCGAAAGTATAGTAAGCGAAGCTCCGCCCTCTTTCCCTGAGTTTACTATTTCCTGAACATGGGCCGATTTTGGTGAAGTAAATATTTTAGTGAATTCAGGAATAACAGCCCCGCCAATAGTACCACAACTGATGATAACAGATAATACAATCCACAAGTTTGAATCCAGAGCACCTATCATGGTAGAAGGTCCAAGCATAAAATAACTTGCTATAAAAGTTACCAGGATCGACATAATCGAAGTAATCCAGACAAGATTAGTAAGTGGTTTTTCAAAATCAAGATCATCTTTTTTGCTATACAATGACTTACTGATAATATCGTTAACATAGAAGGATCCAATTGAAGTAATGATCATTAAAATACGCATGGCAAAAATCCATGTAAGGAAAGCTGCCTGCCATTCAGGATTTGCTATAAAAGTACCATCTGCAACAGTACCTACTGCTAAAACAATAAAAGAGATAAGAGCAACACCTGTTACGCCATACGTTTCAAAACCGTCGGCTGTCGGGCCAACACTGTCTCCGGCATTGTCACCGGTACAGTCAGCAATAACACCAGGATTACGCGGGTCGTCTTCCCCTATTTTGAAAACCACTTTCATCAGGTCGGAACCAATATCTGCAATTTTCGTAAAAATACCACCGGCGATACGCAAAGCAGCAGCACCTAGTGATTCACCAATTGCGAACCCGATGAAACATGCACCGGCTAAATGACGTGGAATATAAAGCAGGATAATCAACATCATAATCAGCTCAACACAAACCAGAACCACACCGATGCTCATACCTGAATCCAATGGTATTTTGAGCAGTTTAAGTGGTTTGCGTTCGAGCGATGCAAAAGCCATGCGGCTGTTTGCAAATGTGTTCATACGAATACCAAACCAGGCAACTCCATACGAACCAAGAATACCGATAACTGCCCAAAGAAGAATAAGAGCAACACCGCCAATTCCTGCATCCTGTAAAACTCCATAGTAAAAAGCAACACAAGCGGCAATAAAGGCAAAAAGTATCATCAGGAATTTCCCCTGTTGGATCAGGTATGTTTTACAGGTTTCGAAGATGACTGACGAAACATCCAACATACTCTTATGAGCACGTAAATTCTTTACTTTAAAAAACTGGTACAATCCGAAACCCAATCCGGCAAAGCAAACCAGGAAACCGAGCAGAAGAAGTTGATTCTGATCAGGATTTAGTTCTGGAATCTTAAGGTCGGCCTCACTGGCAAACACAGGAAATGCTGCCAATGCAAAGGCTAGCAGTGCGATAATTCTCTTCATATACATATGGGATAAATTGGTTTTGTATTTGATTTGATATGCACCAAATATAGGGAACATTATTTTTAGATCAATAAAAAAGTTGATATAAAAATAAAAAATCAAAGCATTTCCGATTTTTATACTGTGTCTTTTTATTTTGAATCCGACAGTTATCTGAAAATCTTTTTTTTACCACGGAGGCACGGAGAACACGGAGAATCATGGAGACTGGTATCAAATGATTAGCTTGCTAAATCTGTTTTCTCATAGTGCAACACTATACCTGACTCTTTATGAGATGCTTATAAAAATAACTCTGCGACCCTTAGTGTTCTCCGTGCCTCCGTGGTTAATTATAAAAGAACTTACTTTGTTGCAACTACAAACAGGTCAAAGCAATCTTCAGTTGTATCTTTAAGGAAGAAATCGGAAAGCGAAACTTTGTTCACAATTTCAGTATTGCCTTCCATCAGTTTGCGGCGGTTTAGCCGGTTCATAATATCATAAGGTATCTGCAGCAACTGGCGTGGAAGCCTGTATTGCAGTTTTAATATATCAAATCTTGTTATACGTTGCACGGAAGCCTTATTCATTTCGTGGTATTCCATTACAACCGGGCTGCCAAATACGCCTTTAACGTCAACCTTTCCAAAGCTTTTTCCAACATGCGCAGCTAATTCGGAACCAGTATATTCACGAATATGCCATGGATTACGTGTTAAAGACATTAAGCGGTTAGGTGTAGTTAGAAATAACATACCACCCGGTTTCAGTACCCGGTGTATTTCGCTGATAAATGTTTTATCATCCTGAATATGCTCAATAACCTGGAATGTAACTGCAAAATCAAATGTATTATCGGCAATGCCGACTAACGAAGGAAGTAATTGTTTCCTGAATTCCACATTGGCATGACCAGAAATATCAGTATCAAATTTATCGACAGCCAGGTAATGTTGGGCCAGTGGAGCGAGCATTTGTATACCATAACCTTCGCCACTGCCAAGTTCGATAATGTCTCCCTTCACAAATTCGGAAGCAGCCTTGTAGGCATAAAGGCATCGGTTATAAATTACCTGTTCTGATGGATCGTGCCCGGAGCTGCGTTCGGCTGTTTGCATTAGATAGAGATTATAAAATTGAGGGTGCAAAGGTAATGGAAATGGGAATTGAAGCCTAATGAGTGAAACACAAAAGAAATTTCGATAAAACCTGAGGCAACAATAAAACTAAAAATGAGGCTTTGTTGCCCGATCCATCCCTTGCCGGCAGATTTATCTGACGGATTACTGAAGAAAGAATAATACAAATTCAAAAAAAGGTATTTGTTTAATATCAGTTGGCTAAAGCCAAACTGTAATAAATCCATTTCTATCTCTATCAGGAAAAAACAAAGAAAAATGAGCTTTTTCATTTTGTTCAAAATATAATCTGAACCATCCCTGGCCGCCAGAATTATCTGATGGATCACTGATAAAAAAATGATGATTAAATTTTTCATTCAAAAAAAGTATCGTTCTGTTTCCGGAATTAATATTTGTTTATCTTTGCATAACAAACAAACATAATGACCAATTTTAAACATATTCTTTCCAATAATTGGTGGCGCCGATGGCTAATGCAC
>JFJP01043252.1_pt1 | contig 13127 bp, 9 predicted proteins | sample 431651 | NCBI WGS metagenome assembly JFJP01 (sample SAMN02602958, study PRJNA72255) | Microbial mat metagenome, whole genome shotgun sequencing project. | biome: fresh water; feature: sink hole; material: water; isolation source: purple microbial (photo- and chemosynthetic) mats found in...
TAACCGCATGGGTTTGAAACCCCACGCTACAATATCGGTCGTGCCGCTGGCACTAAGCTACTCCATCAATATTCGTTTTTTGTTTTCAACACTAATCACTAATCACTAACCACTAATCACTAATCACTTACCCCTATTTTTCCTGCTCTTCCATATATTTCAATCCTTTTTCGTTGGCAATTAAATGCACCATTAAATCCAGAAAGAAATCAACCAAGCGTTTTTTTGTATATTTTTTTGAAGAATGTTCCATCATTTCAAAAGTATTTTTAATTTGAATAGAATGAAACAAAGAAATCAGTTCAATGTCCAAGTCATTTCTATAATAACCTTCTGCAATTCCTTGGTGTAAATTCGTTTCAAAACCAAGTTTCATTTCTGCTGATTTTATCGCTTCATGTTTTGCATACACTTTAGGATAATACTTTTGCAAATCAAAACACATGGTAAGTGATTCATTCTCCACGCTTTTTTTTATCTCCTTAATCATCAATATCAGTGAGTCGATGGCATTTTTCCCTGCAAATATTTTCTCGAAACGTTCTGCTTTAATTTTATTCTGAAAAATGAGTAATGCATCCACTAAATCTTCTTTTTGAGGAAAATGGATGTAAAAGGTTTTTTTGGAAATTCGCAATTCGCTACAAACATTGTCAATCGAAACACTACGTATGCCAAATTGCTCAAATAATTTCCCGGCAGTTTGTACTATATTTCCCTTCAGACTTTCCATAATTAGATATAATAGATATTTGATGCCGCAAAATTAGATAAAAAATCTCAATCCCGCATCCAATTTAAATAATTATTTTCAATAAATAATATTTTCAATCAATAACTACATTATATACAGCAAATTAACATGCAATAATAGGAAACTATAATATGGTTTAAGTTTCTTAGTTTCCTTTGAGAAATAAAAAAAGCCTTGAAAATGCTTCAAGGCTTTAATCTATAATGTCACTAGATAGTATCTATATTTGTGGTTGAATTTTCAGGAAACAGGCAGCACTTTTAAGTCTGTATATTTCCGTATCCGTATCCTGCCTTTTCATTTACTCCGTTCAATACAACCGACAATCTATTTAGCGTTTTATTGTTGTATATTTCATTTATTAATTCGCACATTTCACGCGGAGTATAATCCTGACGAGCTACATAAATACAATTGTCAATCAATCGATTGAGTAAAAACGTATCTGAAACTAAACCTACAGGAGCTGAGTCGAGAATTATATAATCATACTCTTTTTTAAGCTCATCAATTAAATAATCCAATCGTTGGTTCATTAATAGTTCGGACGGATTCGGTGGTATTGGACCCGCTGGTATTACATCTAAAAAAGGATGAAAACCCGATGGTATAATAATATCTTTGTGATTTAAATCGGGATCGGATAAATATACACTTACACCTTTATCTTTGCTAATATGCATATAATCACCAAGCATGGGTTTGCGAATGTCCAATCCTACCAATATCACTTTCTTTTTTAGTAATGCAAAAGCCATTGCAATATTTATAGACGTAAATGATTTTCCCTCACCGCCAATACTCGAAGTAACAAGAATTACGGGTGATTTTTTTCCCTCTAGCATAAATTGAATGTTGGTTCTAATTTGTCTAAACATTTCAACTATTGGGGTTGTCTTTCCTTCTCTAACTGCTACCTTGTCAGGGTCTTTGGATAGCATTATAGATCCTAGGTATGGGGCATCAACCAATTGCTTAAACTCTTTTTTATTCGTTATTTTGTCATTAAGCAAATCTAAAATATAAATGATGCCTACAGGTATAATTACTCCCAACAGAAGAGCAAAAAGTAGAATAATCATTTTCTTTGGTGCAACAGGTAGAATGGAGGAATATGAAGCATCAAGTGTTCTGGCCGATGGGCTTATACTAGCCAAACTTAGCGCATTCTCCTCTCGCTTTTGCAATAAATACAAGTATAATTTTTGTTTTATTTCTTGTTGACGTTTTATTTCTATATACTCACGCTCTTGGGTAGGCACATCTTTTATTTTGGATGCAAATTGTGCGTCTTTCCCAATCACATCAGCCTTTGCTATTTTAAGGCCATCTTTAATGCTTCCAATGCTGGTGATAATAGTCGAACGTATTGCTTTCAGCTGTTCTTCCATTTGAGTTATAACTGGGTTGCTCTCATTGGTAGTACGCATTAATTTCATTCGCTCCAACAATGCTTTGTTGTATTCCTGTATTATTTCAATTAAGGACTTGTCTTCAATACCTAAATTGGCGGGTATTAAATTGTATTTGTTCTTATTGTCTTTTACATGCGTTTCAATATAGCTCACCAAATTAAGTTGAGTTTCTAACTCGGCCAATTTTTTATTGTATTCACTCGAAGATTCTAAAAAAATGGTAGCCTCAGATGTTATGTCTGTTAAACTGTTTTTTTTCTTAAAATTCTCAACGCTCATTTCCACGTTTAGCAAATCGACGCTAATTAATTTTAATCTTTCTTCCACAAAATCTGCCGTATTGCTTGCAATCATGTTTTTGTCAATAATTGCATCTTGATTGTATAAATAAATCAATTCATTTAATACATCTTGCGACTTACGAGGATGTGCAGATACTGTTGATACAGATATTGCATTTGATTTCTTATTCACAGCTCCAATTTTGATACTAGAACAATAGCTTTCGGTCAAATTACGTAAAGGGTAACTTATAATCCTTATTACGTCGTTTTCTTTTAGGGTAGAAATTTGCTGAAGTTTCATTACCCCAAGAGATGTTTGGAAGGCCCTATTTGTGTCAGATAGAAAATAGTTTTCTACAATTTTTCCAGACTTGAGATTTATTGCAACGCCCTTATCTAATTTCTCAATCTTTAATACTAACAGGTTTTTAGCAGTATCGTTAAATGCAATTGGCAAAATTAATTTAATAGGAGTTTTTGTATAGAGTTCTTCATAGCGCAGACCCTTTTTCTCAAAATACTCAGTCTTAATGTCTAGCTTTTGAATTACTTTCAGCATCAGTGATTTTGATTTCAACACCTGAATTTCATCTTCCACTTCTTTGGATGTGCCTCCTGACATTCCTATACCTTCTAACATCGACATATCTAGCAGGCTATTTGATCCATGATCTTTGCGCAGCAAAATGGATGTTTCTATATGATACTCTGTATTAGTGATTTTTAAATACAAATATGCAATAGAGAGGCATAGTATTACAGAAATGATAAACCAATACCATTTTATTAAATACTTATTAATTATATGCCTGATATTGAAATCTTCAATTGATTTTAAGTTCGTGTTTGGATGCAAATTATTAGTTGCATTTTCAGTATTTATATTGTTGTTGAAAGAGCTTGGATGAGTTTTTTCCATTTTTAAGATTATTGCTTCTGAAACAAACCGTTTATAGTTGTTTGGATTATATTATTTTGATATAGAATATATTATCGAGAAGGTAGTTGCCAGCGCTGATATAGACGAAATATAAAGCGATATGTTTTGTGATGCAATTGATTTAACTGCATTTGGCTCAACATAAATAACATCGTTTTGTTGTAAATAGTAATACGATGATTTAAATGCATCTGCATTGTTGAGGTTTAATCTTACAAATTCAAGCTTTCCGTTTGTTTCTCGGGTTATCAATAAATTGTTTCTTCGTCCATAAATAGTCATGTCACCAGCCATTCCCAATGCATCTAGTACTGTAACGCGCTCATTGTTAATAGCATATTGACCTGGTCGCGAAACTTCGCCCAAAACAGTTATTTTATAATTCATGAATTGTATTGTAACAATAGGATTTTTTAAATAGGGCAAAAGCTTTTCATTGACGTGGTTAATGGCTTGAGATTTGGTTAAACCACTTAACTTAAGCGTGCCAATAACTGGAAAGTTTACATTTCCATTAATATCAACCAAATAGCCTTGCATTTGTGGTTGTGAGTACATAACGTTGCTGCCTGGTGTGGCATACGAAACTAGGGGAAGGTTAAATGGAGCAACTGCCAAAGGGTCTAAAGCGGTAACAGTGATAGATAATAAATCACCCGCACCAATTAGCGCTTCGTGAGCCTTGTTAAAATACTGATTTATGGAATCTGCCGAAGTTGATTCTATACCGTAGAAATAGGCAATGTTTTTTTGTTGTGAACAACTTGTAAAAACGAGGGAGATTAAAATAAAGGGGAAAAAAAATATTTTTTTCATATAATTATTTTTTGCTTAATTATTTTTCTTTTGCTACACAAAAGAATCCATATTGCAGCAATCTATTAATTCTTAATATTTTAGGAATTTGCAAACGAATTGCAAAACTACTCAATAACAAAACAATATGCAAACTAAATGGGTTAATATATGATAAGTGGAGGTTTTTGTTTTAAATTTCGTATTAGTTTTTAATATGTTTTGGTTGAAAATAATTTTTACCATTCCAATTTAAATGGCTTTCATTTCTGTTTTTATCACTTAATATAACATCCTAAACCTAAACAAGGATGCTCAATAAACTATTCACTCCCAAAATAAAAGTTTTCCATCGGAGTTGTTTTATAAAGGAATTGAACCAATTGTGGAGTTTTAACATGAAATACAAAATTAGAAATATTTTTATACAAAAATAAAGTTGTTGGTAATTTACTGTATATCTGAATGATATATTTATTCTTCGGTGTTTTAATGTTTTTTAAAAAATATATATTCAAAAAAGCTTTGTTATTCAAAAAGAAAGTACTACGTTTATTGCACTTTAGAAATCACCATTTTAATAATCATTCTAATACTTAATGTCATGACGAAAACGATAACATTCAACGAATTACGCAGAGTTAAAGATGCACTTCCTAGTGGAAGCATCACTAGAATTTCCGAAACACTTGGGCTAGAACAAGAAACAGTGCGTAATTATTTTGGTGGGCACGACTACAAAGATGGTAAAAGCTGTGGAGTACATATTGAGCCAGGTCCGGATGGTGGTTTAGTAAAGTTAGATGACACACAAATTCTGGATTTGGCACTTCAAATTATTGAAGAACAAAAATCCTAACTTTCAAAACAAAATAGAATGGAAGCAGTGATAATATTTCACTGCTTTCTTTTTTTGATTTTAATAAGTAAGTGTACCAATGCGTTGTCGTATTTTACACGCATTCTCGATAGTACATGAGATGCTTAGACGCAGTAATGACACAAACATATATTTAACGAAATCAATTTTAGGAGAGGACTTTACAGCTTTTGAAAAATCGCTAGAAAGTGCTTCGCCTACAAGCATCAGAATAAATGATAAAATTGATTACAAACCTTCTGAAGAAAAAGTGGACTGGTGCGAACATGGGTTTTATTTGGCTGAGCGCCCGCTATTCACAGCTGACCCTTTTATCCACTCGGGCGCATATTATGTACAGGAGGCGAGCTCAATGTTTTTGTACCAAGCTATCATACAGCATTTTCCAACTGCAAGAACGGTGTTGGATTTGTGTGCAGCGCCAGGAGGAAAATCCACACTGCTAACACAAACTTTGTTGGAAACCAGCCTGTTGGTTAGCAATGAAATTATCCGATCACGTGCATATATATTGGCCGAAAATCTAATAAAATGGGGTAATGCAAACGTGGTAGTTTCAAACAACGACCCAAAAGATTTTGAAAACTTGCCCTCTTTTTTCGATGCTGTGGTAGCAGATGTACCTTGTTCGGGCGAGGGAATGTTTAGAAAAGATGCAGGAGCAATTGAAGAATGGTCCGAGTATAATGTGAAAATGTGTGCTCAGCGACAAAGAGAAATTATAGCCTCGGTATGGGATTCTTTAAAAACGGATGGAGTAATGGTTTATAGTACATGTACTTATAACAAAGAAGAAAATGAAGAAAATGTGCAGTGGATATGCGAAAAATTAGGGGCTGAAGTATTGAAAATTGATTTGACTGGCAACAAGGATATAACTTTGAGCGATTATGGCTATCGCTTTTATCCTCACAAAACACGCGGAGAGGGATTTTTTTTGTCGGTAATAAAAAAGACGTCCGAATCTCCTCGCACCATTAAAATAAAAGAAGATAGTAGAAAACCATTAAAATCACTAAATAAAAGCAACTTTCTAACGTTATCACTTAATGACCCCGAAAAATGGACAGTGGTGGAGGAGGGTAATCTCGTAAAAGCATACGATAAAGATAGATTGACAGACTTTTTATTGCTCCAAAAAAAATTAAAATGCATGCATGCAGGTATTTTATTGGGGGAAACAAAAGGGGTTGATTTTATACCCTCGGTATGCATTGCATTGTCAAAACATTTGAATAAAGATAGTGTAGAAATTGCTGAGGTAGATTACAAAACAGCCATTTCATTTCTACGAAAAGAAATTATTCAATTGCCTGATAGAGAAAGAGGTTACATACTAATTTGTTACAAAGGGCAAGCTCTCGGGTGGGTTAAAAATGTAGGAAATAGATGTAATAATTTGTACCCTACAGAATGGCGTATAAGAATGAATATTGGGTGAAATTAACGGAGTAAAATTTTGATTAACTGCAATTTTATGAATCTTTTATTTCTTGGTACTGGTACATCCACCGGAGTTCCACAAATTGGATGTACCTGTAAGGTGTGTGTGTCGGACAATGAAAAAGACAAACGATTAAGAGCCTCAGTGTTAATCTCTGTAGGTGAATATAACATACTAATAGACTGTGGCCCAGATTTTAGACAGCAAATGATTCAAAATAATGTTGCTAGAATTTCGGCTGTTTTACTTACTCATGAACACTACGATCATGTGAGTGGGTTAGATGATTTGCGACCATTGGGACATGTTGATGTGTATGCCGAAAAGAAAGTTATTGGCGTTATTGAACGGAATATGCCTTACTGTTTTGAGCAAAAAAAGTATCCTGGTGTTCCATCAATACATTTGAATAGAATAGAAGAAAAGGAATTTAGCATTAACGATTTAAAAATACAGCCCATTAGAATAATGCATGCAAAATTGCCAATTTTAGGCTTTAGAATAAATAATTTTGCTTATCTCACTGATGTAAAATCAATTGAAGATAGCTCAATTGAACAACTTAAAAATTTGGATGTTTTAGTACTAAATGCACTCAGAATAAACAGGCATATTTCGCATTTGTCATTGGAAGAGGCACTAGATATAGCGCGCAAAATTGGAGCAAAGGAAACCTATTTTACGCACATTAGCCACGATATGGGGTTACATAATGATGTTAATAGTACCTTGCCAGCTCACGTTCAAATTGCTTATGATGGATTGTTAATAGAGCATGTGAGCCAATAATAACGGCGGTTTTGTTTCGTTTCAAATTTAAATCTAAAAATACAGATGAAAGTACAAAAAATAAAATTCATATTTATTGCCATTGGATATTTGTTAATGTCCTCCTGCACCACCTTGCTATACACCAGTATAGATGTTTTACGTCCTGCAAAAATAGCTTTTGCGCCTGAAGCCAAAAACTTACTAATTGTAAATAATACAGTAGTTCAACCACCCAATGTAGGTCATGTTACCCAGTTATTAGGCGAAAGTTCTAGAAATATTCTTCTACAAACCGACAGTCTTTCTATTTTTTGCCTCGGAGCATTAAACGAGGAGCTGAATGGGAAAAACTTCTTTTCGTCGGTGACGTTATTACCCGAATCAAAAAATACGAGCAATAATTTTAGCCTTGTTAAGTACTTAACTACCGACTCGGTAACCAAGTATTCTGCTTCAAATCAATCCGATGCAGTTTTATCACTCGATAAAATAAGCGTAAAAGATGTCTTGTCAGAATTTTACCTTGCTGAAACAGGTACTTTTTTATCTACCCTGGAAGTGAAATTTGAAACTTCGTGGAGTTTATATTATCCCAATTCGCCTAAATTTTCAACTTTGGAATTTAAAGATACTATTTATTGGGAATCGGAATCCTATTTTAGGAAAAAATCTATGACTGAATTGCCAAAACGCGATGATGCACTCATTGATGGAGCCCTGTATGTAGGTCAAAAAACAGTGAATAGATTTGTGCCCTATTGGGAAAAAGTAGATCGTTTCTTTTATAATTCCAATAATAAACTTATCCGAAGAGGAATTGACTCTGTATATGTGAAAAATTGGAAAAATGCCATTTTGCATTGGACTAAGGCCTTGACTGAAAGTAAAAATGCACTCACTCAAGCGCAAGCAGCCAACAATATAGCTGTGGTTTACGAAATAATGGGCGACATAGATAAAGCAATAGAATATGCTACTCAATCGTACTATTACTTGGCAAAACAATCTTTCGTGAATTATGATTTATATTTTAGAACAACACAATACGTAACCGATTTAACCCTACGAAAAAATGAAATTGCGAAATTGAAAATACAACTTGGCGAATAAATAAATAATAGAAAATACATTATCAATCACACTTAAAAAAAATCGTAATTATGCTAAATTCTAATGATGAAAAAACCCTATTGTTAAAGGGTATTTCTAGTGTACAAATTGAAGATCAATTAAATTCTTTTGTTTCAGGTTTTCCTTTTTTAGAAATTCGCTCAGCTGCGGAGCCTGGACAAGGGATAGTACAAGTATTGGACGAAAAACTACCCTCCATACTTAGCGAGTGGGAAGAGTATTTAACAACAGGCGCTACAATACTAAAATTTGTACCTGCCTCTGGAGCGGCTAGTAGAATGTTCAAAGATTTATTCGAATTTCTGGAAAAAGGAGCACTTGTTCCAAGCAATGATTTTGAAAAAACTTTTTTCGAAAAGATTGACAAATTTGCTTTTTACGATGATTTGAATAAAATGTGTGTGCAAAACAATGCTAAAACAATTCCAGAACTTATTTCAAGCAATCAATTCAATCCTATAGTTGAAAATCTATTATTGGAAAAAGGGTTAAATTATGGATCACTCCCAAAGGGACTATTGAAATTTCATTCCTATTCTTCCGAAAAACGAACTTCCACCCAAGAACATTTAGTGGAAGGTGCACTTTATGCTTCGGCATCTGGCTGCGTAAATATACATTTTACAGTTTCCAAAGAGCATCGTTCCTTGTTCCAGAAACACCTTAGTGATACTATTGCGGACTATGAAAAACTTTTTGGGGTAAAATACCTAGTTAGCTTTTCGGAGCAAAAGCCTAACACAGATACAATTGCAGCAGATGAAAATAATGCTCCATTTCGTGAAAATAACGAGCTTGTATTTAGGCCAGGTGGTCACGGGGCACTTATCGAAAATTTAAATGACTTAAATGGAGATGTAATTTTCATTAAAAATATTGATAATGTGGTGCCCGATTCACTAAAAGAAACCACTGTGAAATACAAAAAAGTAATAGCGGGAATATTGGTTAAACTTCAAAAACAAAGCTTCGCCTATTTGCGTGAGCTTGATCAACCAAGTATTTCTCACGCAAAATTGGTGGTAATATCGCAGTTTTGCGAGGCTCGACTCAATAATCAACATCAGGCTTTAAGTACGCTGTCGCAAGAAGAATTAAGAACTTACTTAATAGGAAAACTAAATAGACCTATTAGAGTATGTGGAATGGTAAAAAATGTGGGTGAGCCAGGTGGAGGACCGTTTCTTACTGTTAATAGTGATGGAACTGTGTCACCTCAAATTTTGGAAAGTTCACAAATAGACATGAATAATCCTGTCGAGAAACAAAAAATGTTGGATGCAACTCACTTTAATCCCGTAGATTTGGTGTGTGGTATAAAGAATTATAAAGGTCTCAAATTTAATTTGTTGGACTATGTAGATAAAAAAACAGGTTTTATATCGCTAAAATCAAAGAGTGGCAAAGAATTGAAAGCATTAGAGCTACCTGGTCTTTGGAATGGTGCCATGAGTGATTGGAATACCATTTTTGTAGAAGTGCCAATCGAAACTTTCAATCCTGTAAAGACGGTCAATGATTTATTACGACCCGAACATCAATAATGAAGCTATCTCAGTGAATACAAAAAAAAACTCCCCTACAAATTGCTTGTAATGAGGAGTTTTTTTTGTATTACCGACAATAAATTGAGTCACTCGTTTAATTTATGCAATTGCAAACCATTACAATCGTAAGAAGTCATCCGTTGGCTTTCTGGCATTTTGGGCAAAAGAGATTTCATATTTGTTACTGTAAGCGCAATAATTTTTATATCCCACCAGAAGTTCCAATTCTCAATGTAATCTAAATCATATTCCACTCGTTTTTCCATTTTCCAAAGTTCATCGGTCTCTCCTCTGTAACCGTTCACTTGCGCCCATCCTGTAATGCCTGGTTTAACGTGATGGCGAATCTGATAATAATCAATCAATTCAGAATAAATACGAGTATGCTTTAACATGTGTGGGCGTGGTCCAGAAATAGACATATCGCCAAGTAATACGTTAATAAATTGGGGCAATTCGTCTATATTCGTTTTTCTTAAAATTGCACCAAGTTTAGTTATTCTGCTGTCGTAATTTGTGGCTTGCTGTGAATCGGCTAAGTCGTTTTCGCACATACTTCTGAATTTTAGGCAATTGAAAATCTGATTATTCAAACAGGTTCTTTTTTGAATAAATAAAACTGGACCTTTTGAACTTAATTTTATCAATATAGCCACAATGGGGTATATCCATGACAATAAAAAAACAATTACAAAACTTGAAAATGCTATATCAAATGCTCGTTTAAGTAAACGTGATTTTGCATCGTCCATTGGAATTTGCTGTGGATTGATAAACACTAATTTACCTGCCTTTGCAATGCTTTTAGAGATTATATTGCAGCTCTTATTTTCAGGAATAAAACGTAACCTAATGCCTTTTTTGTTGCAAATACGCAAAAAATCATCGCCTCTAAAAATTTTATCCGAAAATGACAACGTTACAAAAACGATATGTATTTGGTGATGATCAATCAAATTTGATAAGTCATCTACACACCCCAGTACATTTGCATCAAATTGTTTGGTGTGATTTACAAACCCTATAAATTTTAGTCTTAAAGAGGGATTGCTTTCCATGATTTTACGCAAGTAATGTGCGGTAGAATTTACACCAACTATCAAAGCATGATTGATTATGGAGTGATTTCTTCTGGATAACTTTAGCCACTTAGATTTTATCCAACAAAACACTAATTGACTTATATAGAACAGAATAGTATATTGTAGGAAAAATAATTTATTTAAACCGAATCCTATTATCAACAAATCTATGAGTAGAGAGAAAGCAATAAAAATGAGTGTTTGTTTAGATATTCTATATAATTTTTCACTGAAATGGTTTGATATAAATAATTTTTTGGTAGCTGAAAATATATTAGTGATTAAATAAGAGAAGTTAGCATGTAATAAAAATAATGATAGATTAAATGAGTTTCCAGGGGTGCTTGTAGCAAAAATAATGGACGATATTAGTATCGATATGTTAAGTAAAATTATTTCAAGGAAGAGGTCCATTATTGCCAATTTTTTTTCTTCTGTTTCCATATACATCTAAATTTTGAAAATAAATAATAGAAATTAAACTCCATGCGATTTTTTTAAATTTTAGTCCAATTAAGCACTAAACTTTTTATAAGAAATAAAAGGCAATTAAGATAATAGCAACGCCTTTTATTTTTCTTATATCCTTGTTTTCCAAGTGCTAAAACTTTTAGTGTCAACGTGCTGCAATGATACTTACATTCAGAATTAATTTGAAATAGTTAGCTAAATTCCACTTGTAAAGTAAATCGATAATGCGAGGATTTTCAATAGAGTAAATACCACAAAGTGGGTAGTGAGGTGACCTAAAAAAGCGAGGGAAATGCTATGCTATTTTTCTATATTAATTGGGAATAATATATAGACTAATACGAAATAGGAGTAAGAGTAATACCTAGTTCTGTGTTAATTTGAAAGTTTGAAGATTGAGTCTGCTCCGATAGGTAGATTTTTAATTTTTTGAACGATAATGGAACATTCTGAGAAAAGTGAGAACACTAAGATGCAAAGAGTTGATGTTTAGTATATTTATATAGCTCTTTGCGTCTTAGCAACCGCGATAGCCATCGGGATTGAAACTTTGCGTACAAAAAACACTTATCGGAGTGGTGTCAAAATTTTAAAATTCTGCTCAAAAAAAACTTATCAATTAATCAATACATCCTAAATTGCCTAACATAACACTTGAAATTAGTGGTTAGAACAATTTATTATATTGATAAAAGAATTTACTTAACACACTTTTTGTTTCGTAACAATATGACTTATAGAGTTAAACTTGCAGAGCTTAATACTGAAATTAGAATTCATTTTTACTCGGTTCGGCAATCAATTCTCGGCTTCAAACATCGTTAATCAATTTAGAGCATGAAGCTAATCCGTGCATAAATCAAACAAATAAATCGAAAAGTGATTTCATTAAATTACTTTGAGTTGTAATATGTATTTTATATCATTAATATTGAGTTGCTGATTGGTTATGTAGAAAACACTGCTGTTGAGTTTACTCCGATAAGTCGCCTTATAATTTTTTGAACGCTAATAAATCATCCCGATAGCTATTTTGGATTGCGTTCAAAAAAAAGCACTTTTCGGAGTGGACTCAGCTGTTTGAATTTTACAAGAAGTGAAACAGTGTCTTAAAACCAGCCAAACCATATATAAAAAACTTGATTCAATTTTGAAGGATTTATTAGACACACAAAAAAAACCGCTAAACAATTGTTTAGCGGTTTTTCTTGAGACTTTAAAATGCTTAAGGAATTGTGATTAAGCGGTTTTAGCTTTAACAACAATTGCTTTGAAAGCTTCTGGGTGATTCATTGCTAAATCGGCCAATACTTTGCGGTTCATTTCGATACCTGCTTTGTGTAGTGCGCCCATCAATTTAGAATACGATAATCCTTCTAAACGTGCAGCGGCGTTAATACGTTGAATCCACAAAGCGCGGAATGAACGTTTTTTGTTTTTACGGTCACGATAAGCGTATTGTAACCCTTTTTCCCATGTGTTTTTGGCTACTGTCCATACATTACGGCGACCACCAAAATATCCTCTGGTTAAACTTAAAATTCTTTTTCTTCTTTTACGTGAAGCAACGTGGTTTACTGACCTTGGCATAATTAAATGATTTTGTGAATGTT
>JFJP01002207.1_pt1 | contig 13125 bp, 10 predicted proteins | sample 431651 | NCBI WGS metagenome assembly JFJP01 (sample SAMN02602958, study PRJNA72255) | Microbial mat metagenome, whole genome shotgun sequencing project. | biome: fresh water; feature: sink hole; material: water; isolation source: purple microbial (photo- and chemosynthetic) mats found in...
TCCCGATGCGATGGAATTCATCGCCATCCGCAGCTACCCCGAGCACCCCGCCTATATCGCCGCGCTGGCCGGCAGCGTTCGCGAACACTGGGAAAACCAGGGCCGCGCGGAAAAACTGGTGATGAGTTTCCACGGCATCCCGCAGCGCTCGGTTGATCGCGGCGATCCCTACGCCGACGAATGCCGGCGCACCGCCGCGGCACTGGCCGCCGCACTTGGCCTGGCCGCCGACCGCTGGCAACTGACCTTCCAGTCGCGCTTCGGCAAGGCCGCGTGGCTGCAACCTTATACCCAGCCAACACTGGAGCAAATGGCCCGCGATGGCATCGGCAGCGTCGATGTAATCTGTCCCGGCTTCCCCGCCGACTGCCTCGAAACACTCGAAGAAATCGCCCTCGAATGCAAGCATGCCTTCCTCGCCGAAGGTGGACGGGAGTTCAACTACATTCACTGCCTCAACGAACGCAGCGACTGGATCGCGGCCCTGGCCGACATCGCGCATGATCGCCTGAGCGGCGGTTAAATTGTCCGCACTTGAATCGCCGGGTCTTGAATCGTCCGTAAGCACCCAAATATCAGCACCAGCTTATATTTGGAGTGAACCATGACCGCCGCCACCGAATCCCTGCACATCGTTTGTCCTCACTGCCACGCGACCAACCGCGTGCCCGCCGAGCGTTTGGTCGACGGCGGCACCTGCGGCAAGTGCGGCAAACCCCTCTTCGCCGGCAAACCGGTCGAACTTGATGCGGCCAGCTTCGACAAACACGTCGGCCGTTCCGACATTCCGGTCGTCGTCGACTTCTGGGCACCCTGGTGCGGCCCCTGCCGCTCGATGGCGCCGGCCTTTGCCGAGGCGGCGCGCCAGTCGGAGCCGCACTACCGGCTGGCCAAGCTCGACACCGAGGCTGAGCAGGCGATAGCGGCCCGTTTTGGCATCCGCAGCATTCCGACGCTGGCAATTTTCAAGGGCGGCCGCGAAGTCGCACGGCAATCCGGCGCAATGGATGCAGCCAGCCTGATGCGCTGGATAAAAAGCAAGGCCTAAACAAGGCCTCAACTCCGGCGCAAAGCGGTCGTTAGTGTTCTCACGGGCAGGCGAGTTTCGCCAATGAGTGTCCGGAGAGGAGAACCCAGTGAAAATCGCCAGCTCAACCCTGTTCCTGCGATCGGAACACACCGCTGTCACGCGGCGAGAGCAAAGCGAAACACTGCGTGCATGGACCGGGTCGACTCGTCCTGATTTCGAGGGGTCGCGGGAAGCAAATGATCGGCGGCTGCTACCGTCGGCCGCCGTCATGCGGATATCGGATGCTGCCCGCGCCCTCGCGAACCCATTCACGCCCCCCAAATATTTCGCCCCGGCCAGCCCGCCAACAACCGCAAGCGAAGCCACGGCCATCGACGCCGCGGCCGATGCCGTCGATAACGACCCAATTCTGATCCTCATCAGGTCGATGGTCGAAATGCTCACCGGCCAAACGATCAAAATATTCTCATCCGCCGAGTTTTCCGGACGGACCGACGTCAGCACCCAGGATACGGCCCGGTTGGCCCAAAGCGTTCAAGGTAATCAAGCCACCCCGGGCGATAGCGCCCAGCGCCCGGCCGGTTACGGCGTCGAGTATGACTACCACGCGGTCCACGAGGAAGCAGAGACGACGCAATTCTCTGCCGAGGGCGTTGTCCGCACCACCGATGGCCAGGAAATCAGCTTCAAGCTCGATCTCGCGATGACACGTTATTACCGCGAGGAAACCAGTGTCAGCATCCGCAGAGGCGACGCCGTGCGCAAGGACCCGCTGGTGATCAATTTCAACGGCCAGGCGGCCCAGCTTTCGAACCAGCGCTTTAGTTTCGACCTGAACAACGATGGTCGCGCCGAAGACCTGCCGACTTTCGCTTCGGGCAGCGGCTATCTGGCACTCGACCTCAATCACAATGGCAAGATTGATTCCGGCGCGGAATTATTCGGCCCGGCCACCAATTCCGGCTTTGCCGAACTCGCCCGTCACGATCAGGACGGTAACGGCTGGATCGATGAAAATGACAGCGTTTTCAAAGATCTGCTTGTATGGACCCCAAAAGTCGGCGGTAGCGGTACGGCAACAAGCCTGCGAGAAGCCGGCGTTGGCGCACTTTCGCTGGCCCGGGTCGCCTCCCCCTTTGAATTGCGCGACGCTGCCAATACCGATCTCGGCGCCGTGCGCGCCAGCGGCCTCTGGCTCGATGAATCAGGCCGTGCTGGCAGCCTGCAGGAAATAGATCTTACGGTATAGGTGGCTCGCCAGATATTGATGATCTTTGCCGTGGCAACTCAGTCGCCACTCAGCTGCCACTCAGCTGCCAAGTTGACGCCCCCGCTCAATCGCTATTGAGCTAAACTCAACCATTGACTGCATTTCATCCGCTCTTGGCTTGAGGTTATCCGCATGGGACGCTTTGGCGATCTGAAAATCTGGTTCCGGCTAACGCTGGTCATCTGGCTGATGCTGGCGGTTGGCTGGCTGGTGTTGATTTTGTGGATCAGCAGCGTCAATCGCGACACCGCCATCGATCAGGCGCGCGAGTTTTCACAGTCCATGCACGAAACCACGCTGGCGGGCCTGACCGGCATGATGATCACCGGCACCATCGGCCAGCGCGAGATTTTCCTCGACCAGATCAAGCAACTCTCGATCATCCGCGATCTCAAGGTCATTCGCGGCGAATCGGTCATCAAGCTCTACGGCCCCGGCACGAGTAAGGAGCAAACTCCGCCGGATGCCGTCGAGCAGCAGGTGCTGGCCACGGGCAAGGAATTCACCGCGGTGCAATCCGATGCGAAAGGCGAATTCCTGCGGGTGGTGCGGCCGGCGATGGGGCAGAAGAGTTATCTGGGCAAAGACTGCCTGGCCTGCCATCAGGTGCCGGAAAACACCGTGCTCGGCGTGGTCAGCATGAAAATCTCGCTCGACCATGTCAACGAGATGGTGTCGACCCAGCGCCTCAAGTCGATTTTCGCCGCCCTGCTGTTGAGCTTGCCGCTACTGGTCTTCATCTACCTGTTTGTCCGCAACGTCGTCACGCGCCCGCTGGACATCATGGTTTCCGGCCTGCGCGACATCGCCAGCGGCGAGGGCGACCTGACCCGCCGACTGGAAGAGCGTAGCCAGGACGAGATCGGCCAGGCATCGCGCGCCTTCAACCAGATGATGGAAAAATTCGGTGCATTGGTACGCCATGTCAGCGAATCGGCGGCCAAGGTGTCGGTTGCCGCACGTGAAGTTTCCAGTTACGCCGGCCAGGTGGCGGTGAGTTCTAACCAACAGACGGCGAGTTCCAACTCGGCGGCCGGTTCGGTCGAATCCATGGCCACCAGCACGGCGACCATTGCCGAGCAGACCGAATCAGTGCGCAACCAGGCGCGCGCTAGTGCGGCCAACTCGCACAGCGGCAACGAGAGCATTTCCAGTCTCATGGGCGAAATCGACTCCGTCGAGGGTTCCGTGCGTCAGATGGCCGAATCGGTGGAGGAGTTCGTTCACAACGCAGAAGCGATTACCGCGATCACACAAGAGGTCCGCGACATTGCCGATCAGACCAACCTGCTGGCGTTGAATGCCGCCATTGAAGCGGCCCGCGCCGGCGAGCAGGGCCGCGGCTTTGCCGTCGTCGCCGACGAAGTGCGCAAACTCGCCGAGAAATCGGCCACCTCGGCCAGCGAAATCGACACCATCACGCGCACCCTGGCGCAACAATCTCACGCGGTGAGAAACTCGATCGAAAAGGGCTTGGGGCACATCGCGTCCAGTCAGAACTCGCTCGAACAGGTGGCCGAGGTACTGGCCGTATCCAACGGTTCTGTCGTGCAAGTCGAACACGGCATGGATGCGATTGCCGCATCAGCCGACGAACAGCGCCGCGTCAGCGGCGAGGTGGCGCGCAACATCGAAGCCATCGCTGCCATGGCCCGCGAGAACAACGCCGTGGTCGGCCAGACCACGGTTGCGGCACAGCGGCTTGAATCGCTGGCCGATGCGCTGCAGGGCGTCGTCAGCCGCTTCAGGACGTAGTAGGAAACTTCTCCCCCGACGAACGGGGGAGCCTGCAAGCTCGCTGCGCCAGCGTTGCCCGCCAAGTGTGATCCCCTTCCATCAGAAGACTTGAAATACCCTCTGCCACCCCAACATTGGCAGGGTTAATCGCGTAGCCAAATTAATCGCGTAGCCAAACCAAGGAACGGCCAAATGCAGGAAGACACCAAAGAAAATCACCCTCTGCCCGAGATCGAGCAAAAAGTCGGCGCTAGCGACACGGCAATGACCGACCTCGCCGCCGCCATCGCGGCAACCGACACCCTTCCCAGCCTAGAAGAAATGCTTACCGCCGCCGAACTCAAGGCGGCCGAACATCATGATGCATGGCTGCGGGCCAAGGCCGAAGGTGAAAACATTCGCCGCCGCGCTCAGGAAGATATCGCCAAGGCCGGCAAGTTCGCTATCGAAAGATTTGCCGGCGAACTTCTGCCGGTAAAGGACAGCCTCGAAGCCGCACTGGCCAACGAGAACCAGACCGCCGAAGCCTTCAAGGCCGGCGTCGAACTGACGCTGAAGCAACTCATCACCGCCTTCGACAAGTCGGCCCTGATGGAAATCGATCCGCTCGAAGAGAAATTCGATCCCCACAAGCACCAGGCCATCAGCCAACTGGAAGCCGAGGGCGAACCTAACCGCGTGATCAACGTGCTGCAAAAAGGCTACGTTCTCAACGAGCGCGTGATTCGTCCCGCGCTGGTTATCGTGTCGAAAGCGAAAATCGGCGCTTGAAGATGGGCTCAGTTACCCCACATTAACCCTATCTTTAGAGCAGCTTAGTTTTTCAACGAATTCAATAAGGAAGCAAACATGGGCAAGATCATCGGCATCGACTTGGGCACCACCAATAGCTGCGTCGCCATCATGGAAGGCGGCAAACCGAAGGTGATTGAAAACTCCGAGGGCGCCCGCACCACGCCTTCAATCGTCGCCTACACCGAAGACGGCGAGATTCTTTGCGGCGCCTCGGCCAAACGCCAGGCCGTCACCAACGCCAAGAACACACTCTACGCAGTCAAGCGCCTGATCGGCCGCCGCTTTGATGAAAAAGAAGTACAGAAGGACATCGACTTGATGCCCTTCTCGATATGCAAGGCCGACAACGGCGACGCGTGGGTGCAGGTTCGCGACAAGAAAATGGCGCCGCCGCAGGTGTCCGCCGAAGTGCTGCGCAAGATGAAAAAGACCGCCGAGGATTACCTTGGTGAAGAGGTCACCGAAGCGGTCATTACCGTGCCGGCCTACTTCAACGACTCGCAGCGCCAGGCCACCAAGGACGCCGGCCGCATCGCCGGCCTTGAAGTCAAGCGCATCATCAACGAACCGACTGCTGCGGCTATCTCCTTTGGCCTCGACAAGAAGGAAGGCGACCGCAAGATCGCGGTGTATGACCTCGGCGGTGGCACCTTCGACATTTCCATCATCGAAATTGCCGAAATCGAAGGTGAGCACCAGTTCGAAGTGCTGTCCACCAACGGCGACACATTCCTCGGCGGCGAGGACTTCGACCAGCGTGTCATCGATTACATCGTCACCGAGTTCAAGAAAGATCAGGGCGTCGATCTCAAGAGCGACATACTCGCCTTGCAGCGCCTGAAGGACGCGGCCGAAAAAGCCAAGATCGAACTCTCCAGCAACCAGCAGACCGAAATTAACCTGCCCTATATCACGGCGGATGCCTCGGGACCGAAGCACCTGGCGATGAAGATCACCCGCTCCAAGTTCGAGTCGCTGGTCGAGGAACTGATCGAACGCACCATCGCCCCCTGCCGCATGGCCATCAAGGATGCCGGCGTCAAGGTCGAAGATATTGTCGACGTTATCCTCGTCGGCGGCATGACGCGCATGCCCAAGGTGCAGGAGAAGGTCAAGGAGTTCTTCGGCAAGGAACCGCGTCGCGACGTGAACCCCGATGAAGCCGTCGCCATCGGCGCCTCCATTCAGGGCGGCGTGCTGCAGGGCGAAGTCAAGGACGTGTTGCTGCTCGACGTTACTCCGCTATCCTTGGGCATCGAGACCCTGGGCGGCGTGATGACCAAGCTGATCCAGAAAAACACAACCATTCCGACCAAGACCGGCCAGACCTTTTCCACCGCCGACGACAACCAGTCGGCCGTGACCATCCATGTGTTGCAGGGTGAGCGCGAAATGGCTGCTGGCAACAAGAGCCTGGGCCAGTTCAATCTCACCGACATTCCGCCCTCCCCCCGCGGCATGCCGCAGATCGAAGTCACCTTCGACATCGACGCCAATGGCATCCTGCACGTCTCCGCCCGTGACAAGGGCACCGGCAAGGAAAGCAAGATCACCATCAAGGCCAACTCCGGCTTGAGTGACGAAGAAATTCAGCACATGGTGCGCGATGCCGAGGCCCACGCCGAGGAGGACAAGAAGGCGCACGAGATGGTCGAATCGCGCAACCAGTGCGACGGCATGATCCATTCGGTGAAGAAGGCGCTGACCGAGCACGGCGACAAACTCGACGCCGACGAAAAAGCGAAGATCGAAGCCGCCATCAAGGAGGCCGAGGACGCCATCAAGGGTTCGGACAAGGCTGCCATCGAAGCCAAAACGCAGGCGTTGGGCTTGGCATCGCAGAAGCTGGGCGAGAAGATCTACGCAGAAAGCCAGCAGCAGGCGGGTGGCGCCGAGTCCGGTGCCCCGGGAGCCGGCGCAGGCGGCGAAGCGAAGTCGGACAAGAAGGACGATGCCGACGTGGTGGATGCCGAGTTCACCGAGGTCAAGGACAAGAAGTAAGGAAAAACGCTGAACGTTGAATGCTGAACCATGGGGGTACGGAGTTGCGGAGCATATCTCCGCGCCGGCCTCCATGCCTCTGTGGACCTGTGGTGAATTGACTCATGGCTAAACGCGACTACTACGAAGTTCTCGGCATCAATCGCGACGCTGGCGACGACGAAATAAAGAAGGCCTACCGCCGTCTGGCGATGAAGCATCATCCCGACCGCAACCCGGATAACCCGAAATCCGAGGAGCAGTTTAAGGAGGCCAAGGAAGCCTACGAAATCCTGTCGGACGCCAAGAAGCGCCAGGCTTACGACCAGTTCGGCCATGCCGGTGTCGATTCATCCATGGGTGGCGGCCAAGGCGGCCAGGGTGGTTTCGGCAACTTTGGCGATGCCTTCTCGGACATTTTTGGTGACATTTTCGGTGGTGGCGGCGGACGCCCCGGTGGCGGCCGTTCCAACGTCTATCGCGGGGCCGACCTCCGTTACAACCTGGAAGTCTCTCTCGAAGAAGCGGCTCGCGGTACCGAAACCCGCATCCGCATCCCGACCATGGCCGAGTGCGACGCCTGCCATGGCAGCGGCGCCAAGAAGGGCACCGAACCCAAGACCTGCCCGACCTGCGGCGGCCACGGCCAGGTGCGCATGCAGCAGGGCTTCTTCTCCATCCAGCAAACCTGTCCCAAGTGCCACGGTACCGGTCGCTATGTCGCCGACCCCTGTACCGCATGTCACGGCGCCGGCCGCGTCAAGCAGCACAAAACCCTGTCGGTCAAGATTCCCTCCGGCATTGACGAGGGCGATCGCATTCGGCTATCCGGCGAGGGCGAACCCGGCGTCAATGGCGGTCCGCCAGGCGATCTCTATGTGCAGATCCATCTCAAGACCCATGGCGTCTTCCAGCGCGACCACGACGACCTGCACTGCGAGATGCCCGTGAGTTTCGCCACGGCCGCGCTAGGTGGCGAAATCGAGATTCCTACGCTCGACGGCGTCGCCCGTCTCAAGGTGCCTGCGGAAACACAGACCGGCAAGGTGTTTCGCCTGCGCGGCAAGGGCATCAAGGGCGTGCGCTCCATCGGTCAGGGCGACCTGCTCTGTCATGTCGTCATCGAGACGCCGGTCAACTTGACCGATCGTCAGCGCGAACTACTGCGCGAGTTTGAAGACGAAAGTCAGAAAAACTCGGACCGTCACAACCCGCGCGCCAAGGGCTGGATGGATCGCGTCAAGGAATTTTTCGCCGACTGATAAAGCCGGCACTGTGCATCAGTGCCGGTTGCAATATCGACGAAGGTCAGCGCCGGGCTTGAGCGGACTTCTGCTCGATGGCAAATACGGCAGCTTCGACGCGCGAGGTGAAGTTGAGCTTCGCCAGGATGTGGCGCACATGTAGTTTGACGGTGTCGTGGCTGATGTCGAGTGACCGGGCAATCGCCTTGTTCGACAAGCCTTGCGCCAGGTAATCGAGAATCTCCCGTTCACGCGCCGTCAGTTGTTTCAATGGATCCGTCTTGTCTGCCTCCGCCGTTCCCCCGCCTTGCAGCAGATGCACCAGCTTCAGCGTCATCGCCGGCGCCACCACCGTCTCGCCACGCACGGCGCGCTGTACCGCGTCCACCACGTCATCCGGCTCCATGTCCTTGAGCAGATACCCCTGTGCGCCCGCCCGTAACGCACTTGAGAGGTCTTCCTCTGCGTCCGAGACGGTCAGTATCAGCACCGGCCCCTGCCATCCGACCGCTCGTATCTGTCGCAACAGGGCCAAACCGCCGCAGGGTGGCATATTGAGATCGGTGATCACCACGTCCGGTTTGGTTTCGTCGAGAAGGCGCAGCGCAGCGTCGGCATTGCCAGCAATCCCCGCCACCTTGATGTCGGCGCGCTGTTCGAGAAGTTCGGCCAAGCCCTTGCGAAACAGGGTGTGATCGTCGACGAGGAGAACGGAGAGTTGCGGGGTAGCGTTCAAGCGTGTCATGTTCGTCCGGCCAGCACAGGAAATGTCAGGCGCACCCGAAAACCGCCTTCGGGCAGGTTTGCCACCTCGACACGGCCGCCAATCTTGCGGGCACGCTCGCGCATGATGGTCAGGCCAAAATGGTCCCGCAACCGCGGGTGTTCGTCGAATCCGCTGGTGCGGTTGGCAATGGCGAAGAAGCCCTGGCCTCCGCGACCGTTGTCTTCAATCGTTGCCAGGTAGTGGTCGCCAGCCCCCTCGAGCACCAACGTCGCAAGTGTAGCGCCGGAGTGGCGGGCGACATTCGTCAGCGCCTCCTGAATGATGAAAAACACCTGTGCCTCCTGATCCACAGACAGGCGAAAGTCGGCAACGCGATTGCGATAGTCGAGCTCGATGCCGGTGCGCCCCTTGAAACCCGCCACCATCCCCTCCAAAGCGTGCACCAGCCCCATCGGGTCCATGCGGCTGCGAAACTGGGAGAGCAATTCGCGCAATTGGGCGTAGGCCTCGTCCAACGCCTGGCCGAGATCGCTGGCGTATTTGTTGGCCTTGCCAACCTCGTCGGCGGCTAGCGCATCCTGCAACACGGCGATGCGCATTTTCATGTAAGCCAGTGTCTGCGCCAGTGAATCATGAACTTCGGCGGCCATCATTTGCCGCTCGTTCATCAGCGTGATGCGTAGGTTTTCGCGCTTGAGGCGTGCGTTTTCGAGCGCCATGCCGAGGTGCTCGCCGATCGAACGAAACAGCAGGGCAACTTCCTCGGGCAGATTGAAGCGTTCCGGCAGGAAAAGATTATAGGTACCGAGCAAGCGCCCCCGATTGTGCAGTGGAACGACCACCATGGCTTGGCATTCTCGCCCGAAATAGGGATGGTTGGTGCGGGTAGCGCAGACCTGCAGATCGATCTCGTAACGGGAGCGATTGTCGCGAACGGCGCTACCGCAGTGACCGCAATCCACCGGTACCAATCGCTCGTGTTCGACAACGTCATGTGGCAGACCACGCGCCCCGACCAGACGCAGGTGCTCGCCGTTTGAGGTCAGTACGCGCACAGCACCGGCACTGGCATTGGCCAGGCGAATCATGGTGCCAAGGAAGCGACCGAGCAGTTCTTCGACATCATCCTCGTCGGCGAGGCTCGCCGAAACCTCCGAGATAATGTGCAGAGCATGCAGGTGATAACTACCGCCCTCCTCGACATCGGCCTCGTCGGAAACTCGGGCGCTTGATGCCGAAGCCGCAGAATTTAATTGTGCCTCTGCCTCGTGCTGCCGAGACGCGGACTGACTGGCAGTTTTTGCCATCTTATGCCGGCAGCGACCACTGGTTGGAGAATATCTTCTCGGCCCACATCAAGCCGGCAATGGTCTTGCCGTCGGTAATCTCACCGTCGCGAATTGCGGCCATCGCGTCGACGAGCGACATTTCAATCACTTCGAGGAACTCTTCCTGGTCGCGCTCGTGCCCGATATAGCTGAGCCCGTGGGCCAGGAATATCTCGATGCGTTCATCCGAATAGCCAATGCATGGATGCATGGTAGCGAGATGCCGCCAAGACTTGGCCTTGTAGCCGGTTTCTTCACGCAGCTCGCGCCGGCCGCAGTCGAGAATATGCTCATTGGCATCGATCTTGCCAGCGGGCAATTCGAGAAACACACGCCGCAATGGATAGCGAAATTGCCTTTCGAAGAGCAATTTGCCGTTATCGAGAACGCCAATAATGACAACCGCGCCCGGATGCTTGATGACCTCGCGCACACTCTCCTTGCCATTGGGTAGTCGCACACGATCCGAAAAAACGTGGAGCAGGCAACCCTTGTAGGCTTCCCGGCTTTCCAGAGTTTCTTCGGTCAGATCCGGATCATCCATCACCGCCCTCCGGGGCCACGCGAGCGGACGAGGTAATGAAGATGATAAACGCGGCGCCGCTCACGTTGCCGCAATCACATCGAGCGCACCAGAGTGTAGGTACACAAGGACATGATTGTCTGCGGAAACACGCCGAACAACGCCACGGCAATGCCGTTCGCCGACAGCAACACTCGCATGTCGAGCCCGGCCTGTATGGGTGCGGCATCGGTCGGAGCGTCGAAATACATCAGTTTGACGACACGCAGGTAGTAGAAGGCTCCGACCAGCGAGAACATCACGGCCGCCACGGCGATACCGACATATCCTGCATCGACAGCTGCTAGTAGCACCGAAAACTTGGCAAAGAAGCCGATAAAGAATGGAATGCCGGCCATAGAGAGCATCAGCACCATCATCACGGCGGCAAACCACGGACTACGCTGGTTGAGGCCTTTGAAATCTTCCAGATTTTCCGCCTCATAGCCAGATCGCGACAGCAACAGGATCATGCCAAAGGAACCGAGCGACATCAGCACATAGGCGACGACGTAGTACATGGCCGAACTGTAGGCGTTAATCATGAAGTGACGGTCACCGGCGACTACCCCGCTCATCAGCGCCAGCAACATGAAGCCCATGTGAGAAATCGCCGAATAGGCCAGCATGCGCTTGATGTTGGTTTGGGCGATGGCGGCAAGGTTGCCCAGACCGATGGATAGCACCGCCATGATCATCAACATGGTTTGCCAGTGCTCGGCCAATTCGAACAGGCCATAGACAAGCAGGCGCAGCGTCATGGCAAAGGCCGCCAGTTTGGGCGCCGACGCAATGAACAGCGTGATGGCGGTGGGGGCACCATGATAAACGTCGGGAATCCACATGTGGAAGGGCACCACGCCAAGCTTGAAGGCAATACCCGACACAAGGAAGATCAAACCGAACACCAATACTTTCTTGTAGGCGACACCCTGTGCGATCGACTGGGCGATACCGCCGATTTCCAGCGTGCCGGTGGCGCCATAGATCATTGACATGCCGTAGAGCAGCAGACCCGAGGCCAGTGCGCCGAGGATGAAATATTTCATCGCCGCCTCGGTCGCGCGTGAAGAATCGCGATCGATGGCCACCAGCGCATAGAGCGACAGCGACAGCAGTTCGAGACCGATATAAACCGACAGCAGGTGCGCCGCAGAGATCATGACCATCATGCCCAGCGTGGCAAAGAGCACCAGCACGTAATACTCGCCCTTGTCGAGCCCCCTGGCCACCATGTAACCGCGGCTATACACCAACACAGAGATCACCGTGATGTACAGCATCATCTTGAGGAAGTCGGAGAGGAGATCATCGACAAACATATTGCCGAACGTCAGCACCGACTGGCCATCCATGGTGTTGTAGGTAATTGCCGCGCAACCGATGAGTGTCAGCATCGTCAGCAACGAGGTAACCCAGCGCTGCGCCTGGCTGAGCGTGAGATCCACGAGCAGGATCACGCAGGCCATCAGTGCGATGAAAAGCTCCGGTGCGGCCGGATAGAGATCGGGGATCACGAAGTTCTGGAGCATCTTGGGTCTCTCGGTCTCGTGTCTTTAGAGCTTGCTCACTGCGACATGCTTGAGCAGGTTATCCACCGAGGCATGCATGATGTCGGTGAAGGGAAAGGGATAAACGCCCATGGCGAGCACGGCCGCCGCCAACAGGCCCAGCACGAGAAATTCCCGACCGTTGATGTCATGCAAGGCTTCGACGTGCTTGTTGGCAACCACCCCGAAGACAACCCGCTTGTACATCCACAGCGTATAGGCCGCGCCGAGAACCAGCGTGGTCGCGGCCGCAAAGCCTACCCAGAAGTCGAACTTGATCGCACCCAGCACCACCATGAACTCGCCTACAAAGCCGGAGGTCGCCGGTAATCCGGAATTAGCCATGGCGAAAAACAGGAACAGCGCGGCGAATTTCGGCATGGTATTGACCACGCCACCGTAATCGGCAATTTGCCGCGAGTGCATGCGGTCGTACAAAACGCCGATGCAAAGGAACATTGCGGCGGAAATAAAGCCGTGGGAAATCATCTGTACCAACGCACCTTCGATTCCCAAGGAGTTGAATATGAAGAAACCCAAGGTAACGAAGCCCATGTGGGAAATCGACGAGTAGGCCACCAGTTTCTTCATGTCCTGGCTGGCATCGGGGGCAATGGGTAGCGAGAATCGCAGGAAACCGTAAGCGCCGAGTTTCAGCATGATGGCGGCCAGCACCACCGAGCCGCCGGTGGGCGCTTCGACGTGGGCATCAGGTAGCCAAGTATGCACCGGCCACATCGGCACCTTGACAGCAAAAGCAACAAGGAAGGCGATAAACAACATGATCTGCGGCGCCATTTCCAAGCGAACCTGATGCCATTCGAGCAGATTGAAGCTGCCGCCCGAGGCCAGGAATAGGTAGATCAACGCGACCAGCATCAGCAGCGAACCCAGCAGCGTGT
>JFJP01039593.1_pt1 | contig 13125 bp, 13 predicted proteins | sample 431651 | NCBI WGS metagenome assembly JFJP01 (sample SAMN02602958, study PRJNA72255) | Microbial mat metagenome, whole genome shotgun sequencing project. | biome: fresh water; feature: sink hole; material: water; isolation source: purple microbial (photo- and chemosynthetic) mats found in...
GAGACGGTCATTTCCGAAATGTCATAAATCATTTTGTTTTTTAACATTTCAATCAAAAACTTTGGCCGCGGGCGTGCCCATGTCGCGCCACTGGGCGCGCGGGGCCTCGTGGGTGCGGACGCGCTGGCTGGCCGCGAGGCGCAGGTAAACGTCGATGATCGAGAATGAGCCCGCCTCGGTGAGCAGGTCGAACAGGCGGGAGCTGAGCCCTGCTGGGAGGCCCATCGATCCGCACCAAAATCGCAAATTCTTGGTTTTCATCGTCTTGGGCGAATGAAGATAAAATAGCAGGCTGAAATTTGGAAAAATGGATGGTAAGATGTAAATTTCGAAAGACCAAACATTCTAATCTCAACCGATTGGCGCAACTGCAACATTGCTTCCTCCTACTCGATTCGACCCCTTCAAGGTTTGACATACCGTCGCCTTTGTTGCATCGTAGCCAAACACTTGGAACGCAATATTTAACCCACATTTGGAAACAGGAGCATGGAAAGGCTTTCAACGGAAAAATATCAAAAAGATTTGTCTCGCGCCATCCAACACTTTTGGAAAATGCGGGAAACTCAATTTGATAAACAAAAAAAACTTGACCAAGGACTACGAGGATCGGTTACAGGCGCTAAACAATTGGATGGTTTTATCCAATTGCTTGTCCATGTTTCGAAAGACTTGGGAGTCCCCGAAGAATGTATTTATGTCAAGGGAAACAGTCTTCCAGGCTTCTTTCGACCGACCAAAGAATGGGACTTCTTGATTATCAACCCAAAAAATCAGCTTGTTGCTGTCGTGGAGTTAAAATCGCAGGTAGGGTCTTTTGGAAATAACTTCAACAACAGGACAGAAGAAGCGATAGGAAGTGCTGTTGATTTCTGGACGGCTTTTCGCGAAAACAGCTTCCCCCAAAAGCAGCAGCCTTGGCTGGGATTCGTGATCCTTGTTGAACAGACCTCAAAGTCCACCAGCAAAGTGCGCTTGCAAGAACAACACTTTGAAGCAAGGGCTGAATTCCAAAACACGAGCTATTTGGACAGGTACGCCCTGCTATGTCAAAAACTGATGCAAGAGCGTCATTATTCTTCAACCGCAATAATATGGACAGACCACCAAATGAACTTTGGCTATCCTTCGGAAGAAATATCTTTTGATACATTTCTGTTGTCCTTTATGGGCTTTGTGCAAGGTAAGCTAAAAAGTTTCCAAAAATGATTTACGGAGTTCGATCGAATGGCAGGAGCCATGGCCTTGTTTTGACGAAACCGATTGTCGTGAAAACGATGCTGGATAGAGTTGGGTACACGTCGCAACGAAATCTTAGCCAGCTTAGGGTAATTGAGCCTGCGTCAGGAGATGGGGCCTTTGCGGTTGAAATTATCCATCGACTGCATCAATCCTCCTTGAATTTTGGTTTTAGTTTCAACAAGGCGCTCTCAAATCTTACTTTTTTCGAGTTGGATCCAAGCATGGGAGCCATATTAAAAGAAAGGCTATCTTCAATTTTGAATCTCTACAATGAAAAACTTCCTGAAATAATTCGAGTTGAAGATTTTCTCTTGTCGAAAACGCAAAAGTGTAATCTGATTATCGGCAATCCTCCCTATGTTCGACACGAAAACATTCCAGAAACGCAGAAGGAACTCTACAAGGAAAGATTTTCGACATTCAGACATAGAAGTGATCTTTTCATTGCTTTTTATGAAAAAGGATTGAGACTTTTGGAGGAAGGCGGAATTCTATCCTTCATTTGTTCCAACCGTTGGTTGAAAAACCAATACGGACAGGGGCTGCGGAGTTTGATTCAACGGCAATTCCGTTTGTCAGAAATCATCGATTTAGAGGGAACATGCCCCTTTGAAGAGGAAGTGATTGCCTACCCCGCTATCACAACAATAAAAAATTGCCAAAAATCCCCTGAAGCAAATTACTACAAGATCAATGACGTTGCTGATTTGGCCTTCATTGATAAAAAAATCAGAAGTAGTAGAACTTTGCACAACCTAAACTCAAACAATTGGTTCTCTTTGGATTCGAGGGGAGAAAACTATGAGAAATATTTGGCTTCAATCGAAAGCCAAGGCTTCAAGATAGGCATCGGAGTTGCTACTGGTTCGGACAAAGTATTCCTTAGAGATGATTTCATGTCGTTGGTCGAGCCCGAGCTTCTGCTGCCTATCCTTACTTCTAAAGATCTGAAAAACAACAAACTTGAATGGTCTGGCAACTATATCATCAATCCATACAATAGCGCTGGAGGCCTTATTGATTTGACAAAGTATCCAAAAGCAAAAATCTATTTTGAATCCCAGAGGGAGATTTTAGAAAAGCGTCATGTTGCCAAGAAGAGCCCGCAGCACTGGTACAAGACAATCGATAGAATTAAACCGTCAATTCTGATGCAAAAAAAGATTCTTCTTCCTGATATTTCAGGAAATTCGCACTTATTTATTGATGGAGGAAATTTTTATCCCCATCACAACTTGTACTATATCGCAGGAAGAAAGTATGATGAACTGGTCATTCTCGCGTCGATTTTAGAATCGAAATTCATTCGAGACCAGCTCATGGAATTGGGGACGACCATGAATGGTGGTTACCCGCGTTGGCAAAGCCAAAACTTGAAGAAGTTAAAAGTTCCGCGCATCGACGCAATACCGAAAGAAACTGCCGACGAATTGATTCGAGCCTATCATGAAAGAGACTATGAAACCATCAACATTCTGATAAGCCAAAAGCATATTGAAAAATACAATCTCAGACCAGCACAAATGACCCTGTTTGAACCTAGTGATGAGCCGTATGGCAAGGGCTAGAAACCGAATCCAGGACCCCCCGCCCTAGGGCGCGAACGCCGCGGGCGTGCCCATGTCGCGCCACTGGGCGCGCGGGGCCTCGTGGGCGCGGACGCGCTCGCTGGCCGCGAGGCGCAGGTAAACGTCGATGATCGAGAATGAGCCCGCCTCGGTGAGCAGGTCGAACAGGCGGGAGCTGAGCATGTGGATGCCCATGAAGCCCAGGGGCAGAAGCGGCTGCTGGGTCGGGCTGGCCCAGCGGACCTGGCCCGTGGAAAGGTCGCGCCACTGGCGGAGCTGGCCCTCGGGGTCGAACAGGAGCTGCCGCGCGCCGGAGCTGGGGCGGGTGGCCAGGGTCGCCAGGTTGCCTTCGCGCAGGTGCTGGGCCTCGAGGGCCCGCAGGTCGAGGTCGGTGAGGATGTCCACGTTGTGGACCAGGAAGTCGGGCCGGGTGGCGAGCCACTGGCGGGCGTGGAGGATGGCCCCGCCCGTGTCGAGCAGGGCGTGGCTCTCGTCCGAGAGGTGCAGCGGGACGCCCCAGCGTTGCCGGCGGCTTTCGAGGTGCTCGCGCATCAGGGGCGCGTGGTGGTGGAGGTTGACCACCAGCTCGTCGCAGCCCTGGCGGAGCAGGCTCTCGACCACGTGGTCGAGCAGCGGCTTGCCGTGGTGGGGCACCAGGGCCTTGGGCCGGTCGTCGGTCAGGGGGCGCAGCCGGGTGCCCAGTCCGGCGGCCAGCACCAGGGCTATCATGCGGCGGGGATCACTCGTTGAGGTGCGGGTTCTTCAGGTGCGTCAGGCGGACGCGGACGCGCTTGTCCTGGAGCAGGCGCTCGGCCATGCGCTCGGCGGCATAGACGGAGCGATGCCTTCCGCCGGTGCATCCGAAGCAGACCTGGAGGTGGCGGAACCCGCGGGCCTTGTAGTTCTCGATGGCCTTGTCCACCAGGGCGGAGGCGTGGCCGAGCAGCTCGCGCATCTCGCCCCGGTGCTCGAAGAAGCTGACGACCTCGGGGTCCTTGCCCGTGAGCAGCACGTACTCGGGGTAGCGGCCGGGGTTGTGGACCCAGCGGCAGTCGAACACGAAGCCGCCGCCATTGCCGGCCGTGTCGGTGGGGATGCCGTCGCGGTACGAGAAGCTGAGGATTTCGACGGTCAGGTTCTGGGCGTCGCTGATTTCGAGCAGCTTGGGCGAGTCGGGCAGTTGGCGCAGCACCCGCATCAGCTCGGGCATCTCCAGGGGCACGGCCCACTCTTCGAGCAGCCGGGCGAGGTTTTTCAGGGCGTAGGGGATGCTTTCCAGGAAGTGGGCCTTGCCCTCGAAGAAGCCCCGGTAGCCGTAGGCGCCCATGGCCTGGAGCACCCGCACGAGGGTATAGGCTTGGTAGTACTGCTGGAAACGCTGCTTGTCGATGGGGATGTGCCGCGAAAGCACCTCCAAGTAGTGGTCGGTGAGCTCTTGGCGGATGTCCTCGGGGATCTCGGCCTTGGCGTCGAAGAGCAGGGAGGCCAGGTCGTAGTGGGGAGCGCCCTTGCGTCCGCCCTGGTAGTCGATGAAGTAGGGCCGTCCGTCTTTGAGCATGATGTTGCGCGACTGGAGGTCGCGGTAGAGGAAGCAGCCCACGTTGGAGGTCAGCAGGAACGAGGCGAAGTTCTTGAAATCGTCCTCGAGCTCCTGTTCGTAGAACGGAATGCCGGCCAGCTTGAGGAAGTAGTACTTGAAGTAGTTCAGGTCCCAGCGGATGGACTGCATGTCGAAGGCCGCGCGGGGGTAGCAGATCGAGAAGTCGAGGTTCTCGGCGCCCTGCACCTGGAAGAGGACCAGCTCGGAAAGCACCTGCTTGTAGATTTCGACCAGCTTGGACGAAAAGCCGCCGCTGGCGTCGCGCTCGCGCAGGAGCAGGTCGTAGAGCGAGAGGTCGCCCAGGTCTTCCTGGAGGTAAACCCCGGCGTCGAGGTCTTGGGCGTAGATGCGCGGCACGTGCAGATTCTTCTGGGCGAAATGCTCGCTCAGGTGCAGGAAGGCGATGTTCTCCTTGCGGTCGGGGTTGAAGGTGCCCACGGAGGTCTTGCTGGACGAGCGCAGCCGGAAGTACTTCCGGTTGGAGCCCGATTCGGGGATGTCCTCAACTTGTTCGACGGTTTCCTGGCTCCATTGCTGGTGGAGCCTTTTCAGGGTTTCGATGGCTTCCGAATGCTTTTCCATTGGGTTGGGGATGGGTAGTTGGGAAAGGAACGCCCCGCGAAGTAAGCGTATCGGCACCGAAAGACAAGCGGGAAGCACGTGTTTTTTCGCACTTCCGTGCCGAGCGTGGGCAGATGGAGGGTCAGGGCAGGATTTCCGTCCCGGAAAGGTAGCGGGTGCTGACGTATCCCTCCTGCCCGTCGAGCGTGCGCACCAAGGCCCAGCCCTTGCCGTCGGGGCTGACCACTTCGACGCGGGTGCCCTTGGGCAGTGTGGTTATCAGGCGTCCCTGCTGGTTGGCGGCCTCCCGGAGGTTCAGTCCGGAGCCCGTGCTGACCCATCGGGTATTGGCTCCGGGCAGCGGGTCTTCTTGCGCCTGCTCCTGCTCGGCGGCCTTCGGCCAAGGCAGCAGATCGCGGAATCGCCAGCCCAGGAAGCCCAGCATGGCCAAGAACAAGAGCACGAACAGCCAGCGGCCCGAGCGGGTGGCCTCCGCCGGGGGCTGGCCCTGGCGCTGCGAGGCCGAGGCGGCCTGCTGCTGGCGCATGTTCTGCTGGAACCGGGCCTCGCGCTCCTTCTCGGCCTGGGCCAGTCGCTGTTGCTCCAGCTTTCGCTCCTTGTCGGCTTTCAAGCGCGCGTTTTCCATGGCTTTTTCTTGCTCGATGCGCTGCTTGGCCTTTTCGAGCTCCATGTCGAGCAAGGCCTCGACCATGTCGGGGTCGATGTTGCCATTCTCGACTTCGAGGTCCAGGACCCTGCGCTCGCTTGGCGTCACCACGGCGTCGGCGGCTATCTCGCTGATGCGCTGCTCGAGCCAGTCAGGCAGGGTCTTCGAGGCCGGGGTGTCGTGCGCCCTCAAGACGCCCAGCATCTGGTCGCAATCCGAGAAGCGCTCCTCGGGCTTGGGGCGCGAGGCCTTGTCGATGAGCTCGGCCAAGACGGCATCCTGGATCTGCCCGGGCGCCGGGCGGGGCGAGCCGGTCAGGATGCACGAGAAGATCAGGCCGATGGAGTAGATGTCGGCGCGCTGGTCCACCTGGCTGCCCCGCGCGAGCTGCTCGGGGGCGGCGAAAAGCGGCGTGCCGACCTTGGCCATGCGGTCTTCGAAGTGGTCGGCGGCGGCCAGGCCGAAGTCCAGGATCTTGACGTTGTCGCCGCGGTAGGTAAGCAGGATGTTGGCCGGCTTGAGGTCGCGGTGGAAGATCTGCTTCTTGTGGACATAAGACATGGCGTCGAGGATCTGCTCCATGATGCGCTTGGCCAGCTTGTGGTCCGCGATGCCCGTCTGCCCGATGGCCTTGTCGAGGCCGCGGCCGTCCACGTAGTCCATGAAGTAGAAGCTGCCCTCCTTGTCCTTTCCTTTGGCGATGAGGCGGACGATGTTGGGGTGGTCCAGCAGGCTGGCGTTGTCGAACTCGCGCAGGAGCAGGGCCTCCCGCTGGGCATCGCCACGGTGCTCGGGCTTGAGGCGCTTGACCACTACCCAGCGGCCTTGGAACTTCGCCCGCGAAGTGAGGCTCATGGCCCCTTGCTCGCCCAGCGGAGTCAGCTCCGTGAAAATGGAATCGCCCACCGCGAATGACGCCAGCATTTCCGAACCATCCGGGACGACCAACTGGCCGCTGGCGACGGCCTTAGGCTCACCGCCGGGCAGGGTTTCGAAGCCCGATTTGCCGTTTTCGGGCGGCGGGTCGTTGGCCTTGGGCTCCTGGTCGAAGCCCGACAGCGTGTTGTCAGCGGCAGGCTCCTTGGGCGCATCCGGCGGCGGCGTGGTCTCGAAGCCCGAGAGGGCCTGGTCTTGCTGCGGCAGTGGCGGCGGCGGGGGCGTGGCCACGGGCGGAAGCGGAGGCGGGACCGCCTTGGCCTCCTTGGCGGCCTTGACCCTGCGGAGCTCGTCTTCGGCCATCTGGCTGAGGGCCAGGTTGGTTATCTTGGCCTTGTGCGCCATGACCATCAGTTCGTTCCATTCCTTTTGCGAGATGGAACCTTTGGCGCAAACAGATTTCAGGCGTTCTAGCAGGGCTTGCATGGGCTGGAAACAATCGGTTGGGACGCTAAAGTAAGGGAAATTGTTCAAATCAGGCCCTGCGCCCGGAGCATTTTGAGGCTTCGCTGCAAGCGGCCGAGGTCTTCGGCCAGGGCCGGGCCGGAGATGCTGGCCCCGCTGATGGCCTCCACGTCCTGCCCATAGCGGCAGGCGTCGAGGTCGGCGCGGCCCTCGAACTGCCGCAGCCAGCGCGGGTTGGCCACCTCGTGCCCATAGGGGGACGTGTATTCGAGGATCTTGGCGCGGCGGAGCGTCAGGCCGTCGGGCTCGAAAACCGCCATGAAGGTGAAGGGCTCGTAGCGGCCCATGCTCTTCCAGACGCACAGGAAGCCAAGGGTCTGGCCCGCCTCGCGGACGCGGCAGAGGCTCTGGGCACCCAGGGCCAGCGGAAGCTCGGCCACCACTGGCGGCGACAGCTCCACGGCCTGGAGCTGCGGGGCCTGGCCCGGCCACAGCGCGGCCAACTGGAGCTCCATGGCGGAGCGCCCTTGCGGGCTCAGCGGAGGGTCGAATCCGCCGAAAGAGGGCAGGAAGAGCAGAAGAAGCAACAGCGCGTTTTTCATCGGGCGGATGTTTTGCGGATGGGAAAGGGCAGGCTAAAGCCGCAGCTCGGGATGCCCCGACATGAAGCCCTGGTCTTGGAGCCGGTAAGAGATTTCCTTCTCGGTGAACTCCATCCGCAGGATGCCCGTGCAGACCAGGTCCACCAGGATGTCGTGGGCCGTGTCGCGGGGCAGGCGGGCCAGGCGGGCGAACTCGTCGAGCTCGACGCCGCGGTGGGTGTCGAGGTGGTTGAGCAGGAGCTTGTGCGCCAGCTCGAAGCGGATGCTGGTGGCCTGGCCGCCGACCAGCCGCTCGCGCACGGCCACCCAGACCGAGTTGGCCCGGATGTTCTGGTCGCGGACCCGCAGGTAGGGATACCACTGCTTGTCCTTGTCCTGGGCGCGGTAAATCTGGGAAGGGTCCTTGGGCACGGTGATTTCCAGCACGGTCTTGCCGTCGAGGTTCCACTCCTTCTGCTGGAACTGGACCTGCGGGCGGCTGTAGAGCTGGGCCGCGGCCTCCACCATGTAGAACTCCTCGTCGGAGCGGACCCCGGCGACCTTGCCGTTGTCCTTGACCCCGACCAGCAGCCGCCCGCCATCGGTGTTCGAAAACGCCACCAGCGAGCGGGCGATCTTTCGCGAGTCCGAGATCTCGAACTTGAAATCTTGCTCCTGGTGCTCGCCCTCGCGGATTCTGTTCAGCAGGTATTTCGACACGGGCCGGGGTGTTGGTGTTCACCCAAAGTTAGCGAAAGCCCCACAAACGGCAATGCGCAAGCCTGAGCCCCGCCCCGCCCCCACCCTGCCGCGAGCTCCCATCGCGAGGATTCAACACCTTTTTTCATAGATTCGCGCACATGGAAACGCAAAAGATCATCTTCCTCGACTTCGAAGGCGTCATGCTCACCGACCACGGCTGGGACGCCTCGCCCGAGCGCTGGTTCGACGGCCAGATGCGCCCCTTCGCGCCCCAGAGCGTCCAGGCCCTCAACTGGCTGACCCAGCGCACCGGCGCCGGCGTCGTCCTGACCACCACCTGGCGGAGGATGTTCCCCGGCCTCGCGCAGTTCGCCAGGATGTTCGCCCACTTCGGCCTCTCGCGGGGGCCAGTCGGCAAGACCCCGCTGCTCGGCCAGCGCCGCGAGGGCGAGATTGCGCAGTACCTCCACGAGAACCCCGTGTCGGCCTACGTCGTCCTCGACGACATGCGCCTGGCCCTGCCCGAAGACCGCTTCGTCTGGATCGACCAGCGCCACGGACTGACCCTCAAGGACGCCCAGCGCGCTGCCGAACTGCTCGAAGGCTTCAAGCCACCGGTCTGATTTTCAAATCACTGCACCAACAATGCGAATTCGATGGCTTCCACGCCAATAAGCCGAGACCAGCGTCGTGGCTCTTGATGCTGCCCTTCGCGCCAGACCCCTCAAAACCCTACCCCATGTTCAACCTGTTCAAAAAGAAAAGCGAGCTGGAAAAGCTGCAAGAGAAATACGAAAAACTGCTCAAGGAATCCTACGAGCTTTCGCACACCAACCGCGAGGCCTCCGACCTCAAGCGCGTGGAAGCCGAGGCCGTGGGCGACCAGATCGACCTGCTCAAGAAAAAGCAGCAGGGCCAATAGCGCCGATGGCCCGGCCTGGCGCTCGCGCGGACCGTTTTTTGGGGAGCTTTCAACGAAAACGCCTGCCGATGGATTACACGAAGGACTTTCGGGACAAGGGCAAGATCGGGGTGGTGCTGGACCGCATCCGGGCCATTTCGCGCAAGCCGCTGCGGCTGATGGAAGTCTGCGGCGGGCACACCATGGCCATCCACCGCTTCGGCATCCCCAGCCTGCTGCCCGGGCACATCCGGCTGCTCTCCGGCCCGGGCTGCCCGGTCTGCGTTACCGACCGCCGCTTCATCGACCAGGCGGTGGCCTACGCGCGGATGCCCGGCGTCTGCGTGGCCACCTACGGCGACCTGCTGCGCGTGCCCGGCTCCAGCTCCACGCTCGAGCGCGAGAAGGCCCGCGGGGCGGACGTGCGGGTGGCCTACTCGGTGCTCGACGTGCTCGACTGGGCCCGGCGCCAGCCGCGCCTGCTGTTCGTCTTCCTGGGCATCGGCTTCGAGACCACGACGCCCTCCACGGCCGCCGGGCTCGTGCAGGCGCAGGCCGAAGATCTGGACAACTTCCTGGTTCTGAGCGCCCACAAGCTGATGCCTCCGGCCATGTCGGCCCTGGTGGACGAGGGCGTGCCGCTGGAGGGCTACCTCGCGCCGGGCCATGTGAGCGTGATCGCGGGCGCCAAGATCTTCGAGCCCCTGGCCCGGCGGCATGGCAAGGCCGTGGCCGTCGTCGGCTTCGAGCCGCTGGACATCCTGCAAGGGGTGGCCATGCTGGCCGAGCAGGTCGAAAGCGGCTCGCCCCGCGTCCAGATCCAGTACAGCCGAGTGGTCAGCCACCAGGGCAACCTCAAGGCCCAGGCCCTGGTGGAGCGCGTCTTCCGCGTGGCCGACCACTGGTGGCGCGGCCTGGGCGTGCTCCCGGCCAGCGGGCTCGAGCCGCGCGAGGAGTTCGCCCGCTGGGACGCCGCGCGGCGCCTGCCCGTGGAGCCGGAGCCCACGCGAGACCCGGCAGGCTGCATCTGCGGCGACATCCTCCGGGGCACCAGCAGCCCGTCCGACTGCAAGCTCTTCGGGCGGGTCTGCACCACGTCCAATCCCGTCGGCTCGTGCATGGTCTCCGAAGAAGGCGCCTGCCAGGCCCACTACCGCTACAACCACCTGGCCCGACGCTGAACGGCCTCGCTCGGCGCGAAAGCATCGGCGCGAACGATTTCGACACCGGCTTTTTTGCTTATCTTCGCGGCGCTTTCGCAACCGATCCTCACCCCATCATTCCCCAACAAAATGAAAGAAGTATTCATCGTTTCAGCCGTCCGCACGCCCATCGGCAGCTTTGGCGGCTCGCTGGCCAGCGTCTCGGCCACCCAGCTTGGCGCCGCGGCCATCAAAGGAGCGCTCGACAAGATCGGGCTTGACCCGGCCTACGTGGACGAGGTTTTCATGGGCAACGTGCTGTCGGCTGGCATCGGCCAAGCCCCAGCGCGCCAGGCCGCGATTTTCGCCGGAATCCCGAACACCGTTCCTTGCACGACCATCAACAAGGTCTGCGCCTCCGGCATGAAGTCCATCATGTTCGCGGTCCAGACCATCCTCCTGGGCGACAACCACGTGGTGGTGGCCGGCGGCATGGAGAACATGTCGCAAGTGCCCCACTATACCAAAAACATGCGCTTCGGCCAGAAGCTGGGAGACGTGAAACTCATCGACGGCCTGGTCTTCGACGGCCTGACCGACGTTTACAACCAGTACCACATGGGCAACGCCGCCGAGCTCTGCGCCCGCGAGAAGCACATCTCGCGCAAGGAGCAGGACGACTACGCCATCCGCTCGTACCAGCGCGCCGCCGTGGCCGTTGAGGGCGGCAAGTTCGCCAACGAGCTGGTGGCCGTCGAGGTCAAAGGCCCCAAAGGCAGCCAGATGGTGGACCAGGACGAGGAATACAAGAACGTCCGCTTCGACAAGATCCCCGAGCTGCGCCCGGTTTTCATCAAGGACGGCTCCGTAACCGCCGCCAACGCCTCCACCATCAACGACGGCGCGTCGGCCCTGGTGCTGATGAGCGGCGAAAAGGTCAAAGAACTGGGCATCAAGCCCTTGGCCAAGGTCATTGGCTACTCGGACGCCGCGCACGAGCCCGAGTGGTTCACCACGGCCCCCGTCAAGGCCATTCCCAAGGCCATTGCCAAGGCCGGCCTGGACGCCTCCGACATCGACTACTACGAGATCAACGAGGCCTTCTCGGTGGTGGCCCTGGCCGCCATCAAGGAGCTCGGGCTCGACGACAGCCGCGTGAACGTTTACGGCGGCGGCGTCTCGCTGGGCCACCCGCTGGGCTGCTCGGGCGCGCGCATCGTCGCGACGCTGGTCAGCGTGCTGGCCCAAGAGGGCGGCAAGCGGGGCGTGGCCTCGCTGTGCAACGGCGGCGGCGGCGCCTCGGCCGTGGTCATCGAGCTGGTCTGAGCCAAAGCCCCAATCCCCAGGGCGCCCCTCTCGCTTTCCGCAGCCCGCGGCCCCGCGCCCGTGGCAGGTAAAAGCGGCAGGGGCGCCCGCTTTTACCTGCCCTACGGCATGCCCGGCGGCCTGCGCCGGTTGCCGCGGTTTCCTTACCTTCGCGGGTGGAAAACCCAAAGAAGATATTCGGATGAAAAACCCCAAGCGGTACTTCTCGCTCGTCAAATTTAGCCACACGCTCTTCGCGATGCCCTTCGCGCTCATCGGCTTTTTCATGGCCGTGACCCTGACGCCGCACCCGTTCCGCTGGAGCCTGCTGGGCCTGGTGGTCCTGAGCATGGTCTTCGCCCGCAACTCCGCGATGGCCTTCAACCGCTTCCTCGACCGCGACATCGACGCCCAGAACCCGCGCACCAGCGGCCGCGAGATCCCCGCCGGGGCGATCAGCCCGCGCAAGGCGCTGCTTTTCGTGCTGCTCAACTCGGCGGCCTTCGTGGCCACCACGTCCCTGATCAACCCGCTGGTGCTGGCCCTTTCGCCCGTGGCCCTGCTGGTCATCCTGGGCTACAGCTACACCAAGCGCTTCACGCCGCTCTGCCACTTCGTGCTGGGCGCCGGCCTGGCCCTGGCCCCCCTGGGCGCCTACCTGGCCGTGACGAGCCAGTTCGACTGGCTGCCCGCGCTGCTGGCCGCCAGCGTCTTCTTCTGGGTCAGCGGCTTCGACATCATCTACGCCCTGCAAGACGAGGAGTTCGACAAGCAGAAGCACCTGCACTCCATCCCGGTGCTGCTGGGCAAGGCCGGGGCGCTGCGCCTCTCGCGGGGCCTGCACCTGCTGAGCGCCAGCCTCTTGGCCCTTTCGGCCACCTTGGGCGGCCTGGGCTGGGCCTACTGGGTCGGCGTGTCCTTGTTCGCCCTGCTGCTGGTCTATCAGCAGAGCCTGGTCCGCCCCGACGACCTCAGCCGCGTGGACCTGGCCTTCTTCACCACCAACGGCGTGGCCAGCGTGCTGTTCGCCGTCATGGCCATTTCGGACCTCTATCTCTAGGCCCGGCGGGCGAAAATGCGCCGAGATCCTCTTGGCGTTGTGTCCCGAAGGGATGGAATTGTTGTAGCCAGCCGCGCTCGGGTTGGAAAGGAACCCCGAAGGGGTGGCATTTTCTGGCTCTTCCTCCCGACCAGGACAATTTCGCCCCTTCGGGGCTCTCTTCTTGGGCTGGGCTCCGCTGAGCTTCGCACTCCTTCGGGGTTGGGCGAGTCTTCAAGGCAATCCATCACCTTTGATAGCAACTTGGCATGAGCAGATTTTCCTCAAAACTTGATTTTTCTTCCATTTTACTTTACAAATTCATGGATCAAAATAAGGCAATAAGGTCAATTTGGCTCCGCCAATTGATCTTCTACTAAGGTTTTAAGCAAAAGGCTAGATTCAGTTTGCATTATCAATACGAAAAGATTTTTTCCACGAAATGCACGAAAAACACGAAAAATATTCTTGTCCTC
>JFJP01039594.1_pt1 | contig 13124 bp, 9 predicted proteins | sample 431651 | NCBI WGS metagenome assembly JFJP01 (sample SAMN02602958, study PRJNA72255) | Microbial mat metagenome, whole genome shotgun sequencing project. | biome: fresh water; feature: sink hole; material: water; isolation source: purple microbial (photo- and chemosynthetic) mats found in...
TAAAAGATCATACCGCTTATGTAGCCAAATTGAAAGCGCAAAGTGCTGGAGATGTAAACCGAGTTTTGCCAGCATTAAAAGACAAAGCTGAAATTAAAGACAAAAGAAAAGATTTCAATTATTAGATTTTTATTATAATCAAAAAAAATATCCCGTTTAGTATTATTCTATATGGGATTTTTTTTTTGTAAACGAAACGCCGTTGAAAAATTTATTTACAAAGGAATTTCGTTGGTATCAACTGACTTTAAAGCACTTGGTTTTAAAGCTGCAGTTTATTATAACAAATGAATCAATACAATTTTAGGTGACAACACAGTTAATTCTTAGAGACTCATTGTAATGCATTTGATACCCTTATTAAATTCAAAATTTAAACAATTTTAAAAATGAAAAATAAATCAACAGCAGCAAAACTTGCAGTAATTTTTTTAATTACCTTAAATGTATTTTCCCAAAATGTGAATTGGATTTCCAGCACCGAAAAACAACCTTGGAGAACCAAAGAATCCATCAAAGTAAGTGATGCCAGCCCAACATCGGCGGTTGACATAGAAATACTAACGGACAAAAAACAACAAACCATCGATGGTTGGGGAGGATGTTTCAATGAGTTGGGTTGGCAGGCTTTGCAAACTTTGCCATTTAAAGAACGGGATAAAGTAATCAAGGAAATTTTTGATCCGAATGAAGGGCTTAAATACAATCTTTGTAGGATGCCAATTGGGGCGAATGATTATGCCGTAAATTGGTATTCTCTCAATGAAGTTGATGGCGATTTTGAGATGAAAAACTTCAATATCGAAAGAGATAAAACCATCCTTATTCCCTACATCAAAGCAGCTTTAAAATACAGATCTGATTTGAAAATATGGGCATCGCCTTGGAGTCCACCAACGTGGATGAAGACCAACAAACATTATGCAAATAAACCAAACACTTTTAACGACCTTTCAGAAGAAAATGCAGTAAAATCGGGTGACCAATTTATTCAAAAGAAAGAGTATCTATCGGCTTATGCACTCTACCTTTCTAAATTCGTAAAAGCTTATCAAAAGGAAGGGATTAACGTTTATGCTGTGCATTTTCAAAACGAACCTTATACCTACAATCAATGGCCAAATTGCAGTTGGACTGCTCCTGCAATGCGTGATTTTGTTTCGGGATATTTAGGTCCAAAGTTTGCTAAAGATAAAATCCCCGCACAAATCTGGTTTAGTACCATCAATAGTAGAGATTTAGAAGTTTTTGAAACTGTTTTGTCAAATCCTGAGGTAAGAAAATATATTTCGGGAGTTGGTGTGCAATATGAAGGTCTTGAAGTTGTAGATAAAATTGGCAAAAAATATCCAGAACTCAATTTGATGCAAACCGAAACTCCTTGTGGCGATGGCAATTTTAGTTGGAATGATGCCGAAAGTACTTTTGGCACAATCAAATCCTATTTAGATAAAGGAGTAAGGTCCTATATGTATTGGAATATGATTTTGGACAGTACAGGTGAAAGCTCTTGGGGTTGGAAACAAAACGCTCAAGTTGTCATCAATAAAACGACCAAAAAAGTAACCTACACACCAGAATTTTACATTTTCAAACACCTCAGTTATTTTGTAACTCCCGGTTCAACTAAACTTGAAACCAAAGGCTTGACAGATGATTCGCTTGCTTTTGTAACGCCCGAGGGTAAAATTGTTCTGGTAACAGTAAACTCTTCTTACAAAGCAAAAAATTTAAAAGTAAAAATGGGTTCAAAGTATTTTGAGGCAAACTTACCAGCAAATTCTTTCAATACATTGTCACTTTAGGACAACACACAGGGCAAACGCATAAAAAATATTTAGACACGGCTAGAGCGAAGCGAACAGGCGAAGCAATTGTCACTAATTATTTTTATTAATCTTAAAAATTACACACACTAGCGATAGCGAACTGACGAAGTAAATTTTAACTGCCTTTGGCAGTTTCGTGAAATTTATGTAGCGCCTATTTCGTGTAAATTAGTGCAATTGCTTCGCCAGTTCACTTCGTTCGTGTCGTGTAAAAACAACATAAAAACAATTTTAATGCGGTTGCCCTGCCAAGATATAGCACTAAATGCTGTTGGTAATTTTAGTTCTATAAATTTATATTTTCAAGACGAGTCTCGTTTTGGTTTGTTTACTCGAAATGGAAAATCCTTTACTGATATTAGGGTTAAGCCAATTTGTACCTTTCAACAGGTTTTTAAATCAACTTGGCTTTCGGGTGCTTTTTTTCCTATAACTGGAGACCATTTTCAATTGATACTTCCTCATTGTAATGCCGATAATTTTACTTAAATGTATATTTTAATTTTGGTTTTGCTTCGCCTGTTCGCTATCGCTCGGGTTGTAATTGCTTCGCAGTTCATAAAGCCAAAAAATTGATTATAACTGAAAATATTGTTTTGGTTTTCCAACCTCCATATTCTCCAGAATTGAATCATGCCGAAAAAATATGGGCAAAATACAAACGAGCATTTTCAAATAAATTTTACGAATGCTTGGAAGATGTAGAGGATTTTATTACCGAAGTCGTTAATGATACTTGCAAAAAAGAGGTAATGAGTATCTGTGGATATGGCTATATATTTTTAGACGATATTTTGACTATTTAAATTCTAAACAACTTCTTTATATTGTTTGTGTGCTAAATCTTTTATTTCTAACAAGATAATAAGTTTATTGCTTTGACAAAACAGTTCAAAATCAAAAAAATTCACTGAAACGATTAAGTGCAATATTTTTTCTTTTTAGTAAAATTTACAATTCCTCTTAAACCCTAATAACATTGATTATTTGTGCAATTTGAAGGTTAAAACGTGCGTACTAATTTCTTATAATTATGGTGCTTGTCTATGGTTTACGACTATTTTGTTTTAAGTGTAATTACGAATTTGATAAGTTTGTTAGAGAAAATTATACAATCCATAAAATTTCTAACATTTTTTTATCAACTCAAAACAAAAAACCATTAATTATGAAAAACGCATTACCAAAAATTTTATTGGGAGTTTTTATTTTTATAACTTCTAATATGTTTTCCCAGAATGTTTCTGGAACTGTTACCTCAAATACGGGTCCTGTAATAGGAGCGAATGTTTTGGTTAAAGGAACCAATAAATCAACACAAACTGATTTTGATGGGAATTTTAGTATTAACGGAATTGATTCAAATTCAATATTAGTATTTAGTTCTATTGGCTTTAAACAAAAAGAGATTGTAGTAGGTAATCAAACTAAGATTAATCTAATACTTGAAGAATCTGTTGAGGATCTTCAAGCAGTAGTAATAATCGGTTACGGACAATCGCAAAGTAAGCGAACACTATCTTCAGCAATTTCATCGGTTAGTTCTAAACACATTGAGAGCTTACCTGTATCAAGAGTAGAAAATCTTCTTCAAGGTGCTGCAGCTGGTGTTGTAGTACAACAAAATTCAGGTGCTCCAGGTGCTGAATCTACCATTCGAATTAGAGGGGTTGGTTCGGCACAGAATTCAGATCCTTTGTATATAGTTGACGGTTTTCCTGTACCCAATCTTCAGCACTTAAATCCTAGCGATATTAAGGAATTGGTAGTGCTTAAAGATGCAGCTTCAACAGCCGTTTATGGTTCAAGAGGTAGTAATGGGGTAATTTTAGTCAAAACTAAAACGGGTCGCAAAAACAGTAAAACTTTAATTGCTATTAATGGTTATTCAGGCTTTCAATATATGGGGTTTAAACCCAACTTGATGAATGCTTCAGAATACATCAATTATTACAACCAAGGTGTTGCGGAAGCTGGCGGAAATTTAAATGGAAGTAGAGGCGCATTCTCAGAGGCTGAAAGAAATGCTTTGCCCAATACCGATTGGTATGATGCAGTTTCTAACCCAGCAGCTATGTCTAGTACGGATGTGTCATTGTCTGGCGGTGGTGAAAAATTTTCTTTTTCTTTGTCTGGAGGCATCTTCGATCAAGATGGTATCTTTAGTAGAGATGGAAAATCCAACTACAACAGAAAAAATCTGAGTGCTTCGTTTAATGTAGAGGTTAGGGATAATCTTCAAATTAGTGCGACAGCCAGTGTTGCTAAAATGGTAAACTATCAGATGGTTGGAGGTATTGGTGATTTAAATTCTTTGCCATCAATATATCCTGCCTACGCAGAGAACGGAGAAGTCTTCAATCCTGGACTTGGACGACCTAACAATGCAAAACCTATTTACAATGGTGTTCCGTTAAATGTAATGGGTGCAATGACAAATCCTTTGTGGGCATTAAATGGCTTTCAGGGGAATGAATCCATTAACGATGTTATCAACTATGGGATTGCCGCAGATTGGAAACCTATTTCGGATTTGAATGTGCGTGTTTCCTATAATTATTATAAAAATAATGGTCTGTACAGGGCGTTCACTCCTAGTCTTGGTGAAATATATCCTACTCAAGGTTTTTCCTTACCAATAGGCTCATATACTGAAGCACCTTCAGGTTTTGTTAGCAACCAAGTTACTTCAACTGCTACCTATACCTTTTCTAAACTAGCCCCCAAAGGTCATAATTTAGATATTCTTCTTGGTTATGAAGTACTTGAAGGAAAATATAATTATGGTGGAAATATTACCAATGTTGATGATTTTTTAACTTATAATTTTGACGATGCCAATTTTGCCTTAGCATCCAACCCTTTGAATGCTGTTTTTACTCCTAGTAAAATTATTGAACGTGGCTTAGTATCTTATATCTCTAGAGTGAAATATGATTACAAAGAAAAATATCTTGCCACTGCCAGTATTAGAAATGATAGGTCGTCCACTTTTGGTGAAAACTATAGATCAGGATATTTCCCTTCATTTTCACTCGGCTGGGTTTTATCAAATGAGAACTTTTTAAAGGATTCTAAATTCATAAATGTTTTGAAATTGCGTTCTAGTTGGGGTATTTCAGGAACAGATGCAACTCAAGGGTATGCTTATTTATCCTCCATAAATTCTAATGTGAATTATGCTGGAGTTCCAGGATTAACTTTAACAGGATTGGCAAATCCAGATTTAAAATGGGAAGAACTGGCACAGTTTAATGTTGGCCTTGATTTAACTGCTTTTAATAATCTTAATATTTCAGTTGATTATTACAAAAAAATGACTACAGATGTTCTCTTGTTGGCTAATACTCCTGCCTCTAGTGGTTTAAATCCTTCACTAGTAAATGTGGGTGGTGTTGATAATTCGGGATTAGAGTTCAACATATCGTATAAAAAAGTAAGTGAAAAATTCTCTTGGAATGCTTCATTCAATCTAGGATATAATAAAAATAAAGTTACTGGTTTAGGAAATAATGGTCAGCCACTTGAGGGAGGATTTACAGGAGCATTATATTCAGACCCCATTACTTTGACTGCTATTGGTCAACCAATTGGTAGTTTTTATGGTTATCAAGTAGAGGGTATGGATGCCAATAAGAATTTGTTATTCAAAGATTTAGACGGAAGTGGTAATGATAGAAGAACTCCAGATCTTACCGACAAAACCTTTATAGGAAAACCTTTGCCTGATTTTAATGCCGGTCTAAATTTAGGAATAAGTTTTTCTGGATTTGATTTTTCAGCATTTTTCTTTGGTGCCTCTGGAAATGATGTTTTTGATGCCACCATCGCTTATACTGCTATCGGTTCTAACAGACCCGCATCCTATTTACAAGAAGATGCTCCAAGAAATTTAGTAGTAGCTGCCCCAGGGGATAGTAATGGAGAAAATTTGGTGTCTGATTTTCACGTAAAAGATGCTTCTTTCATTAAGTTGAAAAATGTAGTTATCGGTTACTCATTACCTAAAAATTTTGTAAGTAAACTTAATGCTGACAAAATTAGGTTTTACATTTCAGGACAAAATTTATTCACATTGACCAAATACCAAGGAGTTGATCCTGAAGTGGGTGGCGGTATTTTATCTTCAGGAATTGATACTGGATTTTACCCTCAATCTAGGTCTTATTTGTTCGGGTTTCAATTTAATTTTTAAAATATACAGAAAAATGAAAAAAATACAATTTAGTAAAATGAATTTGAAAAGAGTAATTGTAACTCTATTAGTGGGATTGTTCACAGTTTCTTGCAGTGATGAAATTTTAAATAAAGAACCAGTTACTGAAATTACTGCCGAAACAATTAGTACCGAAGACAGGGTGGTTCAAGCCGTTAATGCCGCTTATGATCCATTACAATGGAGATTTATTCAGAACGCTGAAACTTTTCCTCAAATGTTTCAAGATGTAAGAGCAGATGATCTTCACTCTCAACAAGCTAATTTCTGGGGTAATGGGGCTGTATGGGATCAATTCGCTACTATTACTCCAACAAACCAGGCGGTTGCAGAGTTATGGCGAAAATGGTACACTGGAATTGGAAGAGCCAATTTTGCAATGGAAATTGCCCAAGAATTTAATGGTTATAAAACCAACGGATTAAAGGAAAGAATTATTGCAGAAGCAAAATTTTTAAGAGGTTTTTATTATTTTGAATTGGTGAAGCAATTTGGAGATGTGCCTTTATTTTTAAATGCAATCCGCACCACTAAAGACCCTTTGTATCTTCCAAGAAGTCCAATAGCTACCGTATATGCACAGATTGAAAAAGATTTATCAGAAGCCGCAGCAGTATTGCCAAAAAAAGGTGAGTCCACAGATATTTGGAGAGCTACTTCGGGTGCTGCTTTAGGGATTCTAGCAAAGGCTCAATTGTATCAGGGGAAATATGCTGCAACTGTAGCTACTTGTCAAACGATAATGACACATGGTTACCAACTTGAATCGGTATTTGCTGATAATTTTGAATTGACTAATGAATTTGGAAAGGAATCAATATTTGAAATTAACTATGTTGATGGTATTCCAAATGAGGGGTCTTTATCATGGCAATTTATGTTTATGTGGGCAGGAGGAAAATACACTTCTTATGGTAATATGATTCCTAGACAATCATTAATAGCTATTTATGATAATACTGACCAAAGAAAAAGTGCAACATTCATAAGACCTGGCGATAATTTGAATTCACCTGGATTGGCAGCTTTGGGTTGGAATCCAGCCCCAGCCAATTTCGGGTTCAATGTGGGTTCCAATGCTATGTGCAAAAAATTCTTTTTGACATACGAGGAGGTAGATAAATTGTTGGCGGTTAATAATTCTCCAAAAACGAAAAAATACTAAGATATGCCGATGTTTTATTAATGTACGCTGAGGCTTCTTTGTTGGGTGGTGGTGGAAATGGAGCTGCTGCATTCAAACAAGTGGTAGATAGAGCTTATGGCGCATCAAACCCTGCTGCTCCTACATATAATTTAGCTGGCGTAAAAGCAGAGCGAAGAAGAGAACTCGCAACCGAAGGTTGGGATAGATTTACAGATTTAGTTCGTTGGGGAGATATTCAGGCTGCGATGACCGCCGTTGGAAAGACAGATTTTAACATTAATAGAGATAAATTATTGCCAATTCCAGCAGCTGAAATTAGGCTTTCAAACAATCTTTTGACTCAAAATCCAAACTATCCTACCAATTAATTTGTAGAATAATTAACTTAAAACTTAAAAACACAATAAAATGAAACAATTATTAAACAAAAAGTATATTATTTTCTCAATTTTTATAGGTGTGTTGTTATCAAGCCTAGTTTCTTGTGAAGAAGAAATATTTGGTTATGATATCTTAGCCACCCATTCAGACGGTATTCAAAACCTTGATGAGACAGGTATAGACTGTGGAGGTAGTAGTGGTGTTAACTGCCCAACTTGTTCTGATGGTATAAAAAATGGCGGTGAAACTGATATAGACTGCGGAGGCCCTAATTGTCCTAAATGCCCAGATGCAACACCAAGAGCAGATGCATTAAAAAGTTCTGCTTTACCCTATTATTATACGTTTGAATCTGGACAAGTACAATCTGGTAAAGGATTGATTCCAATGTTCAAAAATCCCGATGGGACTGCTTATGGCCAAGGTGTAGATGCTTTTTACGGCGAGAAAGACCCTCTAGGAAGTGGGGACGCTGTTACTAAAATTGTAAGGCCAAGCGATGGTCGATTCGGAGGTTATGAAGACTTCAAATTCCAAGCATTTACTGCTCCTATTGATTTTTCAATTTACCATAAATGGACTATGGATGTATTTATTCCTACTGGTCAAGATTTTTCAGGGGCATTACTTCCTCAGGTTGTATTAATACTACATGATTATAAAAATGGTAATTTTTATGAAAGATGGACAGAGATTCCTATAACAATTGACAAAGCTGATTTCGGAAAATGGGTAACCCTTAAATTTGATGGTACAAGTGCAGCTGCTGCTGGTTCTGGTGTTTTGTTGCCTGCACAAACTACCTACACAAATATAAGTTTGAGATTTGGTGGCGGTGGTCATACAAAATCTGGAATATTTTATGTAAAAGATTTAGTGCCTACAACTCAAAATTTTAATACTTCGACAACACCACGAGCAGATGCTTTGTCAAAATTGGGTTTGCCATACTATTTTACATTCGAGGCGGTTGATGCAGGTTCAAAATTGAAACCGTTTTCTAAAAATGCAGACGGAAGCAACTATACTCAGGGTGTTGATGTGACTTATGGGGATGCAAATCCTGCTGGACCCGCAACCGATTTGGTGGCTAAAGTTGTTAGACCGAGTGACGGTCGCTTTGGAGGATATGAAGATTTCAAATTCCAAACATTTACTGCTCCTATTGATTTTTCAGTTTATCATAAATGGAAAATGAATGTGTTTATCCCTTCCGGTCAAAACTTTACAGGTGGTTTAGTCCCAGAAGTTGTCTTAATACTACATGATTATATTAATGGTAATTTTTATGAACGATGGACACAGATTCCTATAACCATTGATGCAGCTGATTTCGGAAAATGGGTAACTCTCACTTTTGACGGCACAACTGCGGCAGCTGCTGGTTCTGGAGTATTATTGCCAGCTCAAACAACCTATACCAATATTAGTTTGAGATTTGGTGGCGCTGGTCATACCAAATCGGGAATATTTTATGTAAAAGATTTCGTTCCATTCAAATAAAGTTTTTTTTGGTTGAGTTAGTAGTAAGGTGCTTTTATTTCTAAAAGCACCTTTTTAAACAATAAATTCTTAAATATTATGAAATTATATAGCATTCTGTTTTTAGTTTTTTTTGTATTCCTTTTTGCTTGTACACAAGATAAAGGCGATGTGCCATTCATACCAATAGCCACCTGCACCGATGGCATTTTGAACGGTACCGAAACCTCCATTGATTGTGGGGGTAGTTGCGGTAGTTGTAAAGAAATTACTATTCCAACACAGGGCTACAATGCTGCTACAAATTATACAGGCTATTCTCTTATGTGGTCTGATGAATTTGAAGGAGATAACTTAAGCACATCTAAATGGGGATTTCATATCGGCACAGGATGTCCTAGTTTATGTGGTTGGGGAAATAATGAAGAACAGTATTTTTCCAACGACAAATCAAATGTTTATCAAAAAGCAGGAAATTTAATTATCACAGCTAAAAATGACAATATTGGAGGTAAAAATTATTCATCGAGTAGAATTCACACCGATAATAAGTTTGAATTCAAATACGGTCGAGTAGATATAAGAGCAAGTATGCCAAGTGCACCGGGTACTTGGACTGCTTTGTTTATGCTGAACAAAAATTATACAATAAATAATCCTGGAGCCTATTGGCCTAGTGGTGGCGAAATTGACATCATGGAATACCTTGGCGAAAATCATAATGATGTCATGGGAACTGGTCATTATGGAAAAGATTTCCCAACTAATCATAGATACAATTCCGTACACTTTAGTGCTCTGAATAATCAATCTTTCAACAAAGTATATTATGTCTATTCAATTGTTTGGGAGGAGAATAAAATTACTTGGCTCATCAATGATATTGTATATCATACCATGACACCCGCAACAACATCGGCCAATGGTCAGCCTTATCCCTTCAATGATGAATTTTATTTTGTTATTGCTTTATCTGTTGGTGGGAATTTGCCAAAAGTTAATCCATTAGCTAAAGATTTTCCTGATTCTTTAATCATTGATTACGTGAGAGTATATCAAAAGAAATAAAATCAATCAAATTATTGTAAATAAAAATTATAATTTTATGGATTCATTATTAACAAGTCCATTTATTTTTTTAAAAATTAAATAAACAGCTACAAATGAAAAGATATATTGCGTATTTATGTATGTTAATTGTGTTATTCGCCTGTGATGTGAAAAAGAATACAATTACTTCCAATTCCACTAATGATGTACAGCAAAAAAAACTTCAAAAGTTTGAACCTGCAGACGGAAAGGTCTTGTTGTTTGTAGGTCAAGAATTAGAAGCTGTTGGTGGTTTAAAAGAATTTAATGATGGTTATTTAGATCATTTTCAAAGACCCGCAGGTTGGACAACTTACACTAGCATCAATCCTGGGGATGCTTCCTTTGGTTTTATTCACAAAGGATTGGATGGCATTTGGACTACCTCAGATTGGGGTGACAATGATTACAATGCCAGTTTACAATTATCTAGTTCTAATTTTTCAAATATGGCTCTAGCCATTGGTCTATCATTTGTAAATCATGAAGAAAAAATTGCCGATGGCACTCACGATTCCTACATCAATAAATTAGCTGATTTTTTATTATCATTAGGAAATAGACCTGTTTTTTTGAGAATCGCTTATGAATATGATGGTGAGCCTTGGAATCATTATGATCAAAAAAGTACTATCGCTGCTTACAAAAGAATTGTCGATATATTAAGATCACGTGGTGTAACAAATACAGCTTACGTTTGGCAAGATACTGGTATTATGTCTTCAGAGAAACAACTAGAGGAATGGTATCCTGGAGATGATTATGTAGATTGGTTAGGAGTGTCATTTTTTAATTATCATCGAAAAATCGAAACGTTTGCATTTGCTAGAAAAAAAGGAAAACCAGTTTTTATTGCAGAAGCAACACCTACAATTACAGATCCAAAAGCCAACCCAAATAGTGGTACAACTTTAGAAACAAAATTAAGTAATCCAATTCAAGCGGAGCAAGCGTGGAATGAATGGTTTATTCCTTTTTTTGATGCAATTGATAAAAATAAAGATGTTGTAAAAGCCATAAGTTATATCAATTGCCATTGGAATTCACACCCTATGTGGATTGACAATCCAACGTTTAAAGGAATTGACGCCCGACTATATTTAAGTGATGAAATTAGCAAAAGATGGGTAGAAGAAACATCAAATCCTAAATTTATCAAGTCATCACCTAGATTATATGATGATTTGTATAAGAATAAATGATTTAAAAAATAAGATACTTAGAAAAATATCCCTATTATAATAAAATTCAATGGATTATATTGAAAACCCAATACTTACAGGATTTAACCCAGACCCCTCTATTTGTAAAGTAGGAGACGATTATTACATAGCAACATCAACTTTTGAATGGTTTCCTGGTGTACAAATTCATCATTCCAAAGATTTAAAAAATTGGGAAGTTATTGCTCATCCTTTAAATCGAATATCTCAATTAAATATGAAAGGTGTCCCCGATTCTTGTGGGGTATGGGCACCCTGCTTATCCTTTGCTAATGGGACATTTTATTTAGTTTACACTAATGTAAAATCCTTTGATGGAATTTGGAAGGACACCCCCAACTTTGTAGTCACTACTACTGATATATATGCAGATTGGAGTGAACCAATATACCTTTGTTCAAGTGGTTTTGACGGCTCATTTTTTCACGATCAAGGAAAACTTTGGTTTGTAAATATGATTGTAGATCATAGAAATGGTAAGTTTTTTGGAGGTATTGAACTAAATGAAGTCAATGCTAAAACCTTAGAATTGGTTAACGAAAAAATTTTTTTAACAAAAGGAACAAAATTAGGTTTAACAGAGGGACCTCATTTGTATAAACGCAACGAGTATTATTATTTATTATTGGCAGAAGGAGGAACGGAATACGGTCATTCAGCCTCAGTTTTACGTTCAAAAAATATTCAAGGACCTTATGAAGAGCACCCGAGCAACCCAATCTTAACAAGTAAAAATAATCCGAATCATTCTTTGCAAAAGTCTGGACACGCATCAATGATAGAAACTAGTCAAGGTGATTGGTATATTGTTTTTTTGGTAGGAAGACCATTAGCAAAACTAGGCAGGTGCATATTAGGAAGAGAAACAGCAATAGAAGAAATAATGTGGAAAGATGATTGGCCTTATCTCAATAGCGGAAGCAGTTTGCCACGTGTAAAAATCCCAAAACCAAATCTTAAAGAATTCAAATTACAGCAACGTTCTCTGTGCGATGATTTTGATTCAGAAAAAATTTCAATTGATTTTCATTCTTTACGAATTCCAATAACTGACAATTGGATGTCATTAAAAGAAAGAAAAGGTTATTTAAGATTGATAGGAAAAGAATCTTTAACCTCAACTCACGAACAATCTTTACTAGCTAGACGTCTCCAACATTTCAAAGCAGAAGTATCGACCTCGATTGAATTTGAGCCTGATTGTTTTCATCACATGGCGGGTTTAGTTTTGTATTACAATACAGGGCATTACCATTATTTGAATGTTACAAAAAGTGGGGAAGACAAAATACTTTGTATCATTTCTTCTGATAATTTTTTGAAAATTGAGGATACTGAAAAAGTAAATATTTCTAAGCATAAATCAGTGCAACTCAAAGCAAGTGTAAATTATGAAAAATTACAATTTAGCTATCGATTTAGTGATAAAGATTCTTTTACTAATATTGGGTCTGTTCTAGATATGAGTATTCTATCGGACGACTATGTAAGAGAAGGAAGCACCAGATATAGACCAGCATTCACAGGTTGTTTTGTTGGGGTCTGTTGTCAGGATTTAAGAAGTAATAAAAAGCATGCAGACTTTGATTGGTTTGAATATAGAGGTTTTGAAGACAGATAATTATCAATTAAATTTTTAATAATGAATGAAATTATACTGAAATTTAGGTTAATTCTTTTTTTGAGGTGCTATTATTAATTTTGTATTTTCAAATATAAAAAATAATGGGTAGAAAAAAATTAGAAAAGCGAGATAG
>JFJP01002183.1_pt1 | contig 13123 bp, 11 predicted proteins | sample 431651 | NCBI WGS metagenome assembly JFJP01 (sample SAMN02602958, study PRJNA72255) | Microbial mat metagenome, whole genome shotgun sequencing project. | biome: fresh water; feature: sink hole; material: water; isolation source: purple microbial (photo- and chemosynthetic) mats found in...
TCAGCTCAAAATGCTCTCGACTTACATCGCTGCAGTAGGTTTTTCTATTCATCCGCCAAATCTACGAAATATCGAACATATTTTCAAAAGATTTCGAATAGGCTCTTAGCGCCGGCATCAGCTGCCGAATACACGGCTACGGTCTTAATGCCTATGCGTCGCACGGTGGCTGCTACCCTGCAGACGATCTCGCCGCGATTGGCAGTCAAAATTTTGTTGAAAATGTGTCTCCTCCTGTTATTTTTATTATTTTGCTGCACTATAGGCAGTCACTTCGCAGCGTGCATCGAAGACTGACGAACGCGAATGCATGCCGAGCCGATCCAGTAATGCGCGATCTTCTTCGACCTCTGGATTGCCGGTAGTTAGCAGTTTGTCGCCGTAGAAAATCGAGTTGGCGCCGGCCAGGAAACACAGAGCTTGAATGCCTTCACCCATTTGTCGGCGACCGGCCGACAGACGCACGCGCGCCTTCGGCATTGTGATGCGGGCTACCGCCACGGCACGGATAAATTCTAACAGATCAATCGGTGCAATGCCATGCAACGGCGTGCCTTCGACCTGTACCAGATTGTTGACCGGCACCGATTCCGGATACGGCTCCAGATTAGCCAACTGCGCCACCAGGCCAGCGCGCTGCACGCGCGATTCGCCCATGCCGACAATACCGCCGCAACACACCTTGATGCCGGCGCCGCGCACGCTGTCGAGCGTGTCGAGTCGCTTCTGGTAATCGCGGGTGGTGATGATGTCGCCGTAGATTTCCGGGGCGGTGTCGAGATTGTGGTTGTAATAGTCGAGGCCGGCATTTTTCAGGCGTTCCGCCTGACCTTCGCCGAGCATGCCTAGCGTGGCGCAGGTCTCCAGGCCGAGCACCTTGACAGCGCGCACCATTTCTTCGACCTTTTCCAGATCGCGGTCTTTCGGCTCTCGCCATGCGGCACCCATGCAGAAACGGGTGGCGCCATGCGCCTTGGCTTGACGCGCCGCATCCAGCACGGTATCCAACGGCAGCATTTTCTGCGCGGTGACGCCAGTGTCGTAACGCGCCGCTTGAGGGCAGTAGCCGCAATCTTCCGGGCAGCCGCCTGTCTTAATCGACAGTAGCGTCGCTAGTTCGATCTCGTTCGGATCGAAATTCTCACGATGCACCTGCTGCGCCTTAAACAGCAATTCATTGAACGGCAGGTTGAACAGGACCAGCACGTCTTGCACCGACCACTTGGCATCGGCAGGCAGCACCAACGGCTTAGCTGCTGGTTGGAATGTAATTGGTTGCGATGACATGATCTAACTTCCTTTGTGTTGAGGGAATAGGGTTAAGAGTGAATCCCTGATGGCAGCGGCCAACCTGGCAAACATGAAAAATTCAGATGATCGGCGGCGGCCTTGACCAGCGCCTTGGTAGGCAGTTCACGTATGCGCGGCACGCAGCCCAGGAATGGCGCCGGGATGCGGCTCTTGAGCGCCGCGATGTTGGCGTCGCCGTTAAGCATGGCGGCGTCCACCGTATTGGCGACCCAACCGGCAAGTTGCAGGCCGCGCGCGGCGATTGCCTCGACGGTCAACATGGCATGGTTGATACAACCGAGCCGCAAGCCCACCACCAGCACCACCGGCAGGCCAAACTGCTGCGCCATGTCAGCGGTATCTTGTTTATCGTTGAGCGGCACGCGGAAGCCGCCGACGCCTTCTACCACCACAGCATCAGCCAATCCGATGAGCTGCCTATAACAAGTCAAGATATGTTCCAGTTCGATGATCCGCTGTTCCTGCGCTGCGGCGATGTGCGGCGCGGTCGGTTGGCGCAACAGGAATGGTGTCATCAATTCCCGCGGTAATCTCACGCTGGCCTCTGCCGCGAGGATATCGGCATCATCGTTGTGCCAGACGCCATCGCGCAATTCGGCGCCGGCAGCGACCGGCTTCATGCCGGCGCTGCGGATCCCGGCCTTGGTGAGTGCGTACAGCATCGTCGCAGTAATCAGCGTCTTGCCGATTTCGGTATCGGTGCCGACGATGAACCAGGCTGACTTGAAAGGGCTTGCGGTGTACTCAGTCATGGCCGACCACGCTGTCGAAAACTGCTGCGGTACGCGATGCCAGTAAATCGATTTCTTCATCGTCGAGGATGTAAGGCGGCATCAGATAGACAGTCTTGCCAATCGGCCGCAACAGCAACTCATGTTCGAGTGCACTAGCAAAAAAACGCCGTGAAAAAGTCGCCGCCTGCGCCTTATTGCCAATTACCGCGTCAAACGCCCAGATCATGCCGCGCTGGCGGAAATGCCGCACTTTCGGATGCTGCGCCAGCGGTACCAATGCCGCAGTGATGCGTTGCGCACGCTGCCGATTGGTGTTGATCACGTCGTCTTCATCAAAGATCGTCAGCGTTGCCAACGCGGCGCGGCACGCCAGCGGGTTGCCGGTATAAGAGTGTGAGTGCAGAAAACCGCGCGCCAGATCGTTATCGTAGAACGCCCGATAAATTTCATCGCGCGTCATCACCAGCGACAACGGCAGATAACCGCCGCTGATACCTTTCGACATGCACAAGAAATCCGGCCAGATCGGCGTCTCGCCTGGTAAGGCGGCTTGTTCTGATGCAAAAAAGGTGCCTGTGCGGCCGCAGCCGACGGCAATTTCGTCGAAAATCAGATGCACCTTGTAGCGGTCGCACAATGCCCGAAGCTCGCGCAAATAGAGCGGATCGTGCATCGCCATGCCTATGGCGCATTGTACCAGCGGCTCAATGATGATGGCAGCGATTTGGCTGGAACGCTGCTGCAGCAACTTCTCCAGCGTCGAGGCAGCGTGATGTGCCACATTGGCCGCGCTCTCGCCATCGCGCGCACCACGTGCATCTGGGGAAGCCACCACATGCGCCTGGCGCAGCAACGGACCATAGGCATCGCGGAACAGCGGCACATCAGTCACCGCCAGCGCGCCGATGGTTTCTCCATGATAGCTACCCTTGAGGCAAACGAATTCCTGCTTGTCGCTATAACCGGCATTGCACCATGCATGGAAACTCATCTTTAGCGCGATCTCGACTGCCGAGGCGCCATCGGACGCATAGAAGCAGTGTCCGAGAACGTTGCCGGTACGTGCCGCCAGTTGCTCCGACAACTGCACCACCGGCTCGTGCGTGAAACCAGACAACATCGCGTGTTCCAGCTGATCGAGCTGATTCTTCAGGGCGGCATTGATGCAATGATTGGCATGGCCGAACAAGTTGACCCACCAGGAACTGATGGCATCGAGGTAGCGTTTGCCATCGGCCTCATACAGCCACGCGCCACGACCACGGCTGACCGCAATCAGCGGCGCCGATTCATGATGCTTCATCTGGGTGCACGGATGCCAGACGCTGGCTAGGCTGCGCCGCACCAGATCCGATTGCGGTAGCGGTAGTCTTTTTTCAGATTTATTCAATTAAATTCCTTATCACGCCTCGCGATGACGCGTCGGTATCATTGCCATCCAGCGCATGCAACGCGCTTACCAGTTGATCTACTTGTTCGATACTGTGGGCCGCCGACAACGAGATACGCAAACGTGCAGTGCCCTTCGGCACGGTCGGCGGACGGATTGCCGGTACCCAGATGCTTTGTTGGCGCAAACCTTCCATAAGGTCGAGCGCCAGTTGGTTATCCTCTACGATCAAGGCCTGCACCGCCGTTTCCGATGGCAGCAACGGCCACGGCAAAGCAGCCAGGCCGCTACGCAGACGCGCTATCAATTGACGCAAATGCTGATGCCGCCAATCCTCTTCTTGCATCAGCTTGATTGCCGCCAGCAAAGCACTCGCCAGCAACGGCGGACTGGCGGTGGTGAACACGTAAGTGCGCGCGCGTTGCAGCAACCATTCGATCAGCAGCGCATCGCCGGCAACGAATGCACCAGCAACGCCGGCGGCCTTGCCCAGCGTCCCCATGTATAGGATGCGCTGCGAGCAAATGCCGAAATGTGCGAGACTACCGCGTCCTTGCGGCCCCAGTACGCCAAAGCCGTGAGCATCATCGACCAGCATCCAGGCATCGTATTTTTCGCACAGCGCCAGCAGTTCCGGCAACGGGGCAATATCGCCATCCATGCTGAAAATCGCATCGGTGACAATCAGTTTGCGCGGGCTATTACTCTTGACAAGCAATTCCTCCAACCTTGCCACATCGGCATGCGGATAAATGAGGAACTGCGCGCCGGACAAGCGTGCGCCGTCGATCAGGCAAGCATGGTTCAGGCGGTCCGAGAACACCACATCGCCGGTGCCGACCAATGCCGGGATGGTGCCCATGTTGGCCATGTAGCCGGTCGAAAAGTACAACGTGCGCGGCATTCCGACGAAGGCTGCCAATGCCTGCTCGAGTTCCTCGACCACACTGATGTGGCCGCTGATCAATGCCGATGCACTGGCGCCGACGCCGTACTTTTCCAGCCCGGCGATGGCGGCCGCATGCAGTGCCGGATGATTTGCCAGGCCGAGATAATCATTGCTGCAAAATGCCAGGTACTGGCGGCCGTCGACCTTTAGTAACGGCCCTTGCGGTCCATCGACAATACGGCGCCTGCGCAGTAGCTTCTGTTCTTGCAACGCAGCCAGCTGGTCGCGGATCTGCTTCAGCAACTCAGGCATAGTGGGCTTCCAAGGTTGGCACATCCGCTGCTGGCGCGGGCCGCGCAAATCGCAATGGCAAATGGTTTAGGCTGCGATATACCGCGTTTTTGCTCCAGGATTGGGCGGCGCCGACCAAGCCCAATTGCGGCAGGCGCTGTATGACGCTGCGCATGGCAATTTCCGCTTCCAGATACGTCAGAGTGGCGCCGATGCAGACATGAGGGCCGTAGCCGAAAGACAAATGCGCGCCTTCATTGCGACGGATATCTAGGCGGTCCGGATCGCTGAATTTGGCCGGATCGCGATTGGCGGCACCGATCAGCGGAATCACCAGGTCGCCTTTTCGCATGACCTTGCTATGCATCTCGACATCGACCTTGAGACGGCGGCCAGTATATTGCACCGGGCTGTCGAAACGCAGCAATTCCTTCAGAGCCGATGGTAGCAAGGATGGCTCAGCTTGCAGCGCCTGCCATTGCTGCAAATGTTGCAGCAGCGCCAGCATGCCGTTGCCGAGCAGGTTACGCGTGGTTTCATGGCCGGCGAACAGTAGCGTGCAACACTGCGCCAGCAATTCCTTGGTGGTGGTGATGCCGCCGCCAACTTCGGCCCGGATCAGTTGGCTCATCAAGTCGTCGCCAAGCACTGCGCGGCGCTGCGGCAACAGTTGCCGGAAGTATTCGTTCATCGCGATCAAGCTGACCTGGGCACGCCGGGCAATCTCCAGCGTCGGCGTCGGACTGCCGATAAAGGCGGCGATATCGTCGGACCAGGCGACAAATTCTTTGCGATCTTTGGCGGCGATGCCGAGCATGCCGGCAATCACCAGCGCCGGTAGAGGGCGTGCAAAATCGCGCATAAAGTCAAATTCAGTAAACTGTCCGGTGCCACTCACGGCCTTCGCCAGCACGTCGTCCAGCAAGCGATCGACGATGATTTGAATTTGCGGCGCCAACCCCTGCAACGCCGCCGGTTTGAAGCCAGTGGTCATCGCCTGACGCAGGCGGGTGTGCTGCGGCGCATCGACGAACAGCAACGAGCGCGAAAAAATTCGTTTGAACTCGCGCAGCTCAGTCAACGCCCCCGGTCCGCTGCTATTCGCCCAGCCGCCGGCACGCCGTACCGAGAAGCGCGGATCGCGCAGCACGGCGGCGACATCGGCATACCCGGTGAGCAACCAGGCGCCGCCGCAAAATTCCGAGTTCCAATGCAGCGGCCCCTCGGCGTGTAGCGCGCGATAAGCGGGATAAGGGTCGTTCAAAAATGCTTCGTTAATCATTTAATATTATTTCCAACACTTGCGCTGGCGATATCACTTCTGAAAAAACCAGATTGTATGTGATCGTCCTGTAATCACTGCAGCCAGGACGATTTACGCTTCTCTAGAAAGACGCGCACGCCATCCCGGCCTTCCGCAGAAGTACAGATTCTGGTGATATCTTCGACGGTATCGGCAATCAGCGTTACCGTCAGCGGCTGCGCGGCAATCGCCCACACCAGACACTTGGCTTCGGTGATAGCGTTGGGGCTATCCGACAATAAGGTCTTGAAAAGCTGATTCACGCAGTCATAGTGCAGTCGTTTGAGAATGTTCCTAATGGCAATACTAATCAGGTTTTGGCGGATATTTTGCATGGCCTATATTGTCGCAGATTCTTATCGCAACAGAATCCTAAAGCGACATCCGAACCAGTATAATTCCCGGCTCGGGGTAATTATTTAATAGCCCGGCAAGTTCACATTCCGCTTCGCATCAGGAACGACCAGGCTTCGCGAGTTCACCGCAATCGGAGCATGGTTGGTCTGGTACATCAGACACAACGAACGGAATAACATTCACCCTTTAGCCTCATCCTGTCATGCAAGAAAAATACAGCCCAACCGAAGTCGAAAAATCTGCGCAAGACCATTGGCAATCGATAGATGCCTACAAAGCGGTCGAACATGCCAAAGATAAGAACGGCCAAGAGAAGAAGAAATTCTACGCCTGCTCGATGCTGCCCTACCCTTCAGGCAAACTGCACATGGGCCATGTGCGCAACTACACCATCAATGACGTGATGTACCGTTATATGCGGATGAATGGCTATAACGTACTGATGCCGATGGGCTGGGATGCGTTCGGCATGCCGGCGGAAAATGCTGCGATGGCCAACGGCGCGCCGCCGGCGCAATGGACCTACGCCAATATCGCTCACATGAAAAAACAGTTCAAGGCGATGGGCCTGGCGATTGACTGGTCACGCGAAATGACGGCCTGCACGCCGGAATACTACAAGTGGAACCAGTGGATGTTCCTGAAGATGCTGGCAAAAGGTATCATCTATAAGAAGACCGGGACCGTGAACTGGGACCCGATCGACCAGACCGTGTTGGCCAACGAGCAGGTGGTCGACGGCCGCGGCTGGCGCTCGGGCGCGCTGATCGAAAAGCGCGAAATCCCGATGTATTACGCCAAAATCACCGACTACGCGGAGGAACTGCTGGAGCACATTGAAGCCAAACTACCCGGCTGGCCGGAGCGAGTGCGCCTGATGCAGGACAACTGGATCGGCAAGTCGACCGGGGTGCGCTTTGCGTTTCCGCACAAGATCGAAGAGAACGGTCAACTGATTCAAGGCGGCAAGCTATGGGTCTTCACCACCCGCGCCGACACCATCAATGGCGTCACTTTCTGCGCGGTAGCACCGGAACATGCGCTGGCTACTTTCGCCGCCAAGAGCAATCCGGAACTGGCCGAGTTCATCGCCGAATTCAAGAAGGGCAGTGTCATTGAAGCCGATATGGCGACGATGGAAAAGAAAGGTATGCCGACCGGCTTGTATGTGTCGCACCCATTGACCGGCCAGCAGATCGAGGTATGGGTCAGCAATTATGTCCTGATTACCTACGGCGACGGCGCTGTCATGGGCGTACCGGCGCACGATGAGCGCGATTTCGCTTTCGCCAAGAAATACGTTCTGCCTGTCCGTCCGGTGATTGCCGTTGAAGGCAAGACCTATTCCGACGACGGCTGGCACGAATGGTATAGCTACAAGGAAAATAGCGTCTGCGTCGATTCCGGAAAATACGACGGCCTCAACTACCAGCAAGCCGTTGATGCCGTGGCTACCGACCTGGCGGCGCATGGCCTTGGCGAAAAGAAAACCACCTATCGCCTGCGCGACTGGGGCATTTCACGCCAGCGCTACTGGGGCACACCGATCCCGATCATCCACTGCAGCGATTGCGGCGATGTACCTGTTCCGGAAAAAGATCTTCCGGTGATCCTACCGGAAGATTGCGTTCCGGACGGCGGCGGCAATCCGCTCAATAAGCATGAAAAATTCTTGCACGTCGAATGTCCGAAATGCGGCCAGCCGGGACGCCGTGAAACCGATACGATGGACACCTTTGTCGATTCTTCTTGGTACTACATGCGTTATTGTTCGCCAAATAATAACGCAGCCATGGTCGATTCGCGCAACGATTACTGGATGCCGATGGACCAGTACATCGGCGGCATCGAGCATGCGGTGCTGCACTTACTATACGCGCGTTTCTGGACCAAGGTCATGCGCGACTTCGGCTTGGTCAAATATGACGAACCATTCACCAACCTGTTGACGCAAGGCATGATGCTCAATGAAACCTATTTCCGCCAAGACGCCAGCGGCAAGAAGACCTGGTTCAACCCTGAAGATGTGGAGCTAACCTTTGACAACAAAGGACGGCCGTTGAAGGCGATGCTAAAATCGGACGGCCAGCCGGTGGCAATCGGCGGCACCGAGAAAATGTCGAAATCGAAAAACAACGGCATCGATCCGCAAGCTCAGATCGATCAGTACGGCGCCGACATCGCACGCCTGTTCACCATGTTTGCCTCGCCGCCGGAACAAACCTTGGAGTGGTCCGGCACCGGCATCGAAGGTGCCAATCGTTTCCTGCGCCGGGTGTGGTCGTTCTGCCACGCGAACAAAGACAACATCACGCCAGCCGTCAACGCCGATTTTTCGAACTTGAACGATGCCCAAAAGACCCTGCGCCGCGAAGTGCACAAAATCCTGCAGCAAGCCGATCACGACTTGAAGCGAATTCAGTACAACACGGTGGTATCGTCCTGTATGAAGATGCTCAACACGCTGGCCGGCGCCAAGCTCGACCAGTCGCTGGCCAGTAATGCAGTTCTGACCGAAGGTTTGTCGATCTTCCTGCGCGTACTCAACCCGGTGGCGCCGCACATCACCCACGTGCTTTGGCAGGAACTCGGCTTCGCGGCGGTGCATGGCGACCTGCTCGATGCCGATTGGCCGCAGATTGACGCCAAAGCGCTGGAGCAGAGCGAAATCGAGATAATGATCCAGATCAACGGTAAGCTACGTGGCAGCATCACCGTCGCCAAGGATGCCGACAAGGCAAGCATAGAAGCAGCTGCGCTGGCCAACGAGAACGCACAGAAGTATCTCGAAGGCGCACCGCAGAAAATCATCGTAGTGCCAGGCAAGTTGATCAATATCGTCACTTAACGCGCGATGCGGCCGGACTAGCCGGTTCGGCCTTCAACCTTGAAACAAGGAATACCCGAATGCTGAGTAGAATGTCTCTCGGAATGTCTGCAGCTAACCGCTCGTGGTTGCGTTGGGCGCTGATCCTGCTCACGGCAGCGCTGCTGTCGGCCTGCGGCTTCCATCTGCGCGGCTCGACCACCCTGCCTTTCAAGTCGATCTACATGACCTTCGCCGCCAACTCGCCGCTTGGCGTGGAACTGAAGCGCAACATCCTGGCCAGCGGCAGTACTGTGGTACTACCGACGGAGCAAGGCGCCGAAGCGACCTTACAGGTACTTAATGATGCTCGCGAGAAAGTAGCTCTGACTCTCAATAGCCAGAACCGCGCCAGTGAATATTTGTTGTATTATAAGCTGACTTTCCGGATGCTCGACGTCAATAGGAAAGAACTGCTGGCGCCGACGCTGATTACGTTGAAGCGCGATATCAGCTATAACTCGTCGCAGGAATTGTCGAAAGTCGCGGAAGAAGTGCTGCTATATCGCGACATGCAGACTGACATGGTGCAGCAGATCCTACGTCGCATGGCGGCGATAAAAATGGGGGTGCCGACACAAGTCGCACCGTCTACGCAAGCGCCGACTGATAAACCAACCGATAAACCAGCGACACCGGCATCAACGACGCCAACAGTTCAGTAACTGGATCCCCAATGCAACTGTGTGTAGACGCGCTCGACAGCCATCTAGCGGGAAACCTTGTGCCCTTGTATGTCATCACCAGCGACGAACATCTGCTGGCTCTGGAGGCTGCCGACAAGATTCGAAGGAGTGCGCGCGCTAACGGCTGCAGCGAACGCGATGTACTGATAGTTGATCGCAGCTTCAAATGGAGTGCATTACTGGAGGCTAACCAATCGCAGTCGCTGTTCGGCGATAAGAAACTGATCGAACTACGGATTCCAGGCGGCAAGCCTGGCAAGGATGGCGGCCAGGCGCTGCAACAGTATACAGCCACGCTGAATCCCGATAACGTGACAATTATCAACCTGCCCAAGCTCGACTGGGCCACACAAAAAGCGGCGTGGGTCGCAAGCCTCCGGCAGGCCGCGGTATATATCGACATTCCATTGGTGGAGCGCGCCCATCTGCCGAACTGGATCGGCGTACGGCTGGCGGCGCAGCAGCAAAGCGCTGACCACCAGTCGTTGGATCTTATCGCCGACCGGGTCGAGGGTAATCTACTGGCCGCACATCAAGAAATCCAGAAATTGGCTTTCCTGTATCCCCCCGACAAACTGAGCTTTGAACAGTGTCACGATGCAGTTCTGAACGTCGCGCGTTATGATGTATTCAAGCTAAACGAAGCCATGCTGGTCGGCGATGCGACGAGGCTAGTGCGCATGATGGACAGCCTGAAAAGCGAAGGTGAAGCGCTGCCGCTCGTGCTATGGGTGGTCTCGGAAGAAATTCGCACGTTGCTGAAATTGAAATCTGCGGCCGTGCAAGGACGTTCGATTGCGACGCTGCTGAAGGAGTACCGGATCTGGGGACCGCGCGCAAAACTGATAGAGCCATCGTTACGACGCCTGAGCCTGGCGACGCTGGAAGCTGCGTTGAAAGATGCCGCGCAGGTCGACAAGATGGTCAAGGGTCTGCGCGCCAAGGCGTTTTCCGGCGATGCATGGGATGCGTTGCTGCAGCTCGGACTGAAAGTCGCACAGCCGCGCTTATTCAGCGGCGATAAAAAACTGATCAAAACGGTGGAACGCGACGTAAAAAGCAAAGACATAAATATATGAAAATTCAACAATACATGATCGAAGTCGGACAACGCGCCCGCGCCGCATCGCGCGCCATGGCCCGCGCCGACACGGCGGTCAAGAATCGCGCGCTAGGTCTGATCGCTGCGGCCATTCACCGCGATGCGGCGCTGTTGCGTAGCGCCAACCAACTTGATCTCAGCGCCGCCCGCGCCAGCGGTTTGACGTCAGCCATGTTGGATCGTCTGACGCTTTCAGGCAAAGCGATAGACACCATGATCACCGGGCTGGAGCAAATCGCCGCTCTGGCCGATCCGATCGGTGGAATCTCAAATATGAAATTCCGCCCGACCGGCATCCAGGTCGGCCAGATGCGGGTGCCGCTTGGCGTCATCGGCATCATATACGAAGCCCGACCGAACGTCACTGTAGATGCCGCCGGCCTGTGCATAAAGAGCGGTAATGCCACAATCTTGCGCGGCGGCTCCGAAGCCCAGCATTGCAACCGGGCGTTGGCTAAACTGGTCAAGGAAGGCCTGGCCGGCGCCGGTTTGCCGGAAGATGCGGTGAAGCTGGTCGAAACCACCGACCGCGCTGCCGTAGGCGCGCTGATCACTATGCCGCAATATGTCGACGTGATCGTGCCGCGCGGCGGCAAAGGTTTGACCGAACGCCTGATGAAGGAAGCCACAGTGCCTATGATCAAGCACCTGGATGGTATTTGCCACGTCTACATCGACGACCAGGCTGACCTCGACAAAGCACTGTCGATCGCCTTCAACGCCAAATGCCATCGTTACGGCACCTGCAACACCATCGAAACCCTGCTGGTGGCACGCGCCATCGCTCCGCAGGTTTTGCCGGCACTGGCGCAACTGTATCGCAGCAAGGAAGTCGAACTGCGCGCCGACGACGAAGCGCGTGCGCTGCTGCGAGGCTACCATCAGCTGAGCGCCGCTACGGAAGAAGACTGGCGCACCGAATACCTGGCCGCGATCTTGGCAGTCAAGATCGTCGCTGATGTCGAAGAAGCGATTGCCCACATCAACACATACTCGTCGCAACACACCGACAGCATCGTTACCGAGAACTATTCGCGATCTATGCGCTTCCTGCGCGAAGTCGATTCGGCATCGGTCATGGTCAATGCGTCAACCCGCTTTGCGGACGGCTTCGAGTTTGGCCTGGGTGCAGAGATTGGGATCTCCAACGACAAGTTACATGCACGCGGACCAGTCGGCCTGGAAGGACTAACCTCGCTAAAATATGTCGTGTTCGGCCAAGGACAGGTACGAGAATAAGATCGTCGCGCCAATGTCTATTGAATCAGCAAGCAACACGTTCATATAGTTTTATGAGACGATTATATTGGATCAAATCGGGCAGTGGCAGTTCCGCGACATCGTGGCGGAAAACCACAGCCCGTTTTCAGACCACAGGTTCGGTATGCCAGCAACCACACCGCCCTGTAGTCATCTACAAACGCATCATCCTTCCCGAAATAAACAAATAGGAAATTTCATGCTCTGGATTAAATCGCTGCACATCGTCTTCGTCGTATCCTGGTTCGCCGGCTTGTTCTACCTGCCACGCATCATGGTTAATCTGGCGCAGGAAACTGAAGCCGTGGCGACCCAACGCCTATTGCTGATGGCGCGTAAACTGTATCGCTTCACGACACTACTGCAATTCCCTGCGGTACTGTTCGGTTTCTGGCTGTGGCTTGGTTACGGCATCGGCAAAGGTCCGGGCAATGGCTGGATGCATGCCAAGCTGTTCCTGGTAATTTTGGTGATCGGTTACCACCATGCCTGCGGTAGCCTGGTGAAGAAATTTGAAAATGCTATCAACACGCGTAGCCACATCTGGTTTCGCTGGTTCAACGAAGTGCCAGTGATCCTATTGCTGGCGATCGTTATTTTGGCCGTAGTCAATCCGTTCTAGCCTTATCCAAGGACTCGCCATGATCAGGCTTTGCGAACATTATTTCGCGCTGTATTAGCCGTTCGCCTACCTGGGCCACACACGCTTTATGGAACTAGTCAAACCGTACAACGTCAAGATCGTGTTATGTTGCGACAAGAATCTACGGCAATACAGGTCATGCAAAATATCCGCCAAAGCCTGATTAATATTGCTCTTCGAAATGTTTCTGGTACTGGCAGCCATTGTGCGTCGTCGCAAGCGGGCTTTAAGTCGCAACTGGAGCCTTGATGAGACTTATATTAAAATCTTCGGCGAATGGAAATACCTCTA
>JFJP01021769.1_pt1 | contig 13123 bp, 9 predicted proteins | sample 431651 | NCBI WGS metagenome assembly JFJP01 (sample SAMN02602958, study PRJNA72255) | Microbial mat metagenome, whole genome shotgun sequencing project. | biome: fresh water; feature: sink hole; material: water; isolation source: purple microbial (photo- and chemosynthetic) mats found in...
GCGGCAATGCCGTCTCCTGTGGCGATGTCGGGATTGGTAGTGTAGAGGTAAATCTCACCAATGCCACCCGTTGCCAGAACTGTGTTGCAGGCGAAAATTGGTGTCACCACTGACTCTTTACGGTTGAAAAGATATGCGCCGTAGCAGTGAGAAGATTTCTCTGGCATCTTCTGTTGATGTTCGGTTATCAATTCGACGAGAGTGTGATTTTCGAGAATTGAAATATTAGGGTGTTTGAGCACTTGTAATGCAAGCGCTTCCTGCATTGCCAAGCCGGTCTGATCGAACGCATGAATTATCCGATGCATCGAGTGTCCGCCTTCGCGCCCCAGGTCGAGTTGCTCCCATGCGTTTGAATTCTGCGAAGTGGTGAAATCGACACCCCATTCAACGAGTCGACGAATCGCTTCAAATCCTTCGTGCGCAAGAAGTGTTACCGCATTTTTGTCGCAAAGCCCGTAGCCTGTGCGAAGAGTATCTTCGATATGGCTCTCTATGCTGTCTTCGGGAGACACCACCGCGGCAATTCCGCCTTGGGCATAGCGCGTATTAGTTTCACTGACAGTCGTTTTGGTGACCAAAATAACTTGACCACTCTTTGCCGCTTCGAGAGCGATGGCTAGTCCGGCAATTCCCGTTCCAATTACCAAAAGATCGGTCTGGAAGATTTTATTGTTATTCACGATACCTGCTTGTTAAACAAGATGATACTGTTTTTGTGTGGCAGTTACTGAAACTCTTCCGCGAGGTAGTAGACCCCACTGCGAGGAAAAAGGCGTGAAACAACGTTTTTTACCGGCGTTTTAGTTTCCAATAGTTGTGCTAAGGGACTTTTTTCTTCCAAAGAGAAATTGACGTATTGTGTAGATTCAGGAAGATTTAGTTTTTTACGAAGCGATTCGCAACACTGTTCATAGGTGGCAATTTCATCGACTAAACCAATTTTTTTCGCCATGTTCCCCGTGAAAACTTGACCTTCGCAATAGGGGCGTAGTTTCTCGATTTTCATTTTTCGAGCAACGGCAACGTCTTTTATGAACTGGTCATGGGTGTCTTTTAGAAGATCGGTGAAATAGGTGCTGTCATTCGTCGACAAGGTGCGATAGGGACTTCCTGCATCTTTCAGTTTTCCAGCTGTAATTGTCGATACTTGAACGCCAAATTTTCTAAGAAGGTCGCCATAGTGGGAAAACTGCATGATTACACCAATTGATCCGGTGAGTGTTCCCGAATTAGCAAAAATGCGATCTCCAGCTGCGGCGATGTAATAACCACCGGAAGCAGCAACTGTTCCCATGCTCATGTAGACAGGATTCCCCGTTTCTTTGCGATAGGCGAGAATTCCCTGATAAATCTCTTGAGAAGGTGCCACCGCTCCACCGGGAGAGTTAACCCGAAAAACTAAGCCTGCAATTGAGTTGTCGTTGCGCGCTGTTTCTAGTTGTGACAATATTGCATCTTCGCTCATAATTACCCCTTCAAGAGAGATGATTCCTATCTTTTTTTGGAAAGACGAAAAAAATGAGCTCGAGTGTTTTTTATTGTTCTGAATAACCTGTTGAACCGCAGCAACACCAATAATCAAAAGAATGATAACAGATAAAATGATACCATCAATACGTTTCATAATTACTCTCCTGATGGGATTTTCAGAACTTTCCCAGGCTGAATATTTGCACTTTTTTTCAATCCGTTTGTTTCACAGAGTGATTCGAGTGAAACGCCAAATTTATTTGCAATGCTCCAGAGTGATTCACCTTGTTTCACCGTGTGTTTTTTTGTTTTCGTTGTGACCGCCTTTTTGGCCACAGTTTTGCCTGAAATGACAAGTGATTCACCTTCGCGAAGTGGACGGTCTGAATCCATGTTATTAAGTTCCCGCAGTTTCGCGACAGAAATTCCCTTATCACGGGAAATGCTGTACATGGTGTCGCCTTTTTTCACTGTATAGTTTGAAGTAGTACTCTTCTTTGTTTCCGAAGGAATACTTTTTGAAGAGTTATAGTAAACCAATTTTTCACCGCGATAAATCGTTGGATTGCTACCACTTTTATCGTTCCATTTTGCTAAATCTTCAACAGAAACACCAAGCTTACTCGCGACGATACTCATCGTTTCACCGGATAAAACAACATAACTTGATTTCGTTTCGCTTTTTGATTCACTCTTGGGTGCAGTTTTCGGTGAAACTTTTTCCTCGGTTTCACTGAAATAGGTCAGCTTTTCACCTTTGTAAACAATCGGTTTTTTAACAGACCGATTGTTCCATTTGCAGAGATCCGCTGTCGAGACGCCGAGTTTTTGAGCAACAGATGCCATTGATTCGCCAGCTTTTACTGTATAGCTTTTTTTCTGAGCGACCGGCTTCTGCTGTTCTTTTGTCACTGTCGTTGTAGCTACTGACCGCTTTTCACCGTAGTATACCAGTTTTTCATCTTTGAAAACGGTGGCAGTTTCTACACTGCGATCATTCCATGCGCACAGTTCTTTGATTGAACAACCGAGAAGTTCGGCGATTGAGCTCATCGTTTCGCCTGTGGAAACGGTGTGGAACTGTTTCTGCTTCTGCGGTGTGGTCTGCTTTGGTTCCTGTTTTGGTTCCTGAATTTTCACCGGTTCTTTTTTGATAGTCTCAGTTTTCGCCGGTTCTTTTTTGATAGTCTCAGATTTCACCGGTTCTGTTTCACTTTTGACCGCAGTTGTTCCCGTGCCGAAGTAAACTAGCTTTTCGCCGGCATGAAGCACAGGATTTTCCTTGTCTTTGTCATTCCATTCACAAAGTTCAGCGAGCGTTACACCAATTTTTTGTGAAATCGAGAAAAGTGTTTCACCTGCGGAAACAGTGTAGTATGATTTTTCACCAGAACCTTTGATTGTTGGTGCTTGAACAGTTTCGCTTTTTACCGTTGACTGAGATTGCGGTTCGCTTTTAGGTTGCGATTTTGCAGGAACCAAGTAGATAAGCTTTTGACCAGTGGTCACCTTGGGAGTGGTGCTGTTCAAGTTATTCCATTCCACCAATTCATTCAAATTGATGTGCAACTTTTCAGCAATGTCTGTAACCGTGTCATTCTCCTGAACAATATATGAGAGAGTATCTTTTTTCGATTTTGACGTCGATGGCACTGTTCCGGTCGAAGGAACTTTTGTTCGCACGGTGATTGTCGTTTTTTCAAGACGGAATATTTTGATCTGCCTTCCCGTTCCGATTTTCGATGTCGATGCAATTTTGTTCCACTGCGCCAAATCTTTTACTGTAACGTCATATTTGCGGGCAATGGAACTCAGTGTCTCACCCTTTTTCACAGTGTGAATTTTTTTCACGGTTTTTGTAACCGTTTTTTTCGAAGTCGTATACTGAACCGGCTCTTGAAGTTGCCCGATCATGCTGTTTTCTGTGATTTTTTCAATCTGATACGCGCTGTCTATAATACCGCCACTCGCTGGAATTGGAATAACAATATAGCGACCTACGGCGAGCGTTGATCCGGTCATTTTGTTAGAACTGCGCAACGTTTGTTCTGAAACATTGAAGCGTTCCGCAATTTTATCGAGTGAATCGCCATATTTCACCATGTAGCGGTGCCAAATGATTTTTTCCTTGTCGGTAAGTGCCGCGTAGAACGATTTGTATTTTCCTGCTGTGCCATTGGGAAGATAGAGGTTTACATCGCTCATGTTGGGTGGTGTGCACCAGTGTTTGATATGTGGATTGATCGATTTCAGTGAGTCATAGGTGATGCCGACAGCGGAGGCGATTTTCTGAAGGTCGATACAGTCTGACACTTTGACCGTGTCGTAGTTAAAAGGAACAACCGTTGTATCTATCTTGTAACCAAAGCAATGAGGATTTTTACCGATCACCTGATACGCAATAAAGAGTGGAACATAGTTCATTGTTTCTTTTGAAAGAGTGAGTTGCCAATAACTTTTTGCGCCGGTTTTACTCATGATTCGGCCCACACGCCCTTCACCTGTATTATACGATGCCAACGCGAGATGCCAGTCGCCAAACATTCTGTAAAGTCTAGTGAAATAGCCAATTGCAGCGGCGGTTGCTTTAATCGGATCGCGTCGTTCATCCACCCAGTAGTTGTCTCTCATGTTATACATTTTTCCCGTTGATGGGATAAATTGCCAAAGCCCTGAAGCGTGAGCAGGAGAGTAGGCTTTCGGGTTAAATGCACTTTCAAGAAGAGGTAGGTAGGTAAGGTCAGTGGGAAGTCCCGCTTTTGCAAACATCTCCGCCATAAACGGTCTGTAAAAGTGCGTTCTCGTCATGAGACGGTTCATTGTATGTTCGCGCTGAGGATTTGTGAGTGCTCGAATCGCTTGCTGAACTCGGCGGTTGTAGGTTATTGGCACGTTATAAATAGCGCCTTCACCGCACGCAAAGGGGTATTTACTTGACTCTAGTAGCGTGCTATCCATATTATTCATCATGTCATTGAGTTGATAGCGTGCCACGTAGGAACTGATCGCTGATGGTACTGAATCAAGATAGTTAGATGGAAGAAGGTCAACGTAATATTCTGCAATGCGATTGAAAACTGTATCATCGACGGTAAGAGTGTCAAATGCTTCGTCTTGGCCAAGAGTTGTAATAAGCTCCAAGGCAATAACAAAAAGCATGTGTGCGCGCGTGAAATCATTTTGAAGTGCGGCGATTTCGGCATTCGATGCGATGGTATCAGCAATTGTGACAATGGAAATAGGATCTTCAATGACTAAATCGCTCGATGTAGACCCAAGCATGGATGGCATGCGGGATTTGCTGTCATCAGTTGAGTCACCATTGCGGAATGCTCCGAAAACACCTGTTGTTAAAAGTATGATTATTGTAAGAATAGGTAATGGCATTATCATAGGACGTTTCATTAAAGTCTCCGTGGCACGGTCGATGCCGGAAGCGAATTGGTATCAATTCATTGATCATTTTCAATATTAAAACTACCAAATATACATTCTGCGGGAATGCTCCTTTCCAAGAGTGGCATTATGAAACTATTTTAGCCAAAAAATTGTGATGTGTCAGACTGGAGATGCAATCTGAAAGCGGTATTACTTTTTCCCGGTCAGGGAAGTCATTACATTGGTATGGGGCATGACCTACTTGAAAGCAATGATTCACTTTTTGCAGAACTTCTTGCCGTAGGATCTGATCGGGCTCAATTGGACCTCACATCCTATGTGACCGGAAAAGTAACTGAAGGGTTTATTCGGTCTGCGGTGCTTCAGCCTTTGATAACAGCCGTTTCTCTATCGTATTGGAATCGACTTCGCCAAGAAGGCGTGGTTTTTGACGCCGTGCTTGGTCATTCGCTCGGTGAAATTACCGCGCTGGCAGGATGTGGGATACTTGATCCCGTTGATACCGTAGATGTCGCGGCGTATCGCGGGATTCAAATGGATCTCGGCGCTGAAGCCTGTGGTGGGGGAGGGATGGCTGTAGTTCTTTTTTCTGAAGAAGTTCATGTTGCTGAAGCAATTAGCGCATATGGACTTCAAGATTCGCTTTATATAGCAAATTATAATGCACCAAATCAAACGGTTATATCTGGTACAAATGAGTCGTTAGCTCACTTTGAATCGCGATTTTCACAGGAGTATCGTTCAAAGGTACAGAGAATTGACGTTGCTGGACCGTGGCATACACCGTTCATCGCAGCTGGTCGCGAAAACTATCTTGCGTGGGCAGTAAAAAAAACATTTTCAAATCCAAACATTGATTTTATAATGAATGGCACTGCAGAGTGTGCGGGCAAGGATGAAAATTTTATTGCGCGCACCGCCGATCAACTTGTAAAACCTGTTTTCTGGAGTAAATCACTTCAGAAAACAGCCGAACTCTATAGTGAGTCGATTATTATCGAAGTCGGTCCGGGCAAAATTCTGTCAGGATTGATACGAGCAAACAAGTTACAAAAAAAAATTTCGGCAATTGAGTCCGTTTCGTCATTGGAATCAGTCGCTTCTGTGGTGCAAATACTGCGAAGACAACACTAATTAGGGGGCCTCAGTGGCTAGCGAACAAAATCGCATTCTTGTCGTTGATGATGATATCTATATCGTTCAGTTCTTGAAAAATGCGTTGAAAGATATGTATAACGTCGATACCGCTCACTGTTTAGCGGATGCCCTTGATCTGTTCGATGAACATAGTTACGCAGTGATTGTAACAGACCTCAATCTTGCTCAGGAGTCGGGGATGACCCTCGCCCGCTATGCTCGTGAAAAAGATCCCTATGTCGAAGTCATTATTGTGACTGGCCACGCTTCAGTGGAAAGTGCTCGCGAAGCAATCGATTTGGGGGTAGTTTCATACTTGACAAAGCCAATTGATTTAGCAACACTTCGCATGCAAGTAAATCGATCCGTTATGTCTAATCGATTTAATGTAAGGTCGAAAATGTATTCGGTGAAATCAGATGCAATTCCCGAACAGCTACGCGATCACATGACGGATATTTTGGCGTTATACCAATTTGTAACTAAGTTGAATCAAACAGTCGAATTGGCTGGAACAGTTCAGGTTCTACTAAAAGAAATATCGCTTCTGTATCGAGCTGACCTTGCTATTCTTGGCGTTAAGTGTCTTGGATTTGAAGAGATTTATAGTTACTCACTCACTGGTATGTTCTGCACAGAAGAAGAGATTCGCGGATCTATCTGTGAACATTGGAACTCTGAAGTGTCCGGTGTGGGCATTGATCGCGATTCCGTTTTAAATGGTTTGGTTCCGGTTGAAATTGTAGGTGAAACTTGTTCTGAATCTGTTGGCTCTCCTACAAAGGCAGGGAAACCATTTGTAATTCCACTGGTCTCATACGGGGAAAATTTTGGGTTTATTGCACTTTATCGCGATGCCGGTTCGAGTAGTTCCAACGATCACCATGAGTTTTATTACGCTATGGCGCCTCTCTTGGCACCACCGGTGTATCGGGGATTTATCGAAAAAAAAATGCATGAACAGGCTCAGACTGATGGATTGACGGGAATTGCAAATCGCAGGGCACTGCAGGAAGCGCTGGCTCGCGATATTCAGCGCGCTGTTCGTTACGATCGACCACTTTCTGTAATAATTATGGATATCGATGATTTTAAAAAGGTCAACGATACTTTTGGTCATTTAATGGGTGATGAAGTTTTGAAAGATCTCACAGTAGCAGTTAAAACCGTGATTCGTGGATCTGACTTTTTTGGCCGGTATGGTGGTGAAGAGTTTGTTGTTATTCTTCCAGACACGGAGCGGGAAGGTGCGGCTCATCTCGCCGAGCGCATTCGGGAAGTAATTGAAAAACGTGTTTGTATCTCCACTGGCGTAAGCGTTGATTATCGAGCGAGTGTCGGCGTTGCAGTATTTACTCCAGAAAATATCGTCATATCAGATGGCGTCGATTGGGGGGTATTGGAAACGAGCTTGATCGGAAGGGCCGATGATGCTCTTTACATGGCGAAAGGAAAAGGTAAAAACTGTGTCGTTGTGGCAGATTGAGTGGTCAATTGAGTGATCAAATTCCTATTGTAACAATTTTGTCTGGCGATGATCTTCTTGGTCGTGAAAAGGCAAAAGAGCAATTGTTTGAAAACCTGTATCGCACACATGGAAGCTTTATTGAAGAGTATTTCGACAGCAGTCGTGAATCTCTTTCTGAATATTGTGTTCGCATTATAACTCCTACCATCTTTGGTGATGTCCGCCTGTTTCATCTCAAGCACGTGCAAAAATTAAATGCAGCAGACCAAAAAGAGTTGGGGAAAATCCTCTCATTTTCTCATGATGCACTCTATATTCTTGTTGAATACGAATCGGACGGTGAAAAGGGTCTCAGCACAGCTCTGAAAATCAGCGAGTTAAAAAAACGTACTGATGTGGCAATCCTCTCATTTGCAAAGCCCAAAAAACATCTCATGGCGCAATGGCTCACCGATCAGGTGACGCAGTTGTTTGGACGGCGAATCGACATGGCTGCGGCAGAACAGATTTTGGAGTTTACCGGTTACGAACTCGATAGGATTTATCCCGAACTTCAAAAAATTGATATCTATCTTCCCGAAGGAGCAGTTATAACAACTGCGTCAGTTGCAACAGTTACCGGAAGCGGTCGCGAAGTCTCTGTGTATGATTTATGCAATGCCGTGGGAATGCGCAATTGGTCCGAGGTATATGATATTTCCGAAAAGCTTTTTGAAGAGAATTCTGTTCCGGTAATGATGTTTGTCTCATCATTGTTTCGCCATTTTTGGGGACTCTATAAAATTCGAATCTACGGTGAACAAAATCGAGCCACAGCCAATCGCTACTTTAATGCTCGCTTTAAAGAGAAAAGTGACATTGCCGCAGAAATTGCAATTTCAGTAGGACTAATAACAGAAGCAACAAAGAGTCGCGTCTACCCAATGATCGTCATTCCGAAAGTGATTGACCAAGCGGTGAAATACTCCCTTGAAGAGCTTCGCGCAATTCTCGATCGGATTTATCGCTATGACAGAGAGATAAAAAGTGGTCAGGCAGAAACGACCTTGGATTCATTCCGCATGATCTGCTATGATCTCGTTCGAACAGGAAAAGGTGGATCGTGAAACGGTATTTTGCTCGCGTAGAATATAACGGTGCGCCCTTTTCAGGATGGCAGGTTCAGCCGGATCGTCTTACCGTTCAGTCTGTTATCGAGGAAAAGTTGGCGATTATAATGTTCACGCTCGCGGTCAGTCAATACATTTCGATCTGGAAGAACCGATGGAATTGAATCGCCTTCACCGCGGTGTAAATTCGCTTCTTCCGGAAACAATAGCTGTTTATGATGTTAAAGAAGTATCACCTGATTTTCACGCGCGGTTCTCCGCGACTCGCCGCGAATATCTCTACACGATTGTTAGGCGTAAATCACCACTCATGGCCCATCGATCAATGCTTGTTACTTATGATGTCGATTGGGGATACGCGCAGGAACAGGCCTCTCAACTGATTGGTGAACATCATTTTACTTCATTTTGTGCCGTTGGGTACTACAGCGATAATCACCGCTGTAGAGTCGAATGCGCCGAGATTGCTTTTCCTCAAGATGGCGTAGTAACACTGCGCCTTCGCGCGGATCGTTTTGTCTACAATATGGTTCGAACGATTGTGGGAACACTGGTCGATATGGGTCGAGGGAAAATAACTGCATCTATGGCCGATGTCATTGCTTCTTCTGATCGCAATGCTGCTGGATTTACTGCGGCTCCGCAGGGATTGACCTTCGATTGGGTCTATTATGATTAAGAAAAATCATCTGATTATCTACTTTGGTATCGCCGTTGTCGGCATCTGTCTCGGTATTTTTTTCCCAAAAAAAACTATTAAATCCATTTTTGAAAAAATTGTAGATACTCGTCTTCAAGCCCTCATGCAGCACGATTTTGTTTACGCTTCGGCAAAGATTAAGCCATCGGTGGTGGGGCTCGTAGTGACGAAAGTGAAAGTGGTGGAAGATCACGAGCCCTATAGTGACTATTTCAATCAATATTTTGTCCAAAATGGAATTCCTTCGCCGAACTATCAAACGGTCTATAATATGGGGTCGGGAATTGTTATCGACACGAATGGTAATATTTTGACTAGTAACCATATCGTCAACGGAGCAGAAGAACTGACGATTGCCTTTGCCGATGGATCCACTGTGGGAGCGGTGGTGATCGCCAGTGATACACTAAGCGATCTTGCTGTTATTCGGGCAGATACGTTGTACTCGACACCGACTCCTGCAGATTTTGTCTCCGAAGATTCGCTGCAGGTAGGTGAGTTTGTACTCGCTGCAGGAAATCCTTTTCTCAATTTTTTTAACAGCGCTGATCCCACGATAACCTTGGGAATTGTCAGTGCACTTCACCGCAATTTTCGCTTTACCGGAACGGGCATTTATCAGGATATGATTCAGACTGATGCGGCGATCAATCCCGGAAATTCCGGCGGGCCGCTATTTAACACACGCGGTGAAGTGTGCGGGGTGAACTCATTTATTTATACCGGTGATGAATCTGTTCAGGGCTCTGTGGGTATCGGCTTTGCTATTCCGGCGAGTCGCGCTTACCACATTGCTAAGGAGTTAATCACCTATGGAAGACGCCGGGTCAGTTGGACTGGGCTAAAAATAACCGATCAAGGTGGGATTGTTATCACAGCGGTATCCACTGGTGGTCCGGGACAGGTTGCGGGGATTGAACCGGGAGATCGTATTGTTCGCATTGCCGATAGAAAAATTATCAAGCCTTCTGATATTGTCGGGGTTTTTCTGCCCTATTTCCCCGGTGATACGATTACGTTTACCGTTTCCCGCAATGGGAAAGAAAAAGTGGTAGAACTGATCCTTCAAGAGATGCCCTAATCATTTCGAAATAACTCCTACGCGTAGCTTAATATCTTGTGACATGTTCTAACCGAGGGGAAAAAAATTCCTCTCGGTTCTTTTTTTATTCAATTCTTTTAACTCAATTCTACTGTTTAAGCCAATTGTTAAATATGGCATGACCATTGCATACCCATTTGCATAAAGGATGGTCGTATGAAAAAGCTTGAATTGATTCTCGTAGCTATAGTGATAATGGGTCTTTCATTTCCGCTAATGTATTTGGGGATGCTTCTTGGTACTGGAAATGCCAAACTTGTGTTCAAAGGTGATTTGGCTAGAAAGATCGAAATTGACAACCAAGCTCGCGTTGAAAAAGAGTCAAAGCAAGCTGATTCACTCTCTGCCGCCAGTTCTGAGTCATTTCTCGCCAGTGTCGAAGAGAAAAAGAAACTTGAGTTGGAACGAGAAAAACTCGTACAAGAGCAGGGGCGACTAGAAGCTCTCAAAGCAGAACTCGAAGAAGAGCGCAAGCGGATGGAAAAAGAGCGTGAAAGTTATGAAAAAACAGCCACGGCTAAAAATGACGCTGAACAGGAACGATTGAAAAAACTTGCTCGCGTATATGGTTCAATGAAAGCTAACGAAGGGGCGCGCATTATGGAAACGCTTGATGATCAGCTCTGCATTAACATCTTCAAGTATATGAATGAAGATCGTCAGAAAGCCAAGATTCTTGCAGCCATGTCTGGTGATAAGGCGGCGCGTCTCAGTAAAATGATGAGTAAAAAGTAAGATCAAGAGGGGAGGTGAAAAAATGGATATGTCAAATGTAAATTTCGGTTCCGATGGTTTTTTTGGCGCAATGCCTCAAAAAGCTTCGGGTGGTGTTTCGGTGGACGGCTGTGGTCTTGTACCAGATCAGCCAGTTCAGCTCGACGGATTTGCCGCGATTCTTTCAGAAAAATCGGCATCGCAGAGCATTGATTTTGCTGCGTTAATAGCCGGTGTAACTCCTGATGCTCTCAATGTTGAAGCTGCATTTTCATCGAATCAGATTGTTGGCGAAGATGAGTCACTTCTTTCTAAAATCGAATCGCTTGAAGATATCGACGCACTCCTTAAGAGGGTAGGTGCGTTGCTTGGACTTCAGATCGATATGGAAAAAAGTCTCTACAATGTCGATCCCGAAAAGATTCCCGATGAGATGGTTTCGCAACTTGCTGATTTTCTAGGTGGCTTGAAAGATTTTTCTCAGCTGTTGCAGAAGACTGCAGAAGCAAATGTTTCGGTGGAAATTGCCGGTGAAGAGATTCAAGGTGGGGAAGTTCTCTCGGTTGCTCGTTCTTTGAATAGTGAAATCATGAAACTGGAAATATCCTGTTCGAAATTGGATATCAGCGGTCGCATGGCAATTATGTCGGCAATTCAGAACAGACAACCAGTTCAGAGCGGTGTTCAGTTCGCGGTGAATCCAAAAGATCTTGCAGGGACACAGAAAATACCTGAAGCTCTTGCGGCTCTTTTTAACAAAGAAGAGAACGAGCTTGAAGGATTGATCGGAGCCATTCGCCAGCTAGCGGCATCTTCGGCTAAACCAGAAATGGCGAAGCTTGGAAATAGTGCTACTGAAAAGGTGACTCCAGCGATGATTACTCCTGGAATGGTTGCATCCCTGGAACCCAAAGAGGCTGCTGCTGTTTTGAAACAGATGGAGCCTGCGAAAGCAGTTGAAATTCTTACGACTCTTGAACCCGAAGAAGCTGCAAAGGTTCTCACTGCGATGGAATCGAATCAGGCCGCTGCAGTTTTGAATAAAATGGAGCCTGCGAAGGCTACAGAAATTCTCAAAACAATGGAGCCGATTCGCGCTGCTGAAGTTGTGAAAATTCTCGACTCAACAGCTGCTATTATGAATGGAACTACTTCTACTGCGATTATTGAAGAGACCGTGGTCGCTGAAGTTGTCGAGGTTGTTGCGCCTGGTCAGAAAAAGACAACCGTTACCATTGAAAAGGTGACTGTCGTTGCAGAAAAGGGTCAGGAAAAATCGGCAAAAGAACTTCTTGCGGGACTTGTTCCAGAAGTGGTTACTTCGGGAAAAGCTGGTGATAAGAGATCAAGTAAAGATAACAAGAACGAACAGAATCAGGGAGCTATTCCTGTTGTTAGTGCGACAATATCCGCGGACTTGGCAGAAATCGAATCAGTAGCATTTCCTACCTTAGAAAGTGATATCGAATCTGTTGTAACTGTTGATTCAAAAGCTGATGTTATCAATACTGATACACCGGTGGTGAAAACGGAAAAGGTTCATACGCCGCGAACATTTGAACGTGTTGTTGTCGATCAGGTGAGTGCAAAGCTTGCGGACTCGGCAAAAAACGGTGTGCGCGAAGTGACACTCGTGTTGAAACCTGAACTTCTCGGTCAGGTGAAAATCACTCTGCAGGTTGAAGGTGATCTCGTTTCTGCAAAACTTCTCGTGGAAAGCCAGCAGGTGAAACAGATTGTGGAGAGCAATCTTCAGAATCTCAAGGATTCGCTTGCGGAACAGGGACTTCGCGCTGGATCGCTCGATGTGAACGTGGGAAGTGGTGAAAATCGCCATGCGGAAGATCCGAGAAAGAGCAATCGTCGGAAATCGGGAATTCCCGGATCAGTCGATGAGTTCGAAAGTGATCCGTTCGTTCCTGATCTTTTTGGAAAAGAGACTGGTCGTCGTTTTGGAACCAATTCTGTTGAATATTTTGCGTAAAGGAGGAAAATAATGGCTAGTTCATCGATAGATTCAT
>JFJP01039748.1_pt1 | contig 13123 bp, 12 predicted proteins | sample 431651 | NCBI WGS metagenome assembly JFJP01 (sample SAMN02602958, study PRJNA72255) | Microbial mat metagenome, whole genome shotgun sequencing project. | biome: fresh water; feature: sink hole; material: water; isolation source: purple microbial (photo- and chemosynthetic) mats found in...
TATTGCTGATGTATGCTTTTGCTGCTGATGTAACCAATAAAATTTCGATACCTGAATTGCGCCAGCGAATGGATGATATGGTAAAAAAACGTTTGCGCGGAGAACTTTCACAATGTGAACAGTGCGTATTGAATTGCAGTACGCATGAGCATTCAAAAGTTGAGTTCAATATCGATCTGTCAAAAATCTGATTGTCAACTGCGATGAACGAAATTTCAGAAGAAAAAATTCAATCTGTCAGAAATGATTTCCCGATTCTGTCGAGAACCATTTATGGAAAGCCATTGGTATATTTTGACAACGCTGCAACCACGCAAAAACCTAACCTTGTAATTGACGCTATCAGCAATTATTACCGGAATGACAATGCCAACGTACATCGTGGAGTTCATTATTTGAGTCAGCAGGCTACTGGTGCTTTCGAAGAAGTGCGGAAAAAAGTAGCTACTTTCATTAATGCCTGTAACCCGAACGAAATTATATTTACACGCGGAGCAACCGAAGCTATTAACCTCGTGGCCTGCTCCTATTGTGAAACGTTTCTGAACGCTGGTGACGAGATCATTATATCTGTACTCGAACACCATTCCAATATAGTGCCGTGGCAAGTTGCATGTGAGCGAAAAGGGGCTTTTTTAAAAGTTATTCCGGTTACGTCCGACGGCGATCTGGATCTTACTGTTTTTGAAAAACTTTTGAACGAGCATACTAAAATGGTTGCTATCAGCCATATTTCCAATGCGTTAGGCACCATTAACCCTATTTCTGACATTGTTGAAATAGCTCATCAAAAAAATGTTCCTGTTTTTGTGGATGGGGCTCAGGGCTTATCACATGGTCCGGTTGATGTTCAGAAACTGGATTGTGACTTCTATGCTTTTTCGGCTCATAAAATGTATGGCCCGATGGGAATTGGTGGTTTGTACGGAAAAACCTCATGGCTCGAAAAGATGCAGCCTTATCAGCTGGGTGGTGAAATGATTGATAAAGTTACTTTCGAAAAGACCACATATAACGAAATTCCTTATAAATTTGAAGCCGGAACGCCCAATGTTGCCGATGTAATGGGGTTTGGCGCTGCAATTGACTACCTGAATCAACTGGGCTGGGATTTTATAACTGCTCAGGAAAATGACTTGCTCAGTTATGCGACAGCAAGGTTACAGGCTATTGAAGGAGTAAAAATCATTGGAACATCAGAGCACAAAGCAGCAATTGTATCATTCCTTATTGAAGGTATTCATTTTTTTGATGCCGGCACAATTATGGATCATTTAGGAGTTGCAGTAAGAACAGGAAGTCATTGTACACAACCACTGATGGATAATTTAGGAATAAATGGTACCTTGCGTGCATCAATGGCCTTTTATAATACACGCCAGGAAGTAGATAAACTAGTAGATGCAATTCACCGCGTAAAAACTCTTTTTGCGTAATTGCGATTAATAAGTATACAGAAAATGACGATTAAAGAAACTATCGATCAGTTGATCAAAGAGTTCAACCAATTTGACGACTGGATGGACAAATACAATTACCTGATTGAGATGGGCCGCTCAGTCCCCCTGATTGACGATACACAAAAAACAGATGCAAACCTTATTGCCGGCTGCCAGTCGAGGGTTTGGCTTAGTTCTGAATACAAGGATGGATTGATTTATTTTACAGCCGACAGTGATGCAGTTATCACAAAAGGAATAGCTTATCTCCTGATTCGTGTCTTTTCCGGCCACACGCCGGCTGAAATTGTTGAGGCCGAAACTACTTTTCTTGATTTGATCGGACTTAAGGAACATCTTTCGCCAACCCGGAGCAACGGATTACTCTCCATGGTAAAACAAATAAAGTTGTATGCTTTTGCTTACCAGGTGAAAGAGAAGAATAGTTAATGAAGTGGAAATAGAAAATGGAAAATAGGGAAATAGAAAATGGTTGTCATTCCGGGTGCAATCGAAGCATTAAAATCTATTCACTGTTCTCTCTAATCCCTAAAGCCTAACACCCAATACCTTTCTGAAAATGCGCAAACAAATAGAAAAAGATATCATCTCCGAAAGAATTGTCCAGGTTATTAAAACCATTTATGATCCTGAAATTCCTGTAAACATTTACGATCTCGGTCTTATTTACACAATCCTTGTGGATGATGATTACGTTGCACATGTTACCATGACACTTACAGCTCCAAATTGTCCGGTTGCCGAAAGCCTGCCTATTGAAGTTCATGAAACCGTAAAAAATGTGGAAGGAGTTACCGATGCAAAAATCACACTTACTTTCGAACCACCCTGGGACCGCAATATGATCAGCGAATCAGGAATGCTGGAACTGGGTTTCCTATAGAAGAAATTTATCTTTCTATAATTACCGGATTATCAAAAAGATGATCCGGTATTTTTTTTTATTATCCGGAAACATTACAAATTTTCATATCAAAATTAAGATTACAAAAAAGTTAGTACATTTGCAATAAAGATAATAAGTACTAATTTACCTTAATTAATGAAACCACTCTTTACTCTGGTCATTCCATTGCTATTTATTTTTGAATCCACATTAGCACAAACATTTGAAATCGGCGGACAAATTCGCCCCAGGGCGGAATACAGGCATGGATACAAGTCTCTTATCGGCGATGATGTGGATCCGGCATTTATAATCTCACAGCGAACCCGGCTGAATATGAATTATTCATCCAAGCTATTTAAAACGGTACTTTCTTTACAGGATGTCCGTGTATGGGGCGATGTTTCAACAACAAACAAATCTGATCTCAACGGCATGATGGTTCACCAGGCCTGGGGCGAACTTTTCGTAACTGAAAATCTCTCTTTTAAAGCAGGCAGGCAGGCTATAAATTATGATGACCAACGTTTGTTTGGAGCTGTTGATTGGCTGCAGCAAGGCCGCAGTCACGATGCGTTGGTAGTTAAGTATTCCCCAATAGAGAAACTAGCCATGCATGTTGGTTTAGCATACAATCAGAGTGCCGAAAAGGATACAGGAAATTTTTATTCAATAGTAAATTATAAAGCGCTTCAATATTTGTGGACTCATTATGAAGGTGAGAAGCTTGGAATTAGCTTCCTTTTTGCAAACAACGGAATGCCTCAAAATACAATAGAAGACGGATTGACTGTGCAAAAAACCAGGTACAGCCAAACATTCGGGCCATATATTACCTATAAATCGGGTAATCTGAAAGTAAATCTGTCAGGATATCTGCAAACGGGTAAGAACGCCAAAAATGTGGATAAGTCAGCCTATTTTGCCAGCGGTGATCTGGCTTACTCCCTTACAAAACAACTAAGTGCCGGTGCCGGAATACAGTTTTTAAGCGGCAACAGCCAGGTTGATCTTGATACTAAAGATCATGAGTTCTCGACATTGTACGGTACAGGACACAAGTTCAATGGATGGATGGACTATTTTTATGCAGGAAGCTCACATCAGGGAGTGGGATTACTTGATATTTATCTGCCGGTTGTTTATAAAAAGAATAAGCTTACAACTGAATTACAGATACATTATTTCAGTGCTGCAGCCGATGTGAAAGATGCATCTAATCCAACCAGCGCAATGAATGCACGACTTGGAACTGAGGCCGATATTATGCTGACTTATGCTTTTTCGCCTGAAATGAATATTTCGGGCGGATACTCACAAATGTTCGGTACCGAAACACTCCAGGCAATCAAAGGCGGTAACTATAAAAATATACAGAACTGGGCCTGGATCATGTTCACATTCAATCCCACCTTCTTCAAATCAGAAAAATAAACTGACACGATATGATAAAAAAATTCATTTATAGTGTGATTCCGCCGGGACAATGGATGTTACCGGTCGTAATACTGCTGGGTATCATTGTAGGGATGGGCGTTTATATTTTCAAAATTGCAAATGCTGGTTCATACCTGAGTGATGATCCCGAAACCTGCATCAACTGCCACGTAATGAATTCGCAATATGCATCGTGGCAACATAGCTCACACAGAGAAGTAGCCAATTGTAACGATTGCCATGTGCCTCATAATAATGTATTTAACAAATATTTCTTTAAGGCTAAGGATGGATTACGGCATTCAACCATGTTCACGTTAAGGCTGGAACCACAGGTAATTCAGATCAAAGAAGCAGGGCGAAAAGTTGTACATCAGAATTGTATCCGTTGCCATGAACAGTTGCTCAATGACCGTAGCATGCAGGCGGTAGTAAATTCGGATTATTTCCACACGCGTACCCAACGCGAATGCTGGGACTGCCACCGCGAAACACCTCATGGAAAAGTCAACAGCCTTTCATCAGCGCCATATGCAAGAGTACCTCAGCTTGAAAACCCGGTACCTCAGTGGCTTCGTAATTTTATGGACAAACAAAATAAAAACTAATCATATATATCATGGAAAAGAACAAACGCAAACCGATTTTTTACTGGCTGCTTTTCACAGGTACAGTAATAATAGTATTCCTGTTGGGAATGCTTGCTTCCTCAATTACAAACCGAAGGGCCGAACAAGAGTATGTTTACAAACCTATGGTTGAACTGAAACAAGGCGAACCACGTAACTCGGAATGGGGTAAAAATTTCCCGCGCGAATACCAGTCTTACATTCAGACTCTTGATACCAGCTACCGAAGCAAGTACAATGGAAATGCGGTTATTGATATGCTCGAAGTTGACCCGAAGATGGTAGTTTTATGGGCCGGTTATGCGTTTTCGAAAGACTATAAACAAGGACGCGGACATTATTATGCCATCGAAGACATAACCAATACGCTTCGCACAGGAGCTCCATCACCAGGCAATCCCAGTCCGCAACCAAACACATGCTGGAGTTGTAAAAGTCCGGATGTAACCCGTTTGCTTGGCAAAATGACACCCGCAGAATTCTATAATGGCAGTTGGGACACCAAGGGCCCGGAAATCGTAAATCCGATTGGCTGCGCTGATTGTCATGATACTAAAACTATGAATCTTGCTATCACACGTCCGGCACTTATCGAAGCATTCGAGCGCCAGGGGAAAGATATTACAAAGGCAACACACCAGGAAATGCGCTCGTTGGTTTGTGCTCAATGCCATGTGGAATATTATTTTGATAAGAAGAAAATTGAAGGAACGGCATATCTGACATTCCCCTGGGATAAAGGATTTTCGGCTGAAAATATTGAAGAATACTATGATAGTTATGGATTTACCGATTGGACTCACGGCCTGAGCAAAGCACCAATGCTAAAAGCACAGCATCCTGAATACGAAACATTTATGATGGGTATTCATGGCCAGCGTGGCGTTGCCTGTGCCGATTGCCATATGCCATATAAGAGTGAAGGCGGACAGAAATTTACGGATCATCATATTCAAAGTCCACTAAACAATATTGCTAACTCATGCCAGGTATGTCATCGCGAGGAAGCAGCCACTTTGCTGGCTAATGTTTACGAACGCCAGGATAAGATCATTGAAAACCGCGATAAACTGGAGGAATTATTGGTTCGTGCACATGTTGAAGCTAAAAAAGCATGGGATCTGGGTGCTACCGATGCTGAAATGAAAGCAATACTTTCGGATATTCGTAAATCGCAATGGCGTTGGGATTTTGCTGCAGCCAGCCATGGAGCATCCTTCCACGCTCCTATCGAAATCAGTCGCGTTATTGGTAACGGAATTACCTTTGCCCAGGAAGCACGCATCAAACTTGCAAGGGTATTAGCTCAAAGAGGATTTAACCAGGAAGTTCCTTATCCGGATATTACAACAAAAGCCAAGGCACAGAAATATATCGGTTTAGATATGGCTAAACTGAATGCAGATAAAGAAGTTTTCAGAAAAACAACCCTTGTCGACTGGATGAATAAAGCAAAAGAAAGAGAATTGAAATACTAAATGCAGTAGTACTTTTGAAGAAATGCTCAGAGGATTGATCTATTATCCAACAGATTAACACAAAACAGGATAGTTTGTGAAGGAATAAACCGGGTTCGAAACACAGAGCCCGGTTTTTTGTTAACAATCCATAAACATAATAATATAGCGCGACCACCTACGTTTAAGCAGGAAAATCTTACTTTTACACTCCAAAATACGCACTATGACACCCGCTCAGGGAACACTTTTATCCAATATTGATTCGCCTGAAGATTTGCGTAAACTTCCGATTGAGGAGCTTCCACAACTGTGCAAGGATGTCCGTCAGTTTATACTTGAAGTTATTTCGCGCAATCCCGGACATCTCGGTGCCAGTCTTGGTGTGGTTGAACTTACCGCTGCTATTCATTATGCGTTCCATACGCCCGAAGACAAACTGATATGGGATGTTGGCCACCAGGCATATGCGCATAAAATTCTGACCGGACGAAAAGATATTTTTTATACAAACCGATCACTGAATGGAATAAGCGGTTTCCCACGAATCAGCGAAAGTATATACGACGCATTCGGAACCGGTCATTCGTCAACAAGTATTTCGGCAGCATTGGGAATGGCTGTAGCCTCCGAATTGCAGGGCTATAAAAATAGGAGACATATTGCTGTTATCGGCGATGGTTCCATGACTGCCGGAATGGCAATGGAAGCTTTGAACAATGCCGGCGTTTCCAAAGCAAATTTGCTGGTTATCCTGAATGATAATGGTATCGCAATTGATAAAAATGTGGGAGGTCTTTCACAGTATCTCACCGATATTACAGTTTCCCGTACATACAACCGCATACGCAATAAAATATGGTGGCTCATGGGCGGGAAAACACGCTACGGAGCAAACTCCAGGGAAGTCGTAAAACAAATCGGTAATGCGGTAAAAGCTTCACTTCTTAAGGAAAGTAACCTCTTCGAAGCTTTTGGATTCAGATATTTTGGTCCGGTTGACGGGCACGATGTTGTAAAACTGGTTCACCTTTTACGGGATATGCAAAATATTCCCGGGCCTAAACTACTGCATGTAATTACCGTTAAAGGCAAAGGATACGAAAAAGCAGAACGCGACCAGACCTTGTTTCATGCTCCGGGTATTTTTAATATGGAAACGGGCGAGTTAAAAGAAACAGCCTGCCATAACCAGGCACCTAAGTACCAGGTAGTATTCGGTAAAACCATTATCGAACTGGCCGAAATGAATAAAAAAATTGTTGGCGTTACACCTGCAATGCCAACAGGTTGCTCGCTCAACCTGATGATGGCCAAAATGCCCGATCGTGCTTTTGATGTTGGAATTGCAGAGCAGCATGCCGTTACTTTTTCAGCAGGTATGGCAGCAAGCGGACTAATACCGTTTTGCAATATTTACTCAAGTTTTATGCAACGTGCATATGATCAGGTAATACACGATGTTGCTTTACAAAACCTTAATGTTGTTTTTTGTCTCGATCGTGGTGGGCTTGTGGGAGAAGACGGAGCTACACATCATGGCGTTTACGACCTGGCTTACCTGAGGGCAATTCCAAATATTACGATTTGTTCCCCAATGAATGAAGAAGAGCTTCGCAATATGATGTACACTGCCCAGCTCGACGGAATGGGACCATTTGCCATCCGTTATCCGCGCGGACGCGGGGTAATGCCACAATGGAAGACGCCGTTTAAGGCATTAGCAATTGGTAAAGGGCAAATCATTCGCGAAGGAAAAGATCTGGCAATAATTTCAATAGGGCACCTTGGTAACATTGCATTGAAAGCATGCGCTCAGCTGGCCGAAAAAAATATAGATGCAGCCCTTTATGATATACGCTTTCTGAAACCGATAGATGAAGAATTGCTCCATTTGGTATTAAGTCAGTTTGATAAAATTATTACTTTGGAGGATGCATCTATAATCGGTGGATTAGGCAGTGCAGTTACTGAATTTGCCAATGATAACGGATATCACAATGTAACCATTCATCGCCTTGGCATTCCTGACCGGTTTATTGAACAGGGAACACCTGAAGAACTGCATCACGAGTGCGGTATAGATTTGGCAGGAATTGTGAATTCAGCCATGAAATGTATGGCAAAATAAATCCTTATATCCCCAAAGCGGATCATTTCAAATTTAAATATTCTTTGTTTTGTGCTGTAATTAAAGCTGGCTGGTTCTGAAAAGCCCATAGCTTTTATTGTTGATTATTCATTTTTAAGAGTTACAAATAGAGCGGAAGTCTATAAAGTATATGTTAGTCTATCGTTTACGGCAGACAAAAACAACTAACAATAGTACATCGTATCTGGCACTAAGTTATTAATGTGTCAGTTCTCACGCTGAAAACTATTCGTCAAACGCCAAAATACCAGAATCATGAAAACTAAATTATCCTGGATTACTTTACTCCTTTTGTTGGGTGTTGGAATATCATCCATCCTTTTAACTTCATGCGAGAAATTGAAAGAAGCCACTACTTTTAAATTTAAAGTAGACCTGCCTGATGGTCGTTACTCCATTGATGCATCATCACTCCTGAAAACAGAAAGGGTGCTTTTTTCGCAATCATCCTCTATTAATATCGACAGCATTGTTGGCGCGAGAAACGGATTGGTGGAAGGCATCAGTTTTTATAAACTGCGCTTTTCAATAGCATCACCCGAAACGGCGAAACTAAACTGGCTGGATTCAGCACGTGTTATGGTAACCTCCGATGGCGGAGCGCCAATTGAGATAGCGACATCGCCAGTAATAAATGCTACTGATAGTTCTATCGACTTTCTGGTTAAGGAAGTTGATGTATTAGCAGTACTAAAAAAGCCTTTCATTCTGACTATATATGGAAACCTGAATGGGAATATACCTACTTTGCCTATGGATTTAAAACTGGAAAGTGGAATTGAAATTACGTTAAGTCCTTTTTAACATTAGTGTTTGTATTAGATGCTGACACCATACAGCACCGGTTTATTTATTGAGATTGAAAAAGCGCCAGGTTTATGACGCTTTTTTTATTGGCACTGGTTTCTTTTACTATTGGTTTTCAAAGTTTTGGGGAAAACAGATATCTACAAGTAAGATTTTAAGATCCGGAGTTGAACAAAAACACTACGGATTTCATAAATATCTCTATATTTACCGCACAAGCCGTAGATTATCATGCAAAACCTATTCAGGAAGAAGTCCATTGAGATGATCCTTCATCATGCCGATGAATCAAATCCTGATTTGATGAAACGCCGGCTTGGAGTCAGGGATCTTACAGCAATGGGAATTGCGGCCATAATTGGTGCCGGAATTTTCAGTACTATAGGTAATGCTGCAGCAAGCGGAGGTCCGGCCGTTTCGATGTTATTTATTTTTACAGCCATTGCCTGCGGATTATCGGCCATGTGTTATGCCGAATTTGCATCCGCCATTCCTATCAGTGGTAGTGCGTACACCTATGCATATGCAAGTTTCGGGGAATTGATTGCCTGGATCATCGGGTGGGATCTTATTATGGAATATGCGATAGGAAATATTGCTGTTGCCATTTCGTGGTCGGGGTATTTTGTCGGCTTAATGAATGGCCTTCACATTTATATTCCTGAGTACCTTGCCATTGATTACCTGAGTGCAGCCAAAGGATTTAAACTTGCTACCGAACAATTACAATCAGGTATTACAGTTGCCGGTCTTGATTCGAACCTTCGGGAAGCTTACTTAGCATGGACTTCGGCACCGCGTTTCGGTACAATCAGGCTGATAGCTGATATTCCTGCGCTGGGGATAGTATTCTTTATTACCTGGCTGGTTTACAAAGGAATTTACGAAACCAAAATGGCCGGGAATATTATGGTTTTGATAAAAATCGGAATTTTATTGCTGGTAATTGCTGTAGGTTCATTTTATGTAGATCCTGAAAACTGGAGTCCTTTTGCACCTAATGGAATTGGGGGAGTATTGAAAGGCGTTTCGGGAGTTTTCTTTGCATATATTGGTTTTGATGCAATTTCGACCACTGCCGAGGAATGTAAAAATCCGCGACGCGATTTACCGCGATCCATGATTTACGCTCTGATAATTACAACCGTATTGTATGTTGCTATCAGCCTTGTTCTCACAGGGATGGTTCCCTTCAGCGAATTGGGTGTTTCGGATCCATTGGCTTTTGCTTTTGAGAAGTTACATCTTACAAAGTTATCCGGCATAATTGCTTTGGGGGCGGTAATAGCCATGGCAGGAGTATTGCTGGTTTTCCAGGTCGGGCAACCACGTATTTGGATGAGCATGAGCCGCGACGGACTGTTGCCACCACGATTTTCAAAACTTCATAAAAAATACAGAACGCCTGCTTTTGCTACTATTATTACTGGTTTCCTGGTTGCTATTCCAGCATTGTTTCTGAATCTCACCGAAGTTACTGATCTAACCAGCATCGGAACTTTATTTGCATTTATCCTGGTTTCAGGAGGTGTATTGATTCTTCATCCCAGGGGCAATAACGACATAAATAAAAAAGGATTTAATGTTCCCTATATAAACAGCCGTTGGTACCTATTGCCGATGTGGGCTGTAATTTTAGTCGTTGTCTGGATGTCGAATCCCGGGTTTTTTGCAGGTTTATTTAATGGAAGCAACCATCTTGCAAAAGGCTTCCATAACCAGCTTCCTATGTTTGTTTTTATTGTTGTAGCAGTATTAACCACCGTTTTTGCAATTATAAGGCAATGGTCACTAATACCGGTTTTGGGCTTACTTACGAATCTTTACCTGATGAGCGAACTAGGCGTTACCAATTGGATGCGTTTCCTGGTATGGCTTGCGATAGGCCTTGTGCTGTATTTTGCTTATGGAATGAGGCATAGTAAACTAAAAAATCAGGTTAATGAATAGAAAGAACATTCACTCTGATGAATTCGCAATACCCGTGTTTATTTCAATGAAATTCTATTCACCTGCTCCCTCCTAATCTTACATTTGCTTTCACTAAAATGATCTCAATATGACATGGCCAATAGTTGCAGCGCTTATAGTGTCAGGAGTATTTGTAGGATTTATCAATACACTGGCTGGCGGCGGAACTATTATTTCGCTTTCGCTGTTTATGTTTTTAGGATTGCCTGCAAATGTTGCTAACGGAACTAACCGTGTTGCCGTAATCCTTCAGAATATGACATCGGTTAGTGAATTCAGGCGTAAAAAAGTCCTCGACTTTAAAAAAGCCAATAAACTGGCTATTCCCACAATGATTGGGGCGATTATTGGAGCGCAAATCGCATCAGATATTAATGAAGAAGTTTTTCGTAAGGCAGTTGGCGTTGTTATGATAGTAATGATGTATTTTATCCTTACCAAACCTTCGCAATGGCTTAAAGGCACCGAAGCACTAATGGAGAAACCGGTTTCGTGGATCCAAATAGTTATTTTCTTCGCCATTGGATTATATGGTGGTTTCGTACAGGTTGGTGTAGGATATTTTATCCTGGCCGGAGTTGTGCTTGGCGCAGGATATGATCTGGTAAAAGCTAATGCCATTAAAGTTTGGATCGTTCTTTTATATACACCGCTTGCACTTTTAGTTTTTATTCTTAACGACCAGGTGCGGTGGGATTATGGACTCATACATGCCATTGGAAATATTATCGGTGCTTTTGTAGCGTCCCGTTTTGCAGTTTCGTGGGGAGCCAACTTCGTGCGCTGGGTGGTGATAGTAGTAATTGTTGTGTTTGCGTCCGATTTACTTGGATTTATCAATATCAGGGAAGTTGTAACAAATGCATTTAAGTGAAAGGAAAGGGAAATAGTTGAATAGAAAATAGTTCACTTCGGCAGATTCAGAGTAAAAAATAGAAAATAGAAAAATGGTAATTTGGCATAAGAAAACCGTCGTTTAAATATATTTATTAAAACCCGTTAAAATGAAGGCAACAATCTCTCTCTTTTTCAGTTTCTTTTTATTTCTCACTTTCTCTGTAAGTTCACAGAATTCAGGGAATTACACTCTTGTTATTCACGGAGGAGCAGGAAATATAGCCAAAGCGAATCTCCCGGCTGATAAAATAGTTGAATTCGAAGCAAAATTAACCGAAGTTCTGAAGCATGGAGATTCTATCCTGAAGGCAGGCGGAACCAGCCTTGATGCGGTTGAGTCCTGCGTCAGGATGATGGAGAATAGCCCGCTTTTTAATGCCGGCAAAGGTGCTGTTTTCAATGCTGATGGTAAAAATGAATTGGATGCTGCAATAATGGATGGCAAAACCGGTTTAGCAGGCGCTGTTGCGGGAGTAAAAACCATCCGAAATCCTATCACTGCAGCAAGAGCGGTTATGGAAAAATCGAACCATGTGATGCTATCAGGTATCGGTGCTGAAACCTTTGCCGCAGAGCAGGGACTTGAAATTGTTTCGCCCGAATATTTCTTTACTCAACTACGCTGGGATGCCTATCTGAAAGCGAAAGCCAATGCCGATTCAATGGATAATATGGATAAAAAGCATGGAACTGTTGGCTGTGTAGCCGTTGATAAATATGGAAACCTCGCAGCTGCAACCTCAACCGGAGGGATGACTCTTAAAAAATACGGCCGTGTTGGCGATACTCCTGTAATTGGAGCCGGAACCTATGCCGATAATAATACCTGCGCTGTTTCAGCCACCGGCCACGGTGAGTTTTTTATCCGCAATGTGGTTGCCTATGATATTGCTGCAATTATGAAGTATAAAGGTTCAACGCTGGCCGAAGCCGCCAATGAAGTAGTTATGATAAAACTTAAAAACCAGGGTGGAATAGGTGGGATTATTGCTGTTGACAAAAACGGGAATATTGCAATGCCGTTTAATACTTCTGGCATGTTCAGGGGATCATTTGGATTTGACAGCCTTTGCTTTTATTGTTAGAAGCGAGAATATCTATTTCTGTTTTACAATCCGTTTTGTGAAAACTCCTTCCTGATTCCGGAATTGAATTATATAAACGCCATTGCTTAGATATCCCAGATCCAGTTTTTGTGAGGCATTTGAAATCTCTTTTTCAGCTAACTTTCGTCCGCTGTAATCAAAAACGGTAACAGTTGTCTGGCTTGTAAATTCCTTAAAATCCAAGGTTATTTCACCTTTAAAAGGATTAGGGTACACTGCAAACCGGTTGCTTTTGTTTTCTGACAAACCGACTGATATAACACTCATTTTTGCGGATGTGGATATGCACAAAGGGATTAAATTATAAGAATAAAAATAAGA
>JFJP01012324.1_pt1 | contig 13121 bp, 13 predicted proteins | sample 431651 | NCBI WGS metagenome assembly JFJP01 (sample SAMN02602958, study PRJNA72255) | Microbial mat metagenome, whole genome shotgun sequencing project. | biome: fresh water; feature: sink hole; material: water; isolation source: purple microbial (photo- and chemosynthetic) mats found in...
ATCAGCCAGCAATATGAGCCGCTGATCGAAGCGCATGAAAATCAACAGGATGAAACCATCCTGCGCAAGGTATGTGAAAACATCAACAGCCTGCTCATGCGTCCTGATTGGCGCGAACACCTGCACAAAATGCGCGACCAAATGCCGAAGCAGGAAGGTGACATGATTGCCCCGTTGGCAGATGTCATTTTGCAAGCGCAATCCAGTTCGGTGCTTGAATCAATGTCCCGCATTAATCATCTGGCGCGCCTGGGGAACCTGCGTTCAGCAATGGACGAAGCCTACTACGCCATGCAATATGCCCCGACCTACCTTCCGCTGCACATGTTGATGGGCGACCTGCTGGTGCAGGAGAATCGCGAAATAGACGCAATTGCAAAATACGGCATTGTAGCCCATGCCTACAGCGTGCGCGGAGAAGCAATGCAAGCCACAAAACTATTGCGGCGTATCATTCAACTTTCCCCGATGGACATGATCTCGCGCAACCGCCTGATAGACCAACTTATCGCGCGCGGACAAATTGATGATGCCTACCGCCTTGCTGACCTAAACATGGCGCGCAAAACCTACACCATAGCCCTGCGCGTGGTACAGCAGGGCAATGCAGACCGCGATTGGAACGCGCACATCCTTCAGCGCATGGCTGATATAGACTTGCAGCGCCTCGACTGGAAGCAAGCCTTACGCGTCTATGAACAGATCCGCACCATCGCGCCCGACGACAACACCACACGCAAACAACTTGTCGAACTCAACCTGCGCATGGCACAAACCGACAAAGCCATGAACGAACTTGAGAATTACATATCCCATCTTCAAAGTCAGGATAAGAATGAGGTAGCCATTCTCTTTATTGAAGACATGCTAAAGGAACAGCCCGATCAGCCGCTTCTCAAACGCGCGCTCGCCATCTGTATGCACCGCGAAGGACGCATCGAAGAAGCCATAGCGCTCCTCGATGTGGTAGGCGAAGCCCTCATGCAAACCGGCAACAAGCAGGCTGCGCTCGAAGTGATCAATCAAATCGTCATGATGAATCCGCCCAACGTGGATGAGTATCGCAGACTGCTCTTCCAGATGCAAAACGGTTAACTTCTGGATACAATCATCGAAAGCCCGCCAGCACCAACGGCGGGTTTTTTTGATCCCCAGCCTGATTCGGCTCCTTTGGGCTGGTCCCAGTCCGCACATTTTCACATGCTATAATCCAGCGATTTTATAACGGAGAAACAACATGCCAAAAACAAAAAACAATGCCGTAATGAACTGGCTTTTCATCTTCACCGCCATCGTTGCGCTGCTCATCGTCTTCGGCGGATTTGTCCGCCTCACCCGTTCGGGACTCTCCATCGTCGAATGGAATCCGATCAGCGGCGTTATGCCGCCCATCGGGCAACAAGCCTGGCAGGAAGAGTTTGCCAAATATCAGGAAACACCCGAATATCAACAAATCAACACAGAAATGACCCTGCCCGAATACCAGTTCATCTTTTACATGGAATGGGTACACCGCATCATTGCGCGGCTGGCAGGGCTGTTCTATGCCATTCCCGCTTTCTACTTCCTGTTCAAAAAAACAATCCCCCTCAAGGAATTTGGCGTTTATTTTGCAATGGGCATGTTATTCATTGCGCAGGCATTCATGGGCTGGTACATGGTCGCCAGCGGATTGGTTGACCGCCCAGCCGTCAGCCATTTCCGCCTGACCATTCACCTGTTGTTTGCGCTAACCCTGCTTGCCCTCGCATTGTGGACTGCCCTCGGGCACAAGTTTGGTTTCCCTGACGCAGATAAAAAATCAAAATGGTCACTGCCTTCGAAGTTGACCGCGTGGTCAATGGCGTTGCTCATCCTGCAAATCACCTACGGCGGCATGACTGCGGGGCTTAAAGCCGGGCACGTTTCAGATACCTGGCCGCTCATGTTTGGCAAATGGGTGCCACCCGGATTATTCAACTCATGGATCAATTTTTTTGAAACCCCGCAGACCATCGTCTTTATTCATCGCTGGCTGGCGTGGCTTGGCTTGATCGCCGTGCCTGCTGTCTATTATTGGGTGAGGAAGCAGAATTACCCGCAGGACATACAAAAAGGACTGTTGTGGTTGATAGGCGCAGTCGCTCTACAGATCACACTTGGGGTGCTGACCATCCTCTCATACGTCAACATTGTCATTGCGCTCACCCACCAGGCAAATGCGCTGATATTGTTCGCGCTGGGAATATATTTTATTCATCGGTTTCGGGCATTGGACACTCGTAAAGTTTCCTCGTCTTAAGCGCAGTCGAAGAACGGGTTCAAACAAAGCAGGAATCAAAAAGGACACGGCTTTGATCGCCGTGTCCTTTTTGATTTAGAAAACAGCCTACTGTTCCATCTCGGTCAGAGCCGTTTCGATTTCCTGCTTGAATACTTCGAAGGGTTGCGCCCCTTCGATCAATTTTGTTTTTTCCTCTCCATTAACCGTGTAGGTCATCACAAAGGAAGGGGTGGCTTGTACGCCGCCAGCAATGCCATCCTTCATATCCTGATCAATCAGCTCTTTGTATTTGCTGGCATTGAAACAGGACTCAAATTCATCCATGTTTAGTTCCAGGGTTTCAGCAAATTGCAGCAAACGACGGTCTGCAAAGCCGCCCTGGTTTTCGCCATTCTGGTTTGAAAGAATAATATCGTGCATTTCCCAGAATTTACCCTGGTCTCCGGCACAATACGATGCCTCAGCCGTCCCCGCAGATTCAGGTCCGATAAACTCACCAAAGGTGTTATAGACAAAATAAACCGTGCCGTCTGTCACGTATGTTTCCATCAACTGTGCTTCGGTGGTTTCATAAAACCTGGCGCAGTACGGACATTGGAAGTCGGAATATTCATCAATCCGAATTGGGGCATCGGGATTTCCGGCGGCGTTAAAGTCAACATTGGGGCGGGATACTGCATCTGGCAAGGTGAGAGCGGCGGCGGGCTTAAAGTTGGGGTAAATGATCAGAAAAGCGACAAAGATGGCGCCAATACTAATAAGTCCAATTCCGACCAGACGTCCGCGCTGTTCCTTGCGGCGTATCTGCTCGCGGCGCGCCTGTCGCTTGCTTGTATCTTTTGTGTTATTCATCCTTACTCCTATAATCTAAATAATATAAGGGCAGATTTTCCCATGCGGAAATGGATTTGTCCAGTAAAGAGTTAATATGTTCTTATCTTATTCGTGCAGGCGCGCGTCCATCCACACGGTCATTGTCTTGAATACTTCCTCTTTTTCCGGTTCATTATGAAGTTCATGATATGCGTCATCCCATAGAACCAGTGTGCATTTTTCCTTCAACGCTGCGGCAACTTCCGTACTGCTGGAGGGGAATGCCAGCACATCTGCCTTGCCGTGTAAAAGCAACAGGGGAAGAGAAAACTCACTTGCGTGAGCCAGCACCCAGCCGGTAACGCCGGTCATGATTCTGCCAAAGCCGAGTGAAATCTTATCATGCACCAGCGGGTCATTGATGTATGCCTGCACCACTTTTTCATCGCGCGATATGGTCTTTGGATCCAATCCGCTGGCGAGGGATGTATTCGGTATCAATGCGCCAAGTATCTTTGCCATCATTATTTTTAAGTGTTGTTTTTCAAGGGCAGTGTGCAAGCCTGAACTGGTGGCGATCACCCCTTTGATATTGGGTTTGCGGGTTAAACCATAATGCAAGACCTGAATTCCTCCAAGGCTGTGACCGTACAAAAAAATCGGCAAGCCCGGATAACGCAGGCGCGCCTGCTCCAATGAAACGTCAATATCTTTCATAAAATCCTCAATGGAAGATATATGTCCGCGCGCGCCGCCCGACCGCCCATGACCGCGCAAATCTGCGCCGAACAGGATAATGCCCTGCCTGCCGAATGCTTCGGCAACATGCGCGTAACGCGAGGTGTGTTCGCCAAGTCCGTGAACAAGACAGGCAACCGCTTTGGGTTGGGGAACGGTTGGCTCCCATGCCTGCGCGAAAATATCCAGATTGTCATGCGCCTTCCAGGTCATTTCATAGTGTTTCATTTCAGCCTCCAGTGGTAATAGTGAACTCACATTGATGCGCGCCCAATGCGCGGCAGGCGCGTTCTTCGATGTCGTATTGCTGTCCATCTGCCCAAGACAAACACTCACGAATCAAGCCCAGGGTCACAAAACAGAGCGGGGTGTCATTGGTTTGATTCAGGGTTGTGGGCGATGACTGGTCAACGAGAAGCAGGTCAAGGTCGAGGGTATGAATTTTTATACTGCCGGGAGCGGCGCTAAAAATTCGCGCCAGCAGTTCTAAAGCAGGTTTTCTCCGCATGGATTTTGGAAGTCCACGAATGACTGCCGCCTGGGCTTTGAGTCCAAATGCCGCATCATCCAATAGATGATTCCATAACTTTGAACCGATACGAAGCAAAATACCGCGCGCGCCGCGTCCGTAGTAGGTGCGCAAAGCAGCCTGCAAACGCGAATAGACCTGCGCCGCATGAACATCATCCAATCCGCTGAAATGCGCGGGGCTTGCCCATTCTTGCGGCAAGCCTGCATTGGAAAGCACCGCCGATAAGGTTTGCTGACCTATTTCTTCGGAAAGGGTTTCTGCGAACCTGCCCATGATACGCGAAGGGAATGTAATTTCACCCATTAATCACCTATTGGATAAACGAATACAGGGAAGTGCTCTCCCGTGCGAACAAAACCCATTTTTTTATAAAGCGCCAAAGAGGCGGCGTTATCTGCCTGTGTATTGACGGAAAGCCGGTCCAGTTGACCTGCGTTAAATTCCTGGATGAGTTGACTGACCAACGCGGAGCCTACTCCCCGACCCTGTGCTTGAGGTTTAACGCCAAGCCTGGCGAGATGCGCCCCCAGCGGATTGCGCGTGCTAAGTTGATAGCCGATCAGCCCTGAATCATCCTCTGCGACCGTGGCACTGGCACACTGCAAGCGCGCCTTTTGCAGCACATTGCCTGTATTGTGCCAAAATTGTCCAAATGCCGCCAAGTCCAATTGGGCGACGGCGGGCATATCCGCATCCCGCATCGGGCGGATTCGGATTCCGCGCGGTTCAGGAGATATTCTGGCTTTTTCATATTTCAACTCAAGCAAAACAATATTCTGCTTTAATTGAAAACCGCTGGAAAGTAAAAGGGCTTGAAACCAATGCTTGACGGCAATCGCGGCGACATACGTTTTTTTATTTGCTTGTGTAATCTCGCTGTGCGCCGCCGCCCAAAGGGAAGACCAAGCCTCAGATGCGGGGATATCCTGATGATGTCCAAAAAAACGAATCCACGCCACATACGGCGGATCTTCAGGGCAAGCTAGGGCAGCGGTAATACGTCCGCGCTCCTCTCGCACCCAGTAATTGGGTGCGCCGACCCACTCAAGCGGAGAATGCCAGTCCAAATGCCGATGACTGCTGGATTCAAAAAAGACAAGATTCGCAATCCGTTCGTGATCTTGCTCGACGGCATGGCGAACCTGTAAACCGGCATGAATCATTTGATAAAACGCAGAAAGAATTTTAGTATGCGTTCGAAGAAACTGGGATGTTCCTTGGCTTCAAGCGACCCCATCATCTTAAAGGCTGAGTCTGTCACTTTGCCTGTTTTTAGTTTTATGGCGGCGGAGGATTTCATGACCAGCGCGCGCAAATCGCCGTCACCTGCCTGGGCAAATAACTGGGCGGCAAGATCATATTTTTCGATGGCTTCTGCATACCGGTTGAGGGCTTCGAGGGCGGCGGCTTGATTTCCCAGCGCCATGCCCTGACGTTTGATATCTTTTGCTTCTGCAAAAACCTGATCAGTATCCTGTGCGGCAGCGAGCGAGTCTTGCGGTTTGCCTGCCTGCAATAAAGCTACGCTCGCGTTGTTGCGCATTTCAGCCGCCATCAAGCCGTCGCGCCCGAGGGTGTAGCCTTCGGCAGCCTGGTTGAATAAATCGGCAGCTTCGTCAAAGTTTCTGTTTCGAAAAGCTTGTTTGCCTTGTTCGGCAAGTTGATCGGGTTGAGATGTCATGGTCGTTTATCCAGGATAATTATTAAAAGGTGACAGTCGCTTGTGAAGTGACTGTCACCTTTATATGGGATTTTTTTAGAGGGTAATATCCAGCAGACCTTCAGCCACGGCGCGTAATTTTTCGCGGGATAGGTCGCTGAGTTTCATTGCCAGTTCAAGGTAGGGGCGGTTAACCGGCTGACAGACGAAGTTTTGCAGTTCATCAGGCAGTTCAAGAAATTTTTGCATGGCGCGCTGGCTGGTCATCCACTGCCCGATGGGTCCGTTTTGGTCAAAGAACACATCAATTCGGCTTCCCATCACGGTAAGGATGCTTTCGAGTTCAGGCACTGGAATGGCACGCTCACCCAATTCATAGGTTTTAAGGCGCGCTTGTGTAATTCCTGTTTCGGTTGACAAATGCCGAATGGACATGTTGACGTTGTTGCGTTCCTGTCGCAAAAGCGCGCCGATCATTCGCTGGCGCAGTTTGATCAAGCGCGAAGTATCCACTGACTCAGCCAGCATCGAATCGGACCTGGTTTCCTTTCCCCAAAACTGGGAAATGGGGAGTTTGAGATAAAACACAAGGGCTTCGAGTTCAGGCAGGGAGGGAGCACGACGCCCCTCTTCATAGGCGCGAAACACCCCGACCTGCGCGCCTATTGCATCTGCGCACTCTTTAATGCTGCGGCGCTCTGCCATGCGCGCATCTCGAATTAGCAAGCCAAGTTTCTTTTCACGGATGGTAATCTGGGCGTTGTTCATATTTCCTCTAAGTAAATGAATGCGCGAATTATAGCAGAGTGTTTAACGCCGCGAGTGCTCTTTGGAAGAAACCCGCGGAGCAAAGACTTCCGCGCTGAGTTTGAAACCAGCCGCTTCAAGCCGCGGTGTAAAGTTGGGTCTGATTCCGGTGGCATGTACAGCGCCAAGAACTTTGCCTTCTTCTGTAACACCTTCTTGAACAAATTTGAATATGTCGGTCAAAACAATCACATCACCTTCCATGCCTGCCACCTCAGTGACGGCGGTCACTTTGCGTTGACCATCTTTCAGGCGTGTTTGCTGTACGATCAAATCCACTGCCGAAGAGACCTGCTGCCGCACCACTTTGAGCGGCAAATCCATGCCAGCCATCAACACCAGAGTCTCGATGCGCGAAATGGCGTCGCGCGGCGTGTTGGCATGAACCGTGGTCAATGAACCGTCGTGACCTGTATTCATGGCTTGAAGCATATCCAGCGCTTCACCTCCGCGCACCTCACCCACCACAATCCGATCGGGGCGCATACGCAAAGAATTTTTTACCAACTCGCGGATGGTGACGGCATGAAGTCCATCGGCGTTGGCAACTTTTGTTTCCATGCGCATGACATGATCCTGTTGGAGTTGCAATTCGGCAGCATCTTCAATGGTGATAATGCGCTCATTTTCAGGGATAAAGCCAGACATGACATTCAAAAGCGTTGTCTTGCCTGAGCCTGTGCCGCCGGAAATGATGATATTAAAACGCGCCTTGACACAAGCCTGCAAAAAGTCTGCCATGGGCTTTGTCAGCGAGCCAAATTTGATAAGGTCTTCTGCCTGGAGTTTGTCCTTGCGGAACTTGCGGATGGTAATGGAGGGACCGTCAATAGCCACAGGACGAATCACTGCATTGACGCGCGAACCGTCCGGTAAACGCGCATCCACAGTAGGCGAGTCAGAATCGACACGTCTGCCAAGCGGCAGAATAATTCGGTCGATGATTCGCAGTACATGGTCGTCATCATCAAAGGTCACGTTAGACTTGGTTAGCTTTCCTTTTTTTTCAATGAAAATCTTTTTTGGTCCGTTGACCATGATCTCTGAAACGTCTTCATCATCCAACAGAGATTGGATCGGTCCAAAGCCAAGCAGGTCATTCAAAACTTGTTCAAATATCTGCTTACGCAGGTCTTCGGGCAGATTTAATTGTGTCTGCTTGTAGACATGAATGATATTCTGCTTAATAAAATTGGCGCGCTGGTCAACAGACACGCCCTCTGACTCAAGCGCGCGCATTAGGTTATCAGCGAGGTGTTTTTTCAGCCGAATCAAGTCTTGACTTGTAAGCCTGCCTGGGGCAGCTGCATTAAGAGAATTCATTCGCTCAAATCCTTTTGATATTCTTCTTCAACCGGCATAATCCAGATGATCTGCGCGCGCTGCACTGCCATAAAAGGCACAGTAAACAGGGCGTTGTCGTCCGCGTCATACACGGCGGCATTGGTTACCGCCAGGAATAATTCAACCCGTTCGAGTTCATTCTTCAGCCGCTCGCCTTCACGGACATGTACTGAACCGCGCACCAAATGGCTGACCGTTTGTATGACCACCGGCACCGGCAGTTTTTTAACAATATCGGTATAGAACTTTCCCTTTTCATCATATTCGATTGTCATGGCGTTGATCCCTTATGACTGCCGCTAAAAGACTTCAACAGTCAAATAATATTATTCCGCCCGCGAATTGCGAGCCAGAGTGGATATTTCCTTTGCGGCTTCCTGAAGAACAATGGAGGCGGTATCCCTTGGGAATTTTAACGTGAATGGCTGATGCTGGCTGTTGGCTAATACCATGTTACTGCCCAAATATGGAATGGATGCCCTGATCGGTATTTCAAACATTCTTTCTGCATCCGCCTTGCTCAACCCCTCCAAACCTACAGCGCGATTAAGAATGGGAAAAACTGAATTCATATTCACGCCTTTGTTTTTCATGTACTCTAAAATGGTTTTTGTTAATGGCACGGCGCTTGTATCAGTGCTTACGACTAGAGCATTAAGGTCTGCGTTTTGGACAAGCGGCAGGGTAATTCTGGAAAGCGAACGCCCGATATCAATCAACACATAATCGTATGTCTCTTTTAAAAGGAAAATGATATCCCCGAGTCGGGCTGCTTTGAAGTGGTTGCTGCTTTCCGGGTCCGGCGAACCAGCCAGCAAATTAAAACGCCAGGGCTTTAACTCAGCCAATGTGTTACGAAGAAAATTAGATGTTACCTCGTCCGGCGGCATTTCAGTCACTGTGACTATGTTCTGCGGTCCTTCATAGCCGACAATTGGAGCGATGGAGCCGATGGGCAATACCAAATCTACAACTGCCACACGCGACTGCGGCTGATTCTGTCCAATGTTCATGGCAATATTTGCGCAAATGGATGAAGTGCCAGTTCCACCCTTTGCGCTTTGAAAAACCATCAATAAGCCGCCCTGGCGCACAACGATTCCCGAAATACCCAACAGTCGGCTGACTGTATCAACAAGTATAGCCATTGCCTGTCCGGATTTGGTTATGTATTCACTAAACCCCGCATCCAGGCAGGATTTTGTCCGTACCATGCTTTGGTCTGCGCTGAGAGCGATCAATGGCATGTTTGCGGTGCGGGTATCTTGTTTTAATTTTCTGGCAAGTTCCTCGCCTGAAATATCTGCAATTGCAGGGTCAATCACTGCAAGGTCAGGGCGGTCGCGCCACGCATAAATCAATCCCTCCTTGCCAGAACCAGCCTGAATAACTTCATATTTTTTGTCCATCAAGTGACGCACAATAAAGTTGCGGCTGGCAACATCAGCATCAATAACAAGGATTTTTTTTTCGGGCATGGCTCAAATTCCTATCAAGATCACACTTCGAGCGGCGGCATTAGGTATCCCAAGCCAGAGCGGGTAACAATATGATGTGGAGCGTGCGCGTCCTCCTCCAACTTTTGGCGCAAGCGGGCGATACTCACCCAAAGAATTTCCTTATCATTCTTATATTCTGCGCCCCAAACACTGGTCAGCAGGTCTTCGGATGTAAGTATCTTGCCAACATGGTGTGTGAACTGAAGCAAAAGGCGGTATTCAGTGGCTGACAGTGAAATAGGGTCCTCGCCGCTCCATACCTCTGCGCGCGCAAAATCAATTTTAAGATCGCCATGTATAAAAAAGCGCGCCTGTCCAGTGACTTCGGCGGGGATATGCGCGCGCCGCAGAACAGCCCGCACACGCGCCAATAGTTCGGTCGCCGAAAAAGGCTTCACCAAATAGTCGTCAGCGCCGAGGTCAAGCCCGCGCACGCGATCCTGTTCTTCGCCGCGCGCCGTCAAAATCACAATTGGCACATTCGAGAATTCGCGCAAACGCTGGCAGACGCCAAAACCATCCAGGCGCGGCATCATCACATCCAACAATACCAAGTCGATCGGCTGTGCCGAGAAAACATCCAGCGCCTGCATTCCATCTTGAGCGGTGGCTACTTCATATCCTTCGGTACGCAGGTTGGCTTCCAGAAGGCGCAGATAACGAGGCTCATCATCCACGATCAAAATACGCTTGGACATAACGCTCTCCTTGAAAATGAACAACGATGAAAAATGTTTAAAGCATTGGCTCTACGGGCAATTCGATGGTAAAGGTTGCACCCTGTCCCAATACTGACTCTACCCAAATATTACCATGATGTGCCATAATAATTTGCTTGCAAATGTACAAACCAAGTCCGGTGCCGGTAACTGTGCGTTCACCGGGCACACGGTAGAACCGTTCAAAGACAAAAGGAAGGTAAGTCTCGGCAATTCCTTCGCCTTTATCGGCAAAAGTAATGCGGATTTTATCTTGCACAGGGCGCATACAAACAATGATCTCTGAGGCTGGAGCATATTTGATGGCGTTGCTAAAAAGGTTTTCGAAGACCTGGGAAAGACGCGTGCCATCTCCGCGAATTGGCGGAAGGGGCTGGAATTCAAAGGTGACTTTCAATTCGGGGTGATGCATATTAATGCGCGTTGCCACATCGCGCACAAGCGCGTCAATTCGTACCGGAGAGAATTTGAATTGCAAAGTTTTGCTTTGCAGGCGCGCGGATTCCAACATGTCCTCGATCAAGCGCGTCAAGCGGTCAGCCTCTTCATCAATAATATTGAGAAATTCGCGGCGGGTGGCTTCGTCCCATTCGGTATCCTCGCGCAGGAGGCTGGTGCTGTAGCCTTTAATAAAGCCCAGCGGCGTGCGAAGTTCATGCGAAATGGTGGAGACAAAATCATCCTGCAAACGCATTTGCCTTTGAACAGAATTCAATTCGGTGTGCGCCTGCTGTAAATCACGACGCTCAATGAGGGCGGCTGCCCAAAACGCCTGCAATGATGCAATTTGAATATGCAGCTCTGAATAGTCAGGACCGCCAAAACGCACAAAGACCAGCGCCCCACTTAACTTTGAACCAATGTATAACGGAAATGCCAATAAATGAGCCAAGCCCAGCCGCCCCGCTGTATCTGAAACCTGTCTGGGTTCTCGTAGAACCATAATGCCCTTTACGAGTACTTCGTTGGCAAGGCTTTCCCCCCATACTGCGTCTGCTTCAGCGGTTTTACCGCGCCCCACCGCGCGCGCATAAACAACATCTAATCCTTTTGTTTGCGGGTCTTCAAGATAAATGGCTACATTGTCAAAAATAAAAGAGTCGCGCAGGGATACGAATAACGTATCCAAGGCAGTTCTCCAATCCTGCTGTTTTTGAACTTCCTGAAAGATGCCATGTAAAGTAGAGAGGGTTTGTAAGTCCATGGCTAATCCCGCACTGCAAGCAATGGGAATTTAAAGGTGGTTCCTTTTCCTTCGACAGATTGCACGTCAAGCAACGATCCATGCGCTTCCACAATTTGACGGACAAGCGAAAGCCCAAGCCCTGTGCCGCCATAATGTCGTGTGGAAGAGCCATCCAACTGATGAAACGGCTCGAATATCTCTCTTAAGCGGTTCGATGGAATACCAATTCCCGTATCGGTTACAGAGATAAGAAGGAGGTTGCTGCCTTCTTCTTTGAGTGCGACCACCACGCTGCCGCCCGACGGGGTGAATTTGATTCCGTTATCGAGGAGTTGATTGATGACCCAGCCAATTTTTTCAGAATCTGCCTGAACGTCGGAGATATTTTCCAGGGCAGAAACCAGAACCTGTACGCCGCGCTCCTCAGCTTTAGTGGATGCTGATTTGGCGCACAGCGTTACAATGCGGCGGATATTCACCTTATCCAGTTTCATGCTCATTTCGCCGCGTGATGCAAGCGAGAACATAATTAAGTCTTCAATGATGCTTTCGAGTTTGGTTGTGGCGCGCTGGGTTACCTGCAACGCGTGGCGTTGTTCCTCTGAAATACCGCCCAATGATTCTGTAACCAGCAATTCGAGATACCCTTTTACATGGGTTAGCGGTGTGCGTAGTTCGTGCGAGATGTTCGCCACAAAATTTGCTTTCATCTGATTCAATTCTGAAAGCCTGCGAAGCGCTTCATTCAACTCGGCAGTTCGTTCCTTGACACGCTGTTCCAGGTTGTGATTGGATGCTTGCAGGGCGGTTCGCAGTTGAATGATCTGTTCGGTCACCACCTGATCAAGCGTATCATGATCGAGCATATTAAGATCAATCAGCGCTTGTCCCAGCAAATAATGCTCGCCCATGTCTATCCGCTTTTGATGATGGGCAAGCGCCTGCTGCAATTGGCTTTCGGTGATCAATCCTTTTTGGACGATATATTCGCCCATGCGGGGGACCAGCATTTCGGGGGTGAGTTTTGAAATGTTTTGTGACATGGCTACTCAATTGGTAATTTTATTGTAAAGCCCATTCTCCATTAATCATCGTTGCAGTAGCGTTCATGGTTAACAGATCATTAGGGTCACTGGAAAAAATATCGTGTTCCAACACGATTAAATCGGCGAGATAGTTTTTGGCAAGCTTGCCAAGGCGATGTTCGGCGTTGGCGGCGTAGGCAGCGCCGAGGGTGTAGGCGGATAAAGCCTCAGCCAGAGTCAATTTTTGGGCGGGGTACCAGCCCTCAGCGGAGGGGGTTCCGTCTGCACGTCGGCGGGTGGTGGCGGCATGTAATCCCAAAAACGGGTTGGGAGATTCGACTGGGGCATCTGATCCAAAAGCAAGATGCGCGCCATAATTCAATTGCGCGCGCCAGGCATAGGCAAGCGCCGAGCGATCTCCCCAAAGGCGGTCGGCGGTGAGCATGTCGGACGGCGCGTGAATGGGCTGCATGGATGCGATGACATCAAGCTGGGCGAAACGCGGCGCGTCATTGGGGTGCAGGACTTGAACATG
>JFJP01022066.1_pt1 | contig 13121 bp, 13 predicted proteins | sample 431651 | NCBI WGS metagenome assembly JFJP01 (sample SAMN02602958, study PRJNA72255) | Microbial mat metagenome, whole genome shotgun sequencing project. | biome: fresh water; feature: sink hole; material: water; isolation source: purple microbial (photo- and chemosynthetic) mats found in...
TTAGCAGAATGATAATGGAAAATGTTCACGATCTTATGATGCAGGCTCTTGCCGAGAATGTATTTCCGGGCGGGGTATTGCTGGTCTTCCGGGAAGGAAGCATTCTTTTTTTCGAAGCTTACGGTTATGCCAATATATTTTCAAAACGCACCATGACGCGCGATACGATTTTTGATCTGGCATCTGTGACCAAACCGCTCGCGACCACGCTGGCAGTGATGAAACTCGTGGAACAGGGTAAGTTGGATATTGAACAGAATCTCGGCTCTGTATTGCCGCAATTCCTTGTTCCCAAGCCGGGGCTTGGGAACGAGAAGGGACAGATAAAAATAAAACATCTGCTGGGACATAATTCAGGTCTGCCGGATCATCGTCCATATTATGAACATTTACGCGAAATCCGACCCGATGCGCGGCGCGACAGGCTCAGGGAATTTCTGCTGGATGAACCGCTGATATCTCCTGTCGGGGAAAAAACCGTGTACAGCGATCTGGGATTTATGATACTCGGATGGGTTATTGAACATCTCTCAGGTACAAGGCTTGACCGATTTGTTAATGAAACGGTTTTCAGCCCGCTCGGACTCGAAACGCTCTTTTTTGTGGACGTGAACAGACCGCGACTGGGAAATTTTGCGGCAACGGAACTCTGCCCCTGGCGTAATCAGGTACTGGAGGGGCTTGTCCATGACGATAACTGTTATTCCGCGGGCGGAATCGAGGGACATGCCGGACTTTTCGCTACCGCGGGGGAACTTTGCATTCTCCTCTCCGAATTGCTGAAAGCCTTTCACAGTCGTTTTTCGGCTTGTGTATTTCAAAGAAATATTTTAAAAGCATTTTTCGAACGGGGGAAAGACACGGAACGGGCTTTGGGCTTTGATATGCCTGCCCGGCAGGATGCGAGCTGCGGTCATTATTTTTCCGAGCAGAGTGTGGGGCATCTGGGTTTTACCGGAACATCATTTTGGATTGACCTTGACCGCTGCATATCTGTAATTCTTCTGACCAACCGCGTCCATCCCTCACGTGATAATGTGAAAATAAAAGCATTCAGACCGAAAATCCATGATGCGGTTATGAAAGTTGTTGTAAACTCGATATGAACGGTGGTATTGTAAAGACTATTTGAAAAAAATACCTCTGCGGTCCTGCACTATCCTGTTGATTTTTTTGCAGAAAATTACGGATATAGGAGGATGGATCGGATCAAAATATATATGGTTTGCGGAAACGAGGGACTATGAATCTGTTTTTGGATGCAGTTTTGGGCGTGTTTTCAAATGATCTTGCCATTGATCTGGGAACCGCCAATACGCTGGTATATGTGAAAGGCAAGGGAATTGTTTTATGCGAGCCTTCGGTGGTCGCGGTGCGTACAGACAACCGGATGAAAAACCGCATTCTTGCAGTGGGGCTTGAGGCACACAACATGCTGGGAAAAACTCCGGGGAACATCACCGCGATCCGCCCGATGAGGGACGGAGTGATCGCTGATTTCGAAGTGACCGAAGCCATGATCCGGCATTTTATCCACAAAGTGCATAACCGCCGTACTTTTGTCCGTCCCCGGATTATTGTGGCGGTTCCTTCGGGAATCACACAGGTGGAAAAGCGCGCGGTCAAAGAGTCCGCGGAATCTGCCGGGGCCCGGGAAGTATTTCTGATCGAAGAACCGATGGCCGCTGCCATAGGCGCGGGACTTCCTATCATGGAGCCTACCTGCAACATGGTCATAGATATCGGCGGCGGCACTACCGAAGTTGCCGTAATTTCTCTTGCAGGCATTGTTTACAGCCGCTCCATCCGTGTTGCCGGGGATAAAATGGATGCCTCAATCATGCAGTATATAAAAAGGAAATACAATCTGCTAATAGGAGAACGGACTGCTGAGATAATCAAAATGACCATCGGCAATGCCTATCCTGATCCCCAGCATCTTGAAACCATAGAGGTCAAAGGCAGGGATCTGGTCTCAGGCATTCCCAAAATCCTGACTATAGGCACCGAGGAAATACGGATTGCCATTTCCGAACAGATTGACGCTATTATCGAAACCGTGAAAATTGCTTTGGAACAGACTCCTCCGGAGCTTTCCGCTGATATTGTTGACCGGGGCATTGTTCTGACCGGCGGCGGCGGACAGCTTATCAACCTCGACAAACTTCTGAGCGAGGAGACCGGTCTTCCCATACGCGTTACCGAAGACCCGCTTTCCACCGTGGCTCTGGGATCAGGCAAAGCCTTGGATAATATTGAGATTCTCAAACAGGTGGTGATTACTTGAAGTGAGAAGTGAGAAGTGAGAAGTGAGAAGTGAGAAATGAGAATTGAGAATTGAGAAATGACTGCCTGATTTTTTTATTTCTCACTTCTCACTTCTCACTTTTCAATTAAAAAGATGTTTTCAAAAAAAACGGTGATAATTATCGCTATCATTATATGGGTTGCTATTTCTGTCATAAGCATCTCTGTTTCGGGAAGACGGGGAGTGTCTTCTTACGGACATGGAATCGCCCTGTTTTTTGTCGCTCCGTTTCAGGAAATAACCGCGCGGTCGCTCCGATTCACGAAAGGTATCTGGAATCACTATTTTTTTCTCAGTTCTTCGGCAAAAGCCGGTGACAGGCTCAGGAAAGAGCTTAATGATGCGATTGAAAAAAACAGCCGCTGCGATGAAATCGAACATTCCAATTCACGGCTCCGCAGCCTGCTTAATTTCCGGAGAACAATTAACGGACAGGTTCTTGCCGCGGAGGTGATCGGCAAAGATCCCTCTCCCTGGTTCAAAAGCATAATTATAAACAAGGGCAGCGCGGACGGCGTTAAAAAAGGGATGCCCGCGGTGATGCCCGAGGGCATAGCAGGTCTTGTTTCCGATATTTCACGTAATTATGCCCGGGTGCTGCTGATTACGGATCAGAACAGCGCAGTGGATGCCTTGGTGCAGCGGACAAGGGCCCGGGGGATTGTCAAAGGGGAATCTGACCGGTGTCTGTTTGAGTATGTTCTGCGGAAGCACGATATTGTGGAAGGCGATACGGTGATTTCATCGGGTCTTGACGGTGTGTTTCCTAAGGGGCTGCGGGTGGGCTATGTTTCCCGTGTGACCAAACGCAATTCAGGCATATTTCAAGATGTTACGGTGATACCCTACTGTGATTTCGAAAAACTCGAAGAAGTGCTGGTGATATTGGACCCGCCCGGAATTTCCCGGGAGGATGAGCAGTTTCCGGGTGAACAGTGACCTATTTTTTTTATGTGTCTGTTTGCCTTTTACTGACCGTTCTCCAGACAACAGTGATGCCGCAGCTTATGCCATGCGGCAGATGCACTTATGATCTGATGGTTCCTTTTATTCTGTATCTGGGAATTTTCCGTCCGGTCCGTGAAAGTATCGGGGTGATTTTTTTTGCCGGATTTGTGACAGACAATTTTTCGGCAGCTCCTTTCGGTTTGTACAGCATCATCTATTTATGGCTGTTTGCCGGAACAAAATGGCTTGTCACTTTTCTGCATGTCGGGAACCGCATTCTTCTGCCTCTGATTGCCGGTACAGGAGTGCTGGCAGAAAATATTATGTTTTTCGCGACATTTACCGTCATTATGAGAACAGATTCCCGGATACCCGCGGATGCATTCGGAATACTATGGGAACAGACGCTGTGGGCAGCAGCAACCGGGATGTTTCTGATTATGATGTTCCTTTATACCCAGAAAAAATGGGACCGCCGGCTGAAGGAGCGGTCCGAAAAAGAAAACGGGAATACGTGACCGGTGAAAAGAGAAGCCTTTAACAAATATCTGAAAACGGCTGACAAAGACTGGTACAAACGCAGGCTGACCGCAGGCATGTTCTGCGTTATGGCCGCGTTCACTGTACTTAGCGTAAGGCTGTTCTATCTTCAGGTGATTGAAGGCGAAGAATACAGACGGCTTTCCGAGAACAACTGTATCCGTCTGCAAAGCATAGACGCACCGAGAGGACTGGTCTTTGACCGCAACGGGAAACTGCTTGTGGACAACCGCCCCTCCTTTGATCTGAGCATTGTTATAAAAGATGCCGGCTCCGTAAAAGAAACCCTTGAAAAACTTTCTCGGTATGTGGGAATCCCCGAACAGGAACTGAAAGCTAAAATTGAGGCAGGCCGGGATGTTCCGGCTTACAAACCTGTTATTCTGAAACAGGATATAGACAGAGACACTCTTGCATCTGTCGAGGTCCATAAATTCGATCTCCCGGGTGTTGTGGTGGATACAAGGCTCAGGCGTCAGTATGTTCAGAGAGAGAGCGGCGCGCATGTCACCGGATACATAGGCGAAATCAATACCGATGAGATAAAAAGCGGGAAATATCCTGAATTCCGCGTAGGGGATATGGTGGGAAAATTCGGGGTTGAAAAAGCTTCCGAGTCTCATCTAAGGGGAAAACGTGGCGGACGGCAGGTGGAGGTCAATGCAAAGGGACAGGTGGTTCGGGTAATGAAGACCGTTGATTCAGAGCCGGGGCAAAATATCTATCTTACCATTGATCAGAGCCTGCAGAAAAAAGCCGAGTCCCTTATCGAAAGTGTGCCGGGGGCTGTGGCGGCAATGGACCCGGACACAGGGCAGATTCTTGCCATGGCAAGCAGCCCCTCGTTTGATCCCAATATGTTTGTCAACGGCATGTCCCGCGAAGAATGGGACTTGCTGGTGTCAAATCCCTTCCGTCCTATGGAAAACAAAGCTATTCAGGCAGAATATCCCCCGGCTTCCACATATAAAATCGTCACAGCCATTGCAGGACTCGAAGAAAGGGTGATTGATGAAAACACCACTTTTTACTGTCCGGGCTATTATGTTTACGGAGACAGAATTTTCCGCTGCTGGAAAAAAACCGGTCACGGCTCTGTGAATGTGGTGAAAGCCCTGGCTGTTTCCTGCGATGTTTTTTTCTATCAGGTAGGTCAGAAATTAGGTGTGGACCGGCTGGCACGATATGCCAAAAGCTGCGGACTCGGAGACCTTACAAATGTTGATCTTGACCATGAGGCAAAAGGTCTGATTCCCACATCCGCATGGAAAAAGCGGGCAATCGGCGTTCCCTGGCAGGGAGGGGAAACTCTGTCTGTGGCAATCGGACAGGGATATAACCTGACCACGCCCCTTCAGATGCTTGTGCTGACTGCCGCGGTTGCAAACGGCGGGAACCTCTGTATGCCGCTGATTCTTAAAAGTGTAGAGACCGCAGACGGCAAGACGGTCTATGATAATGAGCGTAAGATGATAAACAGACTGCCTGCCGGCAAAAGAACCCTTGATATTGTGAAAAGAGGCTTGTGGGAAGTGGTGAACGGCCGGAGCGGAACCGCTCGGATTGCCCATGCCGACGGTATCGAAATAAGCGGAAAAACAGGCACTGCCCAGGTTGTCAGCCGCAAGAAGAATGACAACAGATACAAAAAAAACGAGGCTGCCCATCTGAAACCCCACGCCTGGTTTGTTGCTTATGCAAAATCAAAAAATTCACAGATAGCGGTAGCGGTGATTGTGGAACACGGGGAACACGGTTCCGGAACAGCGGCTCCCATTGCCCGGGAGCTTATCAAAAGTTATATGAGGGGCGGAACTGATGCGGAATATGTCTCTAAAAACACACAGTATAACGAATTTGAAACCGGAAATTGAGAATCTGCAAAGGAGGTTATGACTGAAAGACAGTTTGTGCAGCGTTTCGACTGGGGGCTTCTGGGGCTGACTTTTATTCTCGGCATAATGGGGCTTGTGACTTTGTACAGCGCGGTAACCGCGGATGCACAGGTATCTCAGAAGATACTGGTAATCAAACAGATGCTCTGGTTCTTTGCGGGACTGATGCTGATGGTGATATCTTTTCTTTTCGATTACAAGGCTCTGGAGCAATGGGCAACAGTTATTTACATTGTGTGCATTGTTCTTCTTGTCGCTGTTCTGCTGTTCGGAAAATATGTGGGGGGATCTAAACGCTGGCTCGCGCTGGGACCGGTGTCGTTTCAGCCTTCGGAAACCGCCAAACTGACGGTTATTGTCATGCTGGCCCGCTACTATGCCAAACAGATCAGCACAAAGGGTTTCAGCCTTCAGGAACTGCTCAATCCGATGTTAATCACAGCCGTTCCTTTTGTGCTTATTGTGAAACAGCCTGATCTGGGAACTGCAATGCTGATCCTTATCATAGCAGCCTCAATGACGGTTTTTGTGAAAATAGAACACCGCTCGTTTGTGTCTCTGATTTTTACAGCCCTGACCGCTGTGCCGCTGGTATGGTTCTGCCTGAAAGGATATCAGAAACAGCGGATAATGACCTTTCTGGACCCGGATCGCGATCCGCTGGGCGCGGGTTATCATATTATCCAGTCCAAAATTGCCATCGGCTCCGGCATGGTATGGGGCAGGGGCCTGCGTCAAGGCACTCAGAACGCTCTGTCTTTCCTGCCTGAACAGCATACGGATTTCATTTTTTCGGTCATGGCCGAAGAATTAGGCTTTGCTGGTTCCCTGTTTACGATTTTCGTTTTTCTGCTGCTGGTTGTATGGGGACTCAACATTGCCTACGGATGCAGAGATACCTTCGGCACCGTTCTTTCGGTGGGCGTGACAGCAATGATATTCTGGCAGGTTGTCATCAATATCGGAATGGTGATGGGTCTTATGCCGGTGGTCGGTGTTCCCCTTCCCTTTATAAGTTACGGAGGTTCATCTGTAATCAGTATGATGATGTGTGTGGCGGTTCTGATGAATGTCAGTATGCGGAGGTTTGCTATTGAATGAGGGCATCGTCATCCGGACTGTTTCTCCGAAAAAAACGGCGGATTCTGTAAAAAAACACAATATCCCGGATGAACCGGGAAAAAAAGTTTTTTCAAAAAACCTTTGACAAACTGCAAAACCTGATGTTAGAAGTGCAGAATATCATGCGTGTTTTAAAAGTGTACGTTGCGGTTTTTAATCATTAAATCGTTTCACGGAGGAAGGCTTATGGTAAATGTAGATGGGTCCCTTTTTATCCAGATCATCAATTTTCTTTTTCTGATATGGATACTGAATGCAGTGATGTACAGACCTGTCAGGAATGTGCTTCGCCGAAGGAAAGAGAAGATCGGGGGGATTGAAAAAGAGATCGAAACCTTTGCAAAGGATGCAAAACAGAAAAAAGTTGCTTTTTCCGATGGAATCAAAGCTGCCCGTGTGAAAGGAATAAAGGAAAAAGATATTCTTGCCCAGGCTGCTGCGGACGAAGAGAAAGCGATTATCGGAAAAATCAGCGAAAAGGCTCAGGCAGACCTCGCGAAGTCTCGGGAAAAAATCGCGCAGGAAGCCGAGGAAGTCAGAAAAACCCTGATGAAAGATATGGACGGATTTGCGAATGAAATCAGTCGGAAAATTCTGGGGAGGGCTGTCTGACATGAGAAGCAAAATTTTTCGTTCATGGGTCATGACCGGATTCATTGCAGCAGCAGTTCTTTTCTGCGCGGCGGGCTTCGCGGTCGGATCAGGCGGCGAAGGCGGTCACGGAGGTGAAGGCGGCCACGGCGGCGGAACAAAAGGATGGGTGAACACGGATACCTACCGCGTAATGAATTTTGCCGTTCTGGCAGTGGCACTCTTTTTTCTTCTGCGGAAACCCATGTCACAGGCACTTGAAGCACGGATCAAAGGCATAAGGGAACAGCTTGGTGATCTGGAAGCCCGGAAAAAAGAATCCGAGAAAGAACTGGCTGTATATAACGAAAAGCTTCTGCTTTTAGACAGAGAAGCTGAAACTATTGTTGCCGGATACATCAGACAGGGCAACGAGGCCAGAGAAAGAGTTCTCAGAGAAGCAGAATCCGCGGCGCAGAAACTTGAGGAACAGGCTCTCCGGAATATAGAGCAGGAGTTCAAACGCGCCCGGCTCCAGCTTCAGGAGGATATTACCGAAAAAGCTCTTCAGAAGGCCGAATCGCTGATAAAGAACAAAATAACAACGGATGATCAGGACAGACTGATAGATGAATATCTGGAGAAGGTGGTGGCATAGTGAAAAAATTAGCCATAGCACGACGTTATGCCAAGGCGCTTTTGCTTATCGGCAAAGAGAACGGTCAGGCAGAGAATTACGCGAAAGAGCTTGACGGATTTGCAGGTCTGATGGCAAAAGAGAAAGCACTTGAACAGGCGATCTGTAACCCCCTTTACGATACCGCCGGACGTAAAGCAGTTCTCAAAGATGTCGTGGAAAGACTGGACATATCGGGTGTCATGCGGTCTTTTCTGATGCTGCTGTTTGACAAGGGGCGGATCGGGTTTGTGAAAGAGATTGACGAGTTTTATCAGAAACTGGCAGATGAACTCAAAGGGGTTGTCCGGGCCGGTCTGATTTCCGCGACCGAGCTTTCCGGGGAGACCGTGAGAAAAATCCGCAAAGCTCTGTCAAAGAAGACCGGAAAAGAGGTCAGTCTCGAGGTGAAACAGGATCCCGCGCTGATAGGGGGAATCGTTACCAGGATAGGTGATCTTGTTCTGGACGGAAGTATCAGAACACAACTACTCAACATGAGGGAATCTTTAAAAAGGGGTGAGCGTGTCTAATGGAACTGAGAGCTGAAGAAATCAGTCAGATCATTAAAAATCAGATCAAGGATTACGATAAGAAGGTTGAATTAAGCGAAACCGGCGTTGTCCTGTCGGTGGGCGACGGTATTGCCAGAGTTTACGGACTTGAAAAAGTCATGGCAATGGAACTGGTCGAATTTCCGGGCGGTATTCTGGGACTGGTGCTGAACCTTGAAGAAGACAATGTGGGTGTGGCTATCATGGGCGAAGACATTCACATCAAAGAAGGCGATATCGTCAAACGCACCGGCCGTATTGCCCAGGTTCCTGTGGGAGAAGCTGTTCTCGGACGTGTGGTCACGGCAACGGGCGAACCCATTGACGGCAAGGGACCCATTGACGCTAAAGAGTTCAGGCGGGTCGAGATGGTCGCACCCGGTGTTATTGCCCGGAAAAGTGTGCATGAACCCTGCTACACAGGTCTTAAAGCCATTGACGCCATGACGCCGGTGGGACGGGGTCAGCGTGAACTGATTATCGGGGACCGTCAGGTCGGAAAAACCGCGGTTGCAATTGACGCTATTCTTGCACAGAAGAACACGGATGTTTTCTGTATTTATGTTGCCTGCGGACAGAAAAAATCAACGGTTGCCCAGGTTGTTGCAGTTCTTGAAAAACACGGAGCAATGGCATACACCACCGTGGTTGCCGCGTGCGCCAGCGATCCGGCAACTCTTCAGTATATCGCACCTTACGCGGGATGTGCCATGGGCGAATATTTCCGCGACAAGGGACAGCATTCGCTGATTATCTACGACGATCTTTCGAAACAGGCTGTTTCCTACCGTCAGGTTTCTCTTCTTCTGCGTCGTCCCCCGGGACGTGAAGCTTTTCCGGGCGACATTTTTTACAATCATTCCCGTCTGCTGGAACGGTCAGCAAAACTTAACGACGAACTTGGTGCCGGGTCACTGACAGCACTGCCCATCATCGAAACCCAGGCAGGCGACGTGTCCGCATATATTCCTACCAATGTTATTTCCATCACCGACGGGCAGATATATCTCGAACCAAGCCTTTTCTTTGCAGGCGTAAGACCTGCCATCAATGTCGGTCTTTCGGTTTCACGCGTGGGCGGCGCGGCTCAGGTCAAAGCCATGAAACAGGTTGCAGGTACTCTGAGGCTTGATCTTGCCCAGTATCGTGAACTGGAGGCTTTTGCCGCGTTCGGAAGCGATCTTGACAAATCCACACAGCGTCAGCTCACCCGCGGGGCAAGACTGGTCGAAATTCTGAAACAGCCCCAGTATCATCCCCTGCCGCTGGAAAAGCAGGTGGCTATTCTTTATGCCGGAACAAGAGGTTTTCTGGATAAATATCCGGTCAGCGCGCTGTCAAAATACGAGGCCGGTCTCTACGTCTTTATACAGGACCGATATCCTCAGGTTTTCAAAGACCTGGGGGAGAAAAAGATCATTGACGCGGAATTGGACAAGATGCTGACGGATGCTCTGAATGCTTATGACCAGGAATTCAAGGACACAGTAAAATGAGAAGTGAGAAGTGAGAAGTGAGAAGTGAGAATTCTCAATTCTTGATTTTCGATTCTCAATCATAAGAGGGTGTATGGCAACGTTAAAAGATGTCAAAATGAAGATCGGCGCGGTAAAGAAGACGAAGCAGATCACAAAAGCCATGAACATGGTGGCTGCTTCCAAACTGCGCGGAGCCCAGACGACAATGGAAAGCTTCCGTCCTTATGCCACAAAATTCGCCGAAGTCCTGGGAAGCCTTGCGGAGAGGGCCGGCGAAGAAGTGAGTCCTTTGCTGGTCGAGCGGGATGAGGTAAAGAAAATTCATGTTGTTCTGTGTACTTCCGACAGAGGGCTGTGCGGCGGTTTCAATACCAATCTTATCACAAAGGCAGAAGCTTTTCTGAAGGGAAAAACAGGAACGGGGATTGAGTTTTCGTTTACGAATTTCGGTAAAAAAGGGCGTGCCTGGTGCCGTAAAAAAGGGAAGACAATTGCCGATGACTACATCGGAGTGGTGGGCGGCAGATTCGAGTTCAATACCGCGCTGAAAGCCGGGCGGAAGCTCATCAGCGGATTTCTGGACGGAAATTATGACGAGGTATGGATTATATATTCGGAATTCGTAAGTGTGGCAAGACAGACCCCTGTGCTGGCAAAGCTTCTTCCGATACCGCCCCTGGAAAAAGCCGCAAAGGATGCGGAAGATAAAAGCCGTCCTTACATGGCAGAGCATATCTGCGAGCCTTCATCGGCAGAACTTCTAAACGATATGCTGCCGAGAAATGTCTATGTGCAGATATACCGCTCGCTGCTGGAAACTTCGACCAGCGAACACGCTGCGCGTATGGCGGCCATGGATAATGCGACCAAAGCATGCAACGATATGATCGGAAGTCTCACACTGGCATATAACAAGGCCCGGCAGGCAGCCATTACCGCGGAACTCATGGATATCGTGGGCGGCGCCGAAGCATTGAAAGGGTAATTTCAGTGAGCAGTAATCGGTGTACGATAAAAAAAATCGTCCGTGATGACTGCTGACTGATTTCATAGGAGGTTTTAAAAACAGATGGCAGAAAATATAGGAAAGATTACGCAGGTGATGGGGCCTGTTGTTGACGTGGAATTCGAGCAGGGCAAGCTGCCTACAATCCTTACGGCGCTTCTGATCAGCAACCCTGCGATCAATGACGAACCCGATAATCTTGTTGTGGAAGTGGCGCAGCATCTCGGAGACAATGTAGTCCGCGCGGTTGCAATGGACGTAACCGACGGTCTGACTCGCGGACAGGCAGTCAAAGACACGGGCAAACCGATCATGATGCCGGTGGGACAGGCAGGTCTTGGACGGGTTCTCAACGTGGTGGGACGTCCGGTTGATGGTCTGGGACCGGTAAGTCAGGAAAAAATGATGCCGATCCACCGTCCCGCGCCCAAATTCACGGAACAGGATACCACGGTGCGCGTTCTTGAAACCGGCGTAAAAGTTATTGACCTGCTGGTTCCCTTTCCCCGCGGCGGCAAAATGGGGATGTTCGGGGGCGCAGGCGTGGGCAAGACAGTTATCATGATGGAAATGGTCCACAACATCGCCATGCAGCACGGCGGTATTTCCGTGTTTGCAGGTGTCGGCGAGCGTACACGTGAAGGAAACGACCTTTACCATGAAATGAAGGATTCAGGCGTTCTTCCTAAAGCTGCCCTGATTTACGGACAGATGACCGAACCGCCCGGAGCCAGAGCGCGTGTCGCACTTTCCGCGCTGACGGCTGCCGAGTATTTCCGGGACGAGGAAGGTCAGGATGTTCTTATCTTCATTGACAATATCTTCCGTTTCACACAGGCCGGTTCCGAAGTGTCGGCACTTCTCGGACGTATGCCTTCCGCCGTCGGATATCAGCCCACTCTGGCTGTTGACTTGGGCGGACTTCAGGAGCGGATTACCTCGACAGACAAAGGCTCCATCACCGCGGTGCAGTGTGTGTATGTGCCTGCCGACGACCTGACCGACCCCGCGCCTGCGACCACTTTTGCCCATCTTGACGGCACCGTGGTTCTTTCACGTCAGATTGCCGAGCTGGGAATCTATCCCGCGGTTGACCCGCTGGACTCGACCTCCAGAATTCTGGATGCAAACTTTATCGGCGTGGAACATTATCAGGTGGCACGTCAGGTTCAGCAGATTCTCCAGAAATATAAGGAACTTCAGGATATTATTGCCATTCTGGGAATGGAGGAACTTTCTGACGAAGACAAAGTCACCGTGACACGGGCAAGAAGAATCCAGCGGTTTCTGTCACAGCCCTTCCATGTTGCCGAAACATTTACCGGAATGAACGGCAAATATGTAAAAATAGAAGACAGCATCAGAGGTTTCAAAGAAATCTGTGACGGCAAACATGACGAGCTTCCCGAGCAGGCTTTCTACATGGTGGGCGGCATCGAAGAAGCTGTGGAAAAAGCCAAAAAAATGTCTGAAGTGAAATAACTGAGGGATAAAGGAAAAAGTATGGCTGGAATGATTCGCTTGGAAATTGTTACGCCGACGAGATCTTTGGTAAATGAAGATGTCCAGATCGTCGTGGCCCCGGGTACTCTCGGAGAATTCGGTGTGCTTGCAGGCCATACGCCTTTTTTGACGACCCTTAAACTGGGGACCGTCCGTTATACGGACGCGAAGGGAACCGAAAGGGCTGTTTTTGTCAACGGAGGGTTTGCAGAAGCTCTTCCCGACAAGGTAACGGTGCTGGCAGAGTCCGCGGAGAGAAGACGCGATATTGATCTTGAGCGTGCGAAATCCGCTCTGGAACGCGCTCAGAGGCGTCTGGCAATAGAGAAGAAAAAAGAAGAAGTTGACTATACAAGAGCCAGAGCCGCGTTGGAAAGAGCTATGCATCGTCTGAAGGTGGCCTCGACAAGACGACAGTAGTAACTCCCTGACGAAGAAAAGGGGGTATCTTTGACAGGAAGGGCAGACCGGCAAAGGGGTTTGCCCTTTTTTGTTGCAATAAAAATAAGGATTAGGAGTTA
>JFJP01027396.1_pt1 | contig 13121 bp, 7 predicted proteins | sample 431651 | NCBI WGS metagenome assembly JFJP01 (sample SAMN02602958, study PRJNA72255) | Microbial mat metagenome, whole genome shotgun sequencing project. | biome: fresh water; feature: sink hole; material: water; isolation source: purple microbial (photo- and chemosynthetic) mats found in...
TTTTTTTTTTTAAAATACAATCAATATATTTATTGTTATTTAATATATTCATAATTTTTTCTTCTTTATTAAACATTTCGATAAATGGAAGGAATGAAAGATTTTTAGCAAATTTAAATTATTTAAATTGAAAGGAATTACAAAGATTTCTTTCTGCTTTAAAAAAAGGCATTGAATCATTTTTTAGAATTTGAAACAAAAAAAACTAAATTTTATCTATTAGTTATTTTTTGCTTTGAAATGCATATAGGATTTAATCGATATTATAGCTTCGCACAAAAGGTAAATCCCATGGACCGTGGACCACACTAAAAAAAATAAAAATTTGAAAGATTAACCATTTAAAAAAGACTTTTTATATTGATAAAGCCAAATCAGCCAAATTGGGCACAAAAGCGTAATAAAAAATATTCTATTTTGTTTAAAAAAGAATTTATGCAAAAAATCCTAAAAAATTTACGTAAATGCATATAAAAAGGCAAGAACTCTTGAGAGATTATATAACAATCCAAACAAAGTCACGAAAAAAGCAAATAAAGCATAACAATAAAATCTTTTTGAGAAATCCTTATATTTAATTTATATTGATGAAAAAAAAAGTCATTTTACTAGAATTGATCTCTTGAGAAATTTGCAAAAGACAAAAAATCTTTCCAAAAATTTTTATTAAAAAAGAATAAATTACACGGATATTTTTACAATAAGGATACAAACATAATAGCAAAAACCTGATGCTCATTACTTAATCTTGAAGCAAGAAGCAAAGAAAAAAAGAAAGAACTCAAAGTGGCAGTATCAATTTTATAAGATTGTACTCTAAATTAAAAACTAAACGAAAAAATAGGCGGAAAACAATAATTTACGAGGGACTGGCTTCCAAATTGTAATCTTTAGTCATTAAATGATATAATATCAAACCTTTTAAATAAATTAAAAAAATAAATTTCTAATGAAACTATTACCAAAAGTTAAAGCATAAGTTGTATTTTCTGCATAATTTTGGAAAATCGTTTTCATCACGGGTGAAAATAAAAACAAAGTGCCAAGAATTATTCCAACGCTTTTTATATTCGAGAGAATGGCGTGAATTTTAAAAATTTTAGGACTCAATATAATAAAAATAAAAGTCCCAGCAGCACCAATAATAAACAAAATCGTTATCAATAATTGTTCTGACATTTTTTTGTTTAGCAAAAAATGAAAAATTATCAGAAAGAGAATTATCAAGTTGATTGAAAATGAGATTTCTGTTGTATTGAACACAATATCCAAATAAACTAAGTTTTTATAAGTGTCTAAAATAAAAAAATATTCATTAATAAACTCATAAAAAAAGTTAAAAAACCTTTGGTTTCTAAACAATTCAAAAATGTGTGATCTAAATAATTGTCTTCAAAAGGTTGCTTTTCATATAAAACCTTTTTCCAAATTTTATTGGTTTTGACTTCAATGTTGCTCTTAACTTCATCCTTAAAATGAATTATTTTGTTTTTTAAATAGTTTTGATTTTGAGGAGAAAACTTTTGCGTTGTATTTAGAATGCCCGCAAATTATGCATTCATTTTCATTTTCATTATATTTGTAACCATCCCATGGACAAAATTTGTGATCAGAATGAATCAAATTGTGGGATTCGAAGGAATTTGATGAAAAAGAATTTTTCATTTTTTTAATTTTTTTTTTTTCAAAAATAAATAAAACCTTTGTTTTAGAGATTTTTTCAATTAAATATTAATTTTGAGATCTCGTTTTCTAACAAAACCAATTTTTTTCTCTTCCCCAAAATTTTTATTTTAGTGCAAACTTTCAAATTAATTTCTATATTTCTTATATTAAAAAGAGATTTTATTAAATTGTGAGAAGTTATAAGTTGTTTAAAAAAATGACGAAAAATAAGGGCTTATCTTCTCCTCTCGATAATTTTTTGTCTTTTGTTTAAAAACAATAAAATAAAGAAGAAAAATTTAGCTTATATAAAGAAAAAAAAATTGTAATTTTTGAGGCAGATCCATAATTAGTTAATATTTTTCATAAAAACTTTTTTTATTTTTTTTGTGTTTTTTAATTAATCTATATTTTAGCAGCACCAACTTGTCGGTTTTATCACCCTATGGTCATAATCAACATGGTTTACAATTCTTTGTTTTATGGATCTAATCTCTTGATCAAGAAACTCTATTTTTGGTCTTAAATCATCTTTCTGATCCGAATTCATCATTTCTTTTAACTGCCCCATAGACTCACCTAAATAATCCACTTTTCTTTCTAAATCCTCAATTTCTTCAGGCCTAAAAATATTGTTTATCTCAATTTTATTTGGAGGTGATTGTTTAATTTTCTCTATGGGCTCTTCAGCAAATACTTCAACTTCTTGATTTTGCATAGTCAAAGGATGTTCAAATGGAACATCTTCCTTGGTGAATCTTCTCTCAAAATGAGGGTTTTGATACCCAAAATCTTGTTTTGTTTCACCAAAATCGCTGTCAAGTAATACACCAGGGCCTCTTTTTATAGTTCCAGCTAGAGCTGGGTTTATTTGATATTCTGAATAATATGGATTTGTAAGTTCTAGAGTTTTTGCTCGTATTTGCAGTCTATCTTGAACTAAAAAATCGTCTTTAGTATTCGGAGTTAAATAATTGCTATATTGGGATTGTTTATTGGTTTCTCTGATCATTATTTCAGGGGGTGAAAGATGTTGGTTTTGAAGGAGTGTCTCAGATTCGTGTAAAAGCTGTTCGATGTATTTAGTAGAACTATATTGAGAAGAAGGTTTTGAGTAGATCATTCGAATAAAAGACGTGATTAACAGGATAAAAAATTAATTATAAATTTTATTGTTTTTTGCAAATTTAACGTACTATTTTTAGAAAAAAAATTAATAAAAAAGAAAAAAAGTTTTCAAATAAATTTAAAAAGAATAATGTAGAAAAAATACAATTTTTTCTAAAAACAAATAAAAAAAAATGCAAAAATTTATAAACAAACCAAAAATTAACTTAATTTAAATATATGAAACTATTCAAAATCATTAAAAATTTCAAAACTGAAATAATTATTATTCAGCTCTCGTATTTTTAAAATACCTGATTTTTTTGTGATTTTTACAAAATATTGAATTTCAAATGGATTTTACAAACCCCCAACTTAAAAACACTCAAGAGGAAGAAAAGAAAATAGTGATCATCCCTCAATTTTCTGATATGATCTTGGAGATCCCAAGCACTCCAATAAAAGATATTTTGCCTTTTCCTGATCACCACATTTGCATTCTCTTTAAAGATCAAAGCTATCAATGCTGGAGTTTAATACCTCAAAAAATTCTCAAAGAGGGATTTCTTGAATTTACTTATATAACAATAGAAAGCAAAGGAGCTTTTTTTATAGCTTTTATAACACAAGATTTCAAATTGAGGATCTTGAATATGTTAACCGGAGAAAAACAAGAGAAATTTGATTGGGATTTCTTAGAAAATCAAGAGAAAGATGATTCTTATCTTGAAAATATTCTGAAAATTGAAAAAAGTTCTGTGAATCAATTAGCTCATCTCTTTGAAATGACTTATTTAGAAAACTTCAACACTTTATGTGTTCTACTGCGAAAAACTTTAAAAGAAGACTCAATGAATTACACATTATATCTCTTTCAAGAGGAAAAACCTCCTATTATCACACAATATTCGCAAAAAAACACACTTTTTCTCCGACTTTTCAATTTGCAACAGAAATATTTGCTCCTTTTTGACCTAATGCATGATAATCAGAAAAACCCACAAATGATTTTCTGGAAAAGAAACCCAGAAGACCCTAATATTTTACAAGAAACTACTCTTAAATTAAATAGATGGTTTACAGGAACTCTTATTTCAATAATGTTATGGTCACAAAACGAAATTGCGGTTTTTGGCAATTTTAACGGTATTCGAAACCCTAATTTTTTTCTGATAAATATTGAATCTGGAGAGATGAGGCTTCAGAAATTTAATCCATTCGGGTTTTATTTTGATCCCCCTGATTGGCTTTTCAATGGGGTTATATTACAAAATCTTAGGAAAAATGTGACTGTTTTTGAAATGTTGGATTTGAATCGGGGTTTGAATGTTATAGTGAAGAATAATGAGAAGATTTATAAGATTGAAAGCGATTCAGAAGAAAATTGGAAGAGCAGTGGAGATGGAGAATTAATAATAGGTTATAAAAATGCTGAGAAAAATGGGGTTTTGATTAGAATGTTGCATTTTGTGGAAAAAAAAGTGGCAATTTTTTATTTTTTGGAAAAAACGGGAGTTTTCAATAGGTATGGAAGCTTTATTTCAAGAGAAATCCTAGAGTTTTTATAATTTTTATGATTTTCTGTGTAATTTATAAAATTATAAATATTTTGAAAATTTAAATTAAAATTATTTTTTGAAAAAAATTTCAAAATGCTAATCTCGATTAAAAATTTTAATATTAAATTGAAAATTATCATTTTTTTTTATAAATGTTTCAGAGACAGCATTTAATTTTTTAAATTACGTTCTATTTTCCTTCCCATTTAATTAGTATTGGAAGGTAAATGAATTTTTTCATAAATTAAACCTAAGCCAAAAAAACAATAAATCTTCTCATTATATATTATAAATGGCTCAAAAATCCTCAGACTTAGTCTTTGAAAATCGATACATTTGTCAATCAGAAGTAAAACAAGGTGCATTCGGGATAGTATACTTAGGTTTTGATTTAACTGAAAAACGTCCTGTTGCAATTAAGCTAGAAAAAGAGAAGAAATCTCATACTTGTTCCAGTTTAACTAACGAAGCCCGTATTCTGACAAAGCTAAAAGGTGTAAAAGGTGTTCCAACGTTATTTTGGTCAGGTAAAAAGCCAGGCTTGGATGAAAGGGCTTTAGCAATGACATATTTAGGCAAAGATTTGCAATATCATTTTACAAGATTGAAGTGTTTCTCTTTGAAGACAACATTAATGTGTGGTGTTCAACTTATTAGAGTTTTACAATTGATACATGATAAAGGTGTTGTTCATAGAGACATAAAACCAGACAATATCTTAACGTGTTTTGATGATGATGACACTACCTTAAAAAGGAAGACCTTATTGTCAGAAAAAGACCTCAATCAAATTTATTTATGTGATTTTGGAATTTCCAAAATTTATAAAGAAAACAACAAACATATAGATTATAAGATCAATAAACCGTTCATTGGCACCATCAGGTTTGCCAGTGAAGCTGCACATAAAGGTTTTGAAGTCTCAAGAAAAGATGATTTAGAATCATTGGGTTACGTTCTAATGTATTTATATAAAGGGAAGCTACCTTGGCAAAATATTGATAAAGCTTTAGGAAATTTGAGAAAAGATCGTGTTGGAGTATGCAAACAAATTGAACATTTAATGGAATATTTTCACGATTTGTTTGAAGAATTCTTGGAATTTTTTAAATATGTTAAAGGATTGACATTTAAAGAAAATCCGAATTATGATTATCTGATCGGATTATTTCAAGGCTTAGCGAAAAAGAAAGGTTTAAAAATTGATGATCTTCAATGGGATTGGAAAAAAAAAAACAAAGGCAATGGGAATTCTTTTTACAATGCCAACATAAACAACAATCCAATTCCAGCTAACCCTAAAAAAGAAGAATCAAAAGAAAAAATTGAACTAAAAAAAGAAACTAAAGTTTCAAAAGGAAGAAATGAATCAATTATTATAACCAAACCAACTGTTTGTATTAAAAAAAAAACTTTATCTGATTCAGAAGAATTATCTTTCAAGGAAAAGAAGAAAAATGACCTACCAATGCAATTGAAACCGAAAATCAATATAAAGAAGAATTATAACTCTGATGATGAAGGCAAAAGAAATAAAATAGTTAAATCAAAAAAAAATATGGGGTTCTTAGTTGCAGAACCAGAAAACCATCATCACAATTTTTTTGATGAATCCCATGATAATGAAGTCTTTTTTAATTCAAAGAGCTTGATTTCTTCAAACTTTGAAACTCATGAGTCCAGTATTTTGATAAAAAATAAAGATTTTACTACTTTGAAATTCAATGTTTTTGATCAAGAGGAAAATGGTTTTTGTTTTTAATTTCTTCATTTTTATAATTTAAAAAACAAAAAAAGCATTAGAAGATGAACTAGCCGAATACATTAATGATGAAAATATGAGGGAATTGTTATGGAACTTGCCTTGCGATCAATTCAATTTAACACAGTTTTTCCGGAAAAAGTCATCTCATCATTTTTGTTAAGATCACATTTTTTTAAACTCGTATGTCTATACATTTATTATTAATATAAAAGATTGATTTTGAAATAAATGATTGAAACATATATATAAAGGAATTTTAATCAAGGAATGTTTAAATTTTTGTTTTTTTCAAAAAATTATCATTTCCAACAGACTATTTAGTCTAAAAAATTTTAAAAATAGTTTTCAGAAAAGAATAGTTTTAAATTAAACAAAAGATTTAAAATGAAATTAATTTCAGAAAAAATCATAGTATTGGTTAATTGTTAACTTTCTTAATTATTGGTTTTTGAAATAGATTTTTTTGAGTCCTTTGAAGACAATTTTTAAACTATTAAAATAAAATCATAAAATTTTAAATTTATTTAGTATTTTTTTTATAATAATTATATAGCTTTTCAGAAATGTCAAAAACAAAAAATAAAAAACCAAAATTTTTCATTTAATATCGTCTCAAGAAATTTATAACAGAGTTAAGTGTTTTATAAAAAAATTATACTTCAAATTGCATTCATCAACCAAAATAAAAATAGTCAAATCTCATGTTCTTTTACAATTCCTTGTTGCCTATATCTTTCATTTTACTTTCATTAATCCCTTCAATTTCATCAGGCACGTTCTCACAACCAAGCAATGTCGATGCAATTGTTCAATCAATTGCCAATAAAGATGAATATTCAGATTACACTTTCAACATAATTCCAAATACACAAATCCCAAAAGATGGCACATTAGAAATAACTTTCCCCACTCAATTTTCCTTAGGATTAGGAATAAACATTGATCCTAATTTCAACACTTATTGTAATGTTCCTTGCAGTATTGCTAATTATGTGGTCACTTTTGAGATAATTTCTTCTCCATGTTTACCTGGAGTCACTTCTGCCTTTACAATCTATTCAGTTCTAAATCCACCTAATAAAGGAGGAACTGGAAATTTCATCATTCGATCCAAAAAAGGCATAAATATACTTGATGAAAACCTTGTTTATGGAATAGTTGGAATAGCGGATTCCATAAAAAACCTGACTTCAACCACTGTGGCATTAGATAGCACAGGATCAACAGCAGCTGGGATTCTTACAAAATATAGTTTTTCCTTCAAAACTAATCAAATAATCCCACAAAACAGTTATTTTTTGTTGACAGTCCCTTCAGTGTTTTCTATTTCCAAAAGTCCTTCCTGTGCAACTTTTGCTATAAACGGCAATATAATTTCAGGACAATTATCGTGCACTTCACAGGGAAAAAACGTTATTATAAGAGGCTTAGCTGATGATATTCCAGCTTCTTTTGAAGTTGGTATTAGTGTCAGTCTAACAAATCCCACTGTTTCTGGAACCACAGACACTTTTCGTCTGGCTATTCTTCGAACAAATACGAATGTAGTTTATGCTTGGAGAACTGGAATTACAGGAGTAACTATTACACCTGGAAGCATTATGAAAATAGTCTTTTCACAAATAAATCCAATTCTTATAGCTGCAATGAATAAATACATGGATTATAGAATCCAATTCATTCCAAAGAATGCTTTACCTTTAGGATCTCAAATACATATTAAATTTCCTATGCAAATGATTTCAAATTGTCATATCGAATATGGTATAGAAGACATTGATGAAAATAATCCAACGACCCTCACCTGTAATAGCTTGAGCAGTAGTTTATTGATTTCAGGGCAGCAAGCTATAGAGAACCCAGGAGAAATCAGTTTGACTGTCAGAATGCAAAATCCAAATGTTCATGGTATCACTACGCCTGTCAAAATTTATACCTACAAGGATGCCTCAGAAACAATTATAGATCAGGATATTACTTCAGCAACAACCACCATACAGGATATACGTTGATTATATATATTTTTTAATTGTAAAAAATTAAAAAATTTGGTAAATAGCATCAACAACTCTTTCCGCATCCGCTGTAACTCTTTCCGGAAATTACGAAGCTAATAGTTTAATAAGCACTTTTAATTTTTTAATAAATCCTTCCCTCACGGTTCCCCCAAAAGGCTACATTCAGATTGTAGTTCCAAATGCCTTCACCATTGGTCAAATTATATGTAAAAAATAAAAAAACTTAAAATTTCTTTAAATATTTTTTTAGCCTCTAGTTGTTTAATTGGAGGGTCAAATGCTTTCTCCTGCACTAAAACTGATCAAGTAGTTCTTATGCGTTTAACAGCTTCAATGTCTCTCAATGTTGGTTCCACTAGTAGCTTCTCTCTCAACAATCTCATAACAAAGCCTGTCTATGAAGGAGATTTCCTATTTGATATCACAACATATAATTCTGATGGGGCAACCATTTTGGACTCTTATTCTATGACTCTCATTATAACACCTAATCCTCTATCAACTGTTTCCTATCTTTTAATCGGCAACGAATTAAATAAAAAGGGTATTTTTCTCTTGGATTTCAAGACAAAATTGGCTATTAATAGTGGACTCGCTCAAACTAAAGTAACTGACATCAAAGGAATCATTCAATTGAAATTTACTGGTTGGGCTACTGATCTTGGAACTGGTCTATCTGATAATAGTGAAATTCCATGCACATCAAGTTACGGAATTTTACCAATCGATGACTTGTCGATCGGATGCTATCTTAGAATCAGGGGAATAAATGCATTTATTGAAATAAGGAATTTTCAGTCATTAGCAACAGGGACAATTTGCAGAATATATTTCCCTAATATTTTAATTGCAAGCGGAAATGTCGATCTAAATCTAATTAAAAAATATAATAGAGTTTCTACCATTTTGAATACTTATTCCTCGACCCCATCCACGAATGCAAATGTTGCCAAAACTTTTGGAAGTAGTTCCAGTGTTTATACAATATCAAATTCTTTTGTTTCTAATGTCTTTAATCTACAATGGAATCTAGAACTTTCACAAAACGTAGTTGCTGGCGATTCTCTATTAGTTAAATTGCCAACATTTGATAAAGGATTTATACAAGATGTTAATATGGTCACTTGTTTTATCGGAGTTGTGGGGTCTGGTCCTACTGCGCATGAATGCATCAAATTCACAATCATTGATTGGATTTTAATTAAAATGCCAATTGCCATTCCAAGTTCAACATCTATATTTCTTTCTTTACGGAATTTAAAATGGCCAAGATATGCATATTCTTTAGGAGTCCCTTCTTATCTTGTGCATTATACAGCCAACAAAGAAAATCATCTTAAGCGATATCAAAATTTGAATGCCCCTAACTTCCAAGATTTTTATTCGTCAGCAATGAATATCCCCAAAAAAGGTAAAGGATATCCAGATTGTGGATATTATTTTAAATTTAAGGCTACTAATTCAATACCTAATGGAGGAACTGTCACCTTAACCTTCCCTTCAGATTATTCCTTGCAATCAAGTTTCCCTTCACCTACTTTTTCTGCTGATCAATTCACTGGATATAATAGCAATCCATTAGTTTTTACACCCCTTGGAAATATTTTAACGATATCGAACATAGCAGAATTTCCAGAAAAAAGCCTCTTCACAATCACAGTTAAAGGAATCCAAAATCCCTCACCATTAGTTTCTACAAGCACTGGTTGGATGATTCAAACAAGTTATAACGGTTATACAATTAATGAAAGATCAAACTTTGACTTTTTTCAATATGGGAATGCTTATTCTCCAGGGACAATCATTTTCAATTCCATTTCAGCTTTTCCTCAAAACGCATTAGTTTTAGCCGATTATTCAATAGAATTCACACCCAATACAGCAATACCAGCACTCGGAATAATCTCTATAACGTTTCCAACAGCTCAATTCAATAATATGCCGTCAAATCCTTCTTGTAAGATTTCAGGAGGATTACAAACATTTTCCTCTTGCTCGTTATCAGGAACCATTATTACAATAGTCACTGATAGTGAATACACGACTGGAAGCTTGATTGTTACTATCAAAGATATAATAAATCCAGCAGCAGGTACAACAGACGGTTTTGAAATTATAACTTTTTATGACAATAATTTTTTGGATTTGACGGATGATACAGATGATAGCTATAGAACTATATTGATTCTACCACAAGCTTTTCCAATAACAGTAAATTCAATTGATTTCGAGCCGAAGAATGAAGGTGAGAGAGCCAAATATACTTTTGAATTCATTCCCACAAGCAATCTCAAACGAGATATGGAACTCATGATCCAATTTCCTGATAATTATGATGATTTGATTGGATCAAGAGTTAAATGTGAAGGATTGGCTGGAATTCAAGGAGGATTTACAGTTTCTATTTTACAAAAGAAGCTCTTTATTACAGGATTAGAAGCCTATACACCTTCAAATGATAATCCTTTAATATTAGTGGTCTATAATGTTATAAATCCAAATAGAATAAGTAATATAGGGAAATTTAGAATCGCAACTTTCTCTTCAAATAGCAAAATTTTTATCGATTATAATGAGGATATTAATGGATTTGAGATGGTGAGTTCAGCTGGCTGGTTGACTATTTTCAATATCTCTGCTACTAATTATTACTCCAGATTAACAGCAAACTATACTATTAATTTCACTTTAAGCAAAATCTTGCCCAAAGCAGCTTCTGAAGGATATATTCTGATAGATTTTCCAACACAATTTGATATACCTGATAAAATTATTAGTTGTTCAAATATACCAACAACCTTTGGTAATTTGACGAGCATTTTATCACAAAATAGAGTTTATGCTACAGGCAATCCAGAATCTTTTATCGGAAATCTTATGATAACCTTTAATTTGATTGATAACCCTCCATTATCAGGTTTAACTAATGATTTAACTGTGATTACTTATGATGGTTTCAATAAATATATCATAGAAAGAAGCTTTCCAAACCTGGATCCTTTTTCTTTTGAATACAGCTATTCAGGTCCTTTGATTGTAGTCAATGATGATGTGGAAATAATTGTGGAAAAAGGCACTCAAACGAAAGATCTTTATATAAAATTAGAATATCCTTGTGCATTAAATTTGACTTTTTCTACAACTGTCACTTCCTTTGCTTTGTTTCCAAGCGTGATTATAATGAATTTAGGAGATCTTCAATCAGTTTTTAGAGTAAGCGTTCCTGTAAGTCTTTCTGAAGGGACTTATTATATTATATGGATTACAAACGGAGAACAAACTCCTCCTCTGTACACCCCTTTGAAAAAAACAAAAGTAATTGTCACCAATTTAAAAAGTAAAAACTCTTAAAAATCATTTATTTATTTATTTTATAGATGTCCCAATCGATATAACTGAAATTTCTAACATCCCTTTTGGTGGAAGTTCACTCTATATTACTGCCTCTATGACATATTCCCCGAATATAGGTATCGAATTAGTAGCAAATTTAGATAGTGATTACCTTGGAGTTTCTTTGATAAAAAAAAACATCATTTTCAGTGCTGGAGATAACACACAAACTTTTGAACTTCAATACTCAAATGACTCCTCAATAACCAATGGAGTCACAATTTCCAAAGGAGGCATTACTATAATCCTTTCAGGAGTCAATAAAGAGACCTATACTTTAACAACCTCTCATTTAAATTTCGTTATAATCGGGGCTAATATTGATACACCTACTCTTACTGAATTAGTGATTTCAAGCTTAGGCCAAACATATTGTCAAATTGATATAGGAGCCAATGAAATTGTAATGGCTTATTATATGGTGGCTTTAACTGGGACTTCAACACCAAACTTTACAGAAGTTTATAATCAAGGACCTATCGATTATGCAACTACACAAAAACAATATGGAGCTATTTATATTGGATCTTCAAATAGAGCATCAATTACAATTAAGAAACTTTTTGCACAAACTCCTTATACAATTTATATTTATTTAAAAAATAGGGGGTTAAATTTGAATAAAATTAAAACATTAGACTTCCAAACAAAAGATCGTTATCCTGCAGCTGAATTCTCCTTGCGAATTTTGCAAGCATATTTGAATACAGCTGAGAAAAATTCTACTATTTATAACATTGCTTTTGTTTTAAGTATGCCTCCATATCATCTTCAAGTGAAAAAATATACATTTGCTACTAGAAATTTGATGAATTTGGACTGTCATAGAAATTTATCTACTTCAGAAACAGTTTCCACTCTTCTCACTTTACAAATATTTTCTGTTACAAACTCATCAAATTATCCTTCTCCTTTGAATATGGCTCAATTGCTCCGCAATAAAACCTCACAATTAAGCTCATTAGTCACTAATTTCGATACTTCTTATGAAATTCCAACTCAAATCTTTAAGATTTATTTGCCCTCATTTGTGGAAACCCCCAGTGTTCCCGTTTTAGATCAATTCAAGATCACAGTTAAAGTTAAATTAGATAATTATGGATATGTTTATGCAATAGCTTTAAATGCAAGTCAAGACAAAAGTAAACCGAGTTCATTCCAAATTTATAATGGATTTGATAGCGAGAATAAACCTATTTCTAGAGGATGGATTGAAATTTCGGAGGCCTTTACTTATTTCACTTTTGATATCACTAATTTGACTCCAAACACACAATATAATATTTATTTGGGCGCAGGAAGCGTTCATCCTGGATATCCTGATCTTATAACTGATAAATCCGTGGTTTTGGTTGCTGTGCAAACAAAACCTTTGATAATTTGTAAATTTTAAAAAAGAATTTCTGAATAAAAGATTTTATTTATTAGTTGATCCATTGGATATCAATTTTTGCGGGAAAATGGAGACGACTCAGTTATTTTTGCTTTTTTTGGTATCAATGTTAATTTTAGGTTATTAGATTTTTAAAACAAATTTATTTTCGAAAAAAAAAAAATTCGCTAAATATTTACTATGTCACCCTGGTGACATTAGGATTTTAAAGAAACAAATTT
>JFJP01040889.1_pt1 | contig 13121 bp, 12 predicted proteins | sample 431651 | NCBI WGS metagenome assembly JFJP01 (sample SAMN02602958, study PRJNA72255) | Microbial mat metagenome, whole genome shotgun sequencing project. | biome: fresh water; feature: sink hole; material: water; isolation source: purple microbial (photo- and chemosynthetic) mats found in...
CACCTATAATTTACTTTAAGTAAAATTAACTTAAAGTAATACTTCAACTGCATACGCAATATTATATATATAGCGAAATTTTGAATTTAAACTATTCAACAAATAATTTTATTTTTTTATAAATATTTTAAAAATAAATTGCAAAACACTTGACATCGCATTTTTAATGTTGTATATTCGCAGTGTAATTAACAATTTAAAATTAATTACTTATAAAATTATGAACAAAATAAATGTAAAGAGAAACCACGAGTTTCCGCAAGCTGCCTTGGTACCGGTGGCTAACCAAAAGGTAGAATTTATGTACCGCGATAGTATTGAATTTGCAAAATATGGTATTAAAGCCGAAAGTTTTGCCGAAGTTAAACTGCTTGCCAAAGAATTGTCGGAAATGTTGCCGAACATTAATATGGAACAGGCGTTGTTCGATTCGCAAAAAAGGCTTAACGCCCTGCGCAAAGGCTTGGTGCAATTGCTCGACCAAGCGGCTATTACCGTCGAATTTGTGTACAGTAAAAATTCGGCTGAATATAAGACCTTCAAATTTGCTTCGGCGTATGACAAAAACCATAACGACCGGGTGTTTGCCCAAGCCGTTAGTGTTTGCAAGCTGATAAGCGAAGACACCAGATTTATGAATTTGGAATTTCCGAAAAACACCTTAACCAATATAAGCACCGCAGCCATTGAGTTTGCCGAGCTTATGATAGAGGTGGGTTTGCTAAAAAACCAACGTAAGTACAACACCGTAACTCGTATCGAAAAAGCCAATGTGCTGTACGCAAAGCTTACGAAATTGTGCTCGGTTGGTAAACGCATTTGGTTAAGCCAAAGCAAAGTGCATTACGACGATTATGTGCTTAAAAAAACGCCCAAACCTAAAGCGGTAACCAATAGTTTCGCTGCTTAATTAACTTAATTATTAACCCAAAAGCCCGACTAAAAAATATAAGTCGGGCTTTTTTTTTACCTTCAATGGTGCTAATTTTCATAAGTTTTATAAAAATTACAATCTAAACCGGAAGCTTAAATAATACAACACCGCACATTATTTAGCCAGCTCCAAAATATCTTTGGGTGTCAGAATTTTTTCCGAATACCCTTTGCTCATCGAATTAATCATTGCCAAGCCAAGTTGGGTAGTATCAACCACCGAATTGGGCGACAGTGCTTTAACTATTTTAACAAGCCACATAAAATAATCGTACATAAATTGGTAGCTTGCCGTACGCGATTTTATGCCACGGAGCGGTATTATCATGCCCGGGCGAAACATATACGCTTGTTTAAAACCCAGATGCAGCAAGTCGTTTTCGGTTTTGCCTTTTACTCGTGCCCACATCATGCGCCCTTTTTCGGTGGTGTCGGTGCCTACCCCTGAAACATAATTGAAGGTTAGTTGCGAATTAAGCTCCAACAGCGTTTTGGCAAGCGACAAGGTATAATCGTAGGTTATAAGTTTATATTGTGCTTCGTTTAAACCGGCAGCGCTTACACCCATGCAAAAAAAACAAGCATCGTAGCCGGCTAATTGGTTTTTAACTTCGGCAAAATTAGTAAAATCTTTATGAATCAATTCTTTCAACTTAGGGTGCGTAAAATCGATCGGATTTCTGCCTATAACCAATACTTCGCTTATTTCCGAATTAACTATTTTTGTAAAATTTATTCAACACATGACATTTTTTTCAAGTGAAAATCAATAAAAACACTTAAAAACATTTTTATCTTACATTAATATTCATTGGTAAAAAAATACTATTACATAATTTTTCTAATGAATAATACCAATTTGGACTGTAAAGGTACAACGTTAATTTTGTTTTTACAAAGTCATATTAAGACTAAACTCAATTTGGCCGGCGTACTCACTTTGATATTATAAGCCATGTAGTTCTATTCATTTTTAGCACAAAACCGGTATCCTATTCCCGATTCTGTGGTTATAAATTTAGGGCTGTTTGGGTTCAATTCAATTTTTTTTCGCAATTGACCAATATATACTCGCAAATACTGCGAATTTTCACTATAAAACGAACCCCAAATTTGATTTAAAATATACTGATGTGTCAGCACTCTGCCTTCGTTTTTAGCAAGCAGCACCAACAACGAATACTCGGTAGCTGTTAGTTTAACACTTTCGCCACCAAGCGTTACGGAACGAGCAGTTAAATCAATTAGTAAATTGTCGAATTCTAATAGTTGCACCAAATTAGTATTTTGTGTCTGACGAATTGCCGTGCGCATTCTGGCCAATAATTCGCCGGTTCGGAATGGTTTTGTAAGGTAATCGTTGGCACCATGATCAAGGGCTTTAATAATTTCGTCTTCACCGCTGCGGACCGATAATATAATAACTGCACCCAAATACCACTCTCTCAACTTCACCAATACACTCTGCCCGTCTTCATCGGGCAAACCCAAATCGAGAATAATTAATTCAGGCGGATGCATAACCGCCATAATAATACCTTCTTTGGCATGGGAAGCCAAAATTGCATGGTAGCCGTTACTGTTTAAAATAATTTCAAGTAATTTTCGAATCTGAATTTCATCGTCAATTACCAGAACACTCATTTTTGGTTCCATAATTTTAAAATATTAAGATGCGGAATCGGCAAAATTAGAATTTTCACTTAATTGTAATACTTCTGTTGGAATAAGAATGGTAAATTTTGCACCGCTAGGTATTGCATTTTCTACTTTAATAGTTCCATGGTGCGATTCAACAAATCCTTTTACTATAGATAAACCCAAGCCTATTCCGCCGGCATTTTTTTTATTGGCTCGGTAAAATTTCGAGAAAATGCTCTCCGGTACCACACCGTTAATACCTTTGCCGTTATCGGAAATTATTATACAAATATGTTTATCAATTAAACAAACTGTAATAGTTACCAATGAATTAGCGGGTGTATAAAGACTCGCATTATGCAAAATATTTATAATTGCCTGTTCCATTAATCCAAAATCGAGTTTTACAAAGGGAATGTCATTCGGTATTTTAACGTGTAATTTATGATTGGTCAATTCATCTTTCAGTCTGTTAATGGCGCTATAAATTAGTTCATTTACATCGCACCAGTCTAATTTTGCTTTTAAAAGTCCTGACTCAAGCCGTTGCATATTCAATAAATTATCAATTAATCTGTTTAAACGAAATGCAGCAATTGAAATTTCGGTAACAAGCTTAACTTCATCGCCTTTCGATAAGTTTGGATTTTTTTGAAGCAGATTATCCGATGCACCTACGATGGTTGCAATTGGCGTTCTTAGTTCGTGCGAAATGGATTCGAAAATTGTTTTGTACAGTTTTATTGCATTTTGTCGCTCTTCTTTTTGCAATTCCATTTTTTCTAAGTGCCGTACTCTTGAGGTTAATACTCCGTTTATTAGTGCAATTACAAAATACATAAGTAATAAAAGAGCATCTTCCGAACTGTTTACTTGAAAAGTAAAATGTGGCGGTATGAAAAAGAAATCCCAGATTAATGCACTTAATGTAGCAGCAACTAAAATAGGAAAAACTGTAACAAAAATTGCCAAAATTGAAACTGTAGCCAGCAAGAGCAACGCAACACTTCGGTAACCAATATAATTTGTACTTAAATAGCAAATTGACGCAACGGCAATTACCGAAAAAATGCTTAACAAAAATTGTTTCAACAAATTTTGATTAAAATAGTATGTTTTCATTTTTTTACATTCATATTACCCTTGTTTTCATTATAATATTGAAGCATTCGGCGCAATTCGTTTATAGCAAAATCGTAAGCAATAATTTTACCGGCATTCAAAAACACCAATGCATTGTTTGTGTTAGGTTCCACATCATTTACGGTATTTTCTACATTGCACTTTTGTTGTTCTAACCGTAAAAGTAAATCTTCTATTAATTTTTCCATAATACAATCTATTTTAAATTTACATGAATTGTCGTTTCATCTGAAATTGCAGCTATACTAGTTTTTAAATCATATTCCGCCGTAATAATGTCTGCACGTAAGTCTGTTGATTCAAAATTCACCCTAATTTTATAAAAATAGCATTAAGAATAATTGCAACCGCATAAAGATTTTATAAAGAAAAAACGGAACTTTATTTATAAAATCTTTATACCTATACACTACTTTCATATAATTCCTTTATAAGGATAGCCATAACTTTGTTTCGAAATTAAAATACAAATTTTATGATGACAGTTACATTAATTCTTTCAGCATTATTACTGGGATATTTAGTCTATTCATTAATAAATCCTGAAAAATTTTAAAACGAAAAAACTATGAATGCATTTGATGGATTACAGATAATTGTATTTTTTGGAATACTGATACTATTAACGCCAATACTCGGAAATTATATGGCGAAAGTATTTTCCGAAGATTTTTCAAACCAACGTACTAAAAAGAAATTTTGGAATCCGATTCGATATTTTAGTTGGTTCGAAAAATTAGTTTACAAAATTTGCGGCATTAAACCCGACGAACCAATGAATTGGAAAACCTATGCAGTGTCATTGCTTGTTTTCAATTTCTTTGGCTTTTTATTGCTTTTTATTTTGCAATTAGTACAAAAATGGATGCCGGCAAATCCACAAGATTTAAATAATATTGGTCTTGCACTTTCATTTAATACCGCAGCAAGTTTTGTAACTAATACTAATTGGCAGAGTTATGCGGGCGAAACGACCATGAGCTATGCTGTGCAAATGTTAGGTTTAACTGTTCAGAATTTTTTAAGTGCAGCCACCGGAATTACGGTAATAATGGCATTAATACGCGGGCTAAAAAATAAAACAAACGGCGATATAGGCAATTTCCGGGTCGATTTAACGCGTTCGGTTGTTTATGTGCTTATGCCTTTAAGTATAGTTCTTGCGCTGTTGCTTGTTTCGCAAGGAGTTGTTCAAACATTCGACAGTTACGTAACGGTTCAAACATTAGAAGGTGCAGAACAAACAATTGCCGTGGGGCCGGCAGCTTCGCAAATAGCTATAAAAATGCTAGGCACAAACGGCGGCGGCTTTTTTAATGCCAACAGTGCACACCCGTTTGAAAACCCAACGCCATTTACCAATTTTCTGGAAATGTTTGCCTTAATACTTATACCAATGGCATTAACATACACTTTTGGTAAAATGATAGGTTCGGTAAAACAAGGCTGGACAATTTTTATTGCCATGTTTGTATTGTGTATTGTTGGTTTGGCTATTATGCTCTATTCGGAATATTCGTACAATCCGGTATTGCAACACGCCGGAATAATGGAAGGTAAAGAAACACGGTTCGGTGTAATGAACAGCGTGCTATTTGCCAACATTACAACCAATGTTTCTTGCGGAGCCGTAAATTGTATGCACAGCAGTTTGTCGCCAATGGCAGGTATGATTGCTACCATAAATATGATGTTGGGCGAAATTGTTTTTGGCGGCGTAGGCGCAGGACTTTATGGAATGTTGATTTTTGTAATTCTTACCGTTTTTATAGCCGGCCTAATGGTTGGCAGAACACCCGAATTTTTAGGCAAGAAAATAGAAGCCAAAGAAGTTAAAATGGCTATTGTAGCGGTGTTAGCCCCTAATTTTGTTATTTTGGTTTTTACTGCAATTGCAGTAAGCTTACCGGTAGGTTTATCGAGTATGCTAAATACAGGGGCGCACGGTTTTTCGGAAATTCTGTATGCTTTTACCTCGGCAGCAGCAAATAACGGCAGTGCATTTGCCGGATTAAATGCAAATACCAATTTCTATAATATAATGTTGGGTATTGGTATGCTAATCGGTCGTTTTGCAATTATAGTTCCGGTACTGGCTATTGCAGGAAGCTTGTCGGTTAAAAAAATTGTACCACAATCGAGCGGAACATTTAAAACCGATACCGGATTATTTATTTTTCTGTTAATTGCCATTATTCTTATCGTTGGCGCATTAACTCATTTTCCTGCCTTGTCCTTAGGTTCTATAATCGAACATTTTTTAATGTTATCGGGCAAAACCTTTTAATTAAAAGAAATTATGAAATAGCCATAAGCACAAATGTTCATACAAACCGAAAATGAATGTTTATGGCGTATTCCATGTGGCAACTAAAAAATAAATTATATTCACATGAAAAATAATAAAGAATACAAGTCGAGTTTATTTGATAAGCATATTGTTTATAACGCTTTAATAGATTCATTTAAAAAAATGAACCCGCGAGTTCAACTAAAAAATCCGGTTATGTTTGTGGTTTACGTTGGTTCAATATTTACAAGCTTTTTGTTTATAGAAGAACTGATAGCCGGAAATTTTAGCGGTTTCAATTTGCAAATTACCATTTGGTTGTGGTTTACCGTATTATTTGCAAATTTTGCCGAAGCAATTGCCGAAGGACGAGGCAAAGCGCAAGCCGAATCGTTACGAAAGTTAAAAACAAACACATTTGCCCGAAAATTTGAAAACGGCAAAGAATCAAAAATTCTATCGTCGGAACTCAAATTGCACGATGTTGTTATTTGCGAAGTGAATGACATAATTCCAGCCGACGGCGAAGTAATTGAAGGAATTGCCACGGTAGACGAATCGGCAATTACCGGCGAATCGGCACCCGTAATACGCGAAAGCGGCGGCGACCGCAGTGCGGTAACCGGCGGAACAAAAGTACTAAGCGACAAAATTTTTGTGCAAATTACTTCCGAACAGGGCAACACCTTTTTAGACCGAATGATTGCTTTGGTTGAAGGCGCTAAACGCAAGAAAACACCCAATGAAATTGCGCTTACCATTTTACTTTCGGGGCTAACCATTATTTTTTTATTGGCTGTAGTAACCTTATACCCTTTTGCTATGTACGCAAAAAATGCATCGGGCGATACGCTGAACCTGACCATTCCTATTCTGGTTTCATTGTTGGTTTGCTTAATACCAACCACCATTGGCGGACTTTTAAGTGCTATAGGTATAAGCGGAATGGATCGACTGGTAAGCCACAATGTAATTGCAAAAAGTGGCAGGGCGGTTGAAGCTTCCGGCGATATTGACGTTCTGTTGCTCGATAAAACCGGAACTATTACTTTGGGAAACCGAATGGCAACCGAATTTTATCCGACGCATGGCATTACCGAAAATCATTTAGCCGAAATTTCGCAACTTGCTTCGCTTTCCGACGATACACCCGAAGGTCGTTCCATTGTAATTCTGGCAAAAGAAAAGTTCAATATCCGCGGACGCGATTTGTCGCAATTTCAAATTAAACATATACCGTTTACAGCCCAAACCCGAATGAGCGGAATTGATATTTTCACCAATGAAAAAATAGAAACTTCGATTAGAAAAGGTGCAGCCTATTCCATAAAAGATTATGTAATTTCTTCGGAAAATGAATTTCCGCAGGACTTAGAAAAAATTGTAATGCAAGTAGCTATGGAAGGTTCAACACCGCTGGTAGTTTCTGAAAATGGCAAAGCAATTGGCGTTATAAAACTAAAAGATATTGTAAAAGGAGGCATTAAAGAGCGCTTTGAACAATTGCGAAAAATTGGTATCAAAACCATAATGATAACCGGCGATAACCAATTAACAGCCTCGGCAATTGCAGCAGAAGCCGGCGTTGACGATTATATTGCAGAAGCAAAACCCGAAGACAAATTACGCAAAATACGCGAAGAACAAGCCGAAGGCAGGCTGGTTGCTATGATTGGCGACGGAACAAACGATGCTCCGGCTCTTGCACAAGCCGATGTTGGCGTTGCTATGAATACCGGCACGCAAGCCGCACGCGAAGCAGGAAACATGGTAGATTTAGACAGCAACCCTACCAAATTAATTGAAATAGTAGAAATAGGCAAACAATTGCTTATGACTCGCGGTGCACTTACCACGTTCAGTATTGCGAACGATATTGCGAAATATTTTGCCATTATTCCGGCAATTTTTGCAGGTTTATATGCCTTCGGCGGAGCAACCGGGCCATTATCAAAATTGAATATTATGTACTTACAAAGCCCCGAAAGTGCAATATTGAGTTCAATTATTTTTAATGCCATAATTATTGTGGCGCTTATTCCGCTTGCCTTAAAGGGTGTAAAATTCAGAGCAATGAGCTCATCGGCAATTCTTGGTCGTAATTTGCTAATTTATGGCTTGGGCGGCGTAATTGCACCTTTTGTGGGTATTAAAGGCATCGACCTAATTATTAATTTCTTACACCTTGTTTAGTCATGAAAAATCAAATTATAATTTCAATTAAAATGCTCCTGTTAATGACCGTGTTTACAGGGCTAATTTATACCATGTTCATTACCGGAATTTCGCAATTGTTTTTTCGGGAAAAAGCAAACGGAAGTATTATTCAACATGTTGGTTCCGAACTTATTGGGCAAAAATTCACAAGCGACAAATATTTCTGGTCACGACCATCGGCAACCGATTACAACCCGTTGCCTTCCGGCGGAAGTAACCTGGGAATGACAAGTAAAGCTTTACAAAATAACGCCTTGGCAAATACAAGTAATTTTCGTGCAAAAAACGAACTTTCCGAAAGTACCATTGTACCCAATGAAATGATTTTTTCATCGGCAAGCGGTTTAGACCCGCATATTTCAGTACAATCCGCAAATTTGCAAGTAAAACGAATTGCAAAAGCCAGAAATATAAATGAAAGTGCAATTGTACAATTAATTGCCAACCTAAAAGAGAACCGTCAATTTTTATTTTTGGGCGAAGAACGAATTAATGTTTTATTGTTAAATTTGGAATTAGATAAAATTGCTAAACAATAATTGCAATATGGAAGAAGAATATCGCCCTGATCCGGATGAATTATTGAAAAAGATTCAACTAGATGAAGAGAAAAAACTGAAAGGAAAATTAAAAATTTTTTTCGGAATGTGCGCCGGAGTAGGTAAAACATATTCCATGTTAGAGTTTGCACACCAAACTAAAAAAGATGGTTTTAATATTGTTATAGGCTACATTGAAACGCATGGAAGAGCAGAAACCATGAAACTTTTAGAAGGCTTGGAAATAATACCGCGAAAAAAAGTTTCGTATAAAGATGTTATGCTCGAAGAAATGGATTTGGATGCTATTTTAATTCAAAAACCAAAAATTGTATTAGTCGATGAACTAGCGCACACGAATGTACCCGGCAGCAGACATTTAAAACGCTACCAAGACGTTTTAGAAATTCTGGATAATGGAATAGACGTTTATACTACGGTAAATGTTCAACACCTCGAAAGCCGCGCCGGAACCGTGCTGGAAATTACCGGAGTACGGATAAATGAAACCGTACCGGATTCTATTATAGATAATGCCAACGAAATTGAATTAATTGATATTTCGCCCGATGATTTATTGAAACGCTTGGCAGAAGGTAAAGTTTATGTTCCGGAAAAGGCAGCCAATGCAGTAAATAATTTTTTCCGAAAAGGCAATTTGCATGCTTTGCGCGAATTATCGCTACGTTTAACCGCCGAGCGTGTCGATATGGATTTGCTTGACTATATGCATGCAAAAAAAATAATAACCACTTGGAAAACAAGCGAAAAACTAATGGTGGCTGTTGGTCCCGGACCTTATTCTCAAAATTTGATTCGTTGGACTCGTCGTATGGCTTACAATTTAGACGCTCCGTGGATTGCAGTAAGCATTGATTTGGACAAGAAAATTTCGGAGAAAAACAGGAAAGCATTGTCGGCCAATTTGGAACTGGCTAAAGAACTGGGTGCAAAAATTGTGCATGTTATCGATTTCAACGTTGTTTCCGGTCTGTTAAGAGCCGCAAACGACAATAATGTATCGCAAATTGTAATAGGTAAAACTAAAGAAAGTTTATTGGCTAATTTTTTAAAAGGCGGCAGTTTGGTCGATAAATTGATTAAAAATAGCAATAATATTGATGTATACGTTGTAAATACCGAAAAGGAATTTATTGATAAAAAGCAATTTACACGAAATTCTTATACAACTTCTTCTTTAAAGGAATATATAACTTCAATTATAATTATTTCCTTATTTTCAATAGTTTGCTTTCCTATAAGAGAAATAATAGGTTATCAAACCATCGGGTTATTTTTCTTATTGGCAATTGCTTCCATATCGCTATTTTTAGGTCGTGGGCCCGTAATTTTATCGGCTTTTTTTAGTACTCTTATTTGGGACTATTTTTTTATTCCTCCTTTATTCGAACTTGCAATACATAAATTTCACGACTACATTTCACTTTTTTCGAATTTAATAATAGGTATTATATTGGGAACCTTAATAAACCGTATTCGTAAAAATCAGCATATTCTTAAGAAAAGCCAGGAAAACATATCTACTACGTTTTATTTTTTAGAACTGATGAATAATGCGTCGTCGATTAAAGATGTAATTTCGAAAACTAATAATGCCTTTAAAAAGTATTTTGATATTGAAATGGTAGTTTATCTAAAGGAAAAAAAAGGAATTCATTTGCATAACCGGCCTTTCGGCAACACTTCACTATATTCCGAAAAAGAATTTGCAGTGGCTTCATGGGCTTTCGACAATAAAAAAAATGCCGGCAAATTTACCAATACCTTACCAAGCTCAGGGTTGAAATTTATACCATTAATAGCTTCAGGAAATATTATTGGAGTTGCAGGAATAAAATTTAATACCGACAATAAACCGGAACAAGATAAATTGACCTTAATAAATTCAATTGTTAATCAATTAACCTACACATTAATACGCGAAATTAATATAGATTTAGTGAAACATATTGCTACCACACGCTAAGCTATTTTTGAGCAGTAGTAAGAATTTATAGAAATAATATTTTTTGAGACAATAAACATTTTAACGAAGAAACTGCAATTTTCAGAAGTCGAGTACAATTTGATATTTGTGTAATCGGTTTCGAAAGTTACGTAATTTGCCAACACTTGCTATGCCAATCTATTTGATGTTAGTGCTATAAGCCAACAATGCCCCCAAGGAAAATCAGGTGCTACAATATTTTTTTGTTAAAGTCGTGCCCCTTGTTATTGGAATAGATTGAACGCGTAATAACCGCCGGTAAAAACGCAATTCTGTAGGCTATTTTATCAGCCTAAAAAGTTGAGCCCAACAAGGAAATTGAATTCATTGAAGGCTGAACTTTAGGTTAATTATTTTAAGTATAAACCTGCGTTTTTCAGCTGGATAGAGTATTTTGTTTGTATGCCGAAGTAAATATTAGTGCTTGGGCAGCCCAATAGGCAACCATAATAACATCTTGGGCATAAGGTAGCGGCATATAGAATTTATTGATGGCTATGGTTGAATCGGAAAGTGCAAAAAGCACTGCACCAATAATTGCCAATTTGCTTGCCGGGCTATTATTATGCTGAGCGACCGAGCGCCAAACCATGGTTATAATAATTAGAATATACAATAAAACCGGTATTTTTAAATCGCCAAGCATAGGGTACAGAAATGCGTACATTGCTATACCTACGCTGTAACTTATAATGGCTGCAAGTACTGCCTTTTTGCACGAAAGCTGAACAAATGCAATAATATAGGCTATATGTGCCACAAAAAACGAAGCCAACCCGAGCATAAAATTGTCAACGTATTGCGTAAGAAAAACATCGCCCAACATCGAAAAAAGCAAACCTGCCATTATAAACTTACGGTAAAGCGAGTTAGGCTTTAACAGCAAAGCTAAGCTGATAACCGGAATAGGTTTACTTATTAAACAAAGTACAATGTTTTCGGTATGCAATGCATAAAAAACACTGCCGCCGAAACTATGGCAACCGTTAAGAAAGCAATGGTTTTTATCGATTTCATGGCAAATTACAGCAATATTTAGTCTTCAAAAGCAGTTGGGTCGGCTGTTAATCGTTGTTTTACAATTTCGTACATTAAAACCGAAGCGGCTGCCGACACATTAAGCGAACTTATACTGCCGTTAATTGGTTTTTAACTTCGGCAAAATTGGTAAAATCTTTATGAATCAATTCTTTCAACTTAGGGTGCGTAAAATCGATCGGATTTCTGCCTATAACCAATACTTCGCTTATTTCCGAATTATTGCATTTTTTTTTGCTAAAGTAAACAAATTGGCAAATAACTTGCAATTGTTCAGCATTTTTCAGAAGGTGCAGCATTAGTTACTTCAACAAAAAATACATCAAACAAAACACAGAAAGAAGAACCGGCTAACCATTGAAAATTTTCAAGCTTAGCCGGTTTTATTAAATAATTTGCTTAACGGCTTTTACTTAACTGTCAGTTCAACAGGCTCGCTAATAGTTTCCTTATTTAATTGTGCGGTTAGCGCTTTTAGGAATGCAGTTATTTCGGTTACTTCTACTTCGGTTAGTTCTTTGTTCAGTTCCAATTTTCCCATTATTTTAATCGACTCTTCTAAACTTGCTACGCTGCCATCGTGAAAATAGGGTCCTGTTTTTTCAATATTTGTAAGCGCAGGAGTTTTAAACAAAAATTTATCGGCGTCACTTTTAGTAACATCAAACCTGCCGTTGTCTATCTTCGAACTTTTGGTCATGCTTTCGTAGCTTGCAAAAACGCCAAATTTCTGGAACGAATTTCCGCCTAAAATAGGTCCGTTGTGGCAAGCAATGCAACCTGCTTTATTAAAGGTTTCCAATCCTTTTTTCTCTTCTGCAGTTAGCGCTGCCATGTCGCCATTCAAAAAATTATCAAAACGCGTAGGTGTAATTAAGGTACGTTCAAAATGACCGATAGCATTTTGTATGTTCTTATAAACTATAGGTTTAGCATCGTTCGGATAAGCTGCTTTAAAAAGCTCTTGGTACATAGGAATTTTTGAAATTCTATCAACCAAAAATTTTTCATTTGGAATTGCCATTTCAACCGGATTAAGAATCGGTCCGCCTGCCTGTTCTTCCACATCTTTCATTCTGCCATCCCAAAACTGGAAAGCATGTAAGGCAGCGTTAAAAGTTGTAGGCGAATTACGAGTACCAAATCCGCCATTATCGCCTTTTGAAGTTGCCAGATTATCGACACCGTAGGTTGCCAAATTATGGCATGTATTGCAACTTTGTGTTTCATCTTTCGACAATCGCTTATCGAAATACAAAATTTTTCCCAACTTAACTTTAGCTTCCGACATTTGCACGGTATCAATAAATGC
>JFJP01005756.1_pt1 | contig 13120 bp, 12 predicted proteins | sample 431651 | NCBI WGS metagenome assembly JFJP01 (sample SAMN02602958, study PRJNA72255) | Microbial mat metagenome, whole genome shotgun sequencing project. | biome: fresh water; feature: sink hole; material: water; isolation source: purple microbial (photo- and chemosynthetic) mats found in...
GGGCAGTCTGTGATTGGCCAGCCGGCGGTGATCGAGGCGCTGCTGATCGCCTTGCTGGCCGACGGCCATGTGCTGCTGGAAGGCCTGCCCGGCCTGGCCAAGACACGGGCCATCAAGGCACTGGGGCGAGAGCTGCAAACCCGGCTGGCGCGGGTGCAGTTCACGCCCGATCTGTTGCCGTCTGACCTGATTGGCGCTGAAATTTACCGCCAGGATGGCCCGCAGGGTGCGCACTTTGTGTTCCAGCCCGGCCCCATCTTTGCCCCGCTGGTGCTGGCCGACGAGATCAACCGCGCCCCGGCCAAGGTGCAGTCGGCGCTGCTGGAGGCGATGGAAGAGCGCCAGGTCACGGTGGCTGGGCAAACCCACGCGTTGCCGCAGCCGTTTCTGGTGATGGCCACGCAAAACCCGATTGAGCAGGAAGGCACCTACCCCCTGCCTGAGGCGCAGACCGACCGCTTTCTAATGAAGGTGGTGATTGGTTACGCCGGGCGCGACGCCGAGCGTGACATCGTGCGCCTGGTGCGGCACGAAGAAGGGCAGAAGTTGTTGGCCGCCAGCCCAGGCGCTCCGGCTGAAGGTGGCAAGGCTGCCGCTGCCTCCGATGCCGCTGAAACCGCTAAAACTGGCGATGGCTCGTTACTACAGCAATTGACGCACGCACGCCGCGCTGTGCATGCCTTGTTTGTGTCGCCAGCCATAGAGGACTACATCGTGAACCTGGTGCAGGCCACGCGCGAACCCGCCACGGTGGGTGAAGACGTGGCGCGCTGGATCGAAGTCGGTGCCAGCCCGCGCGGCAGCATTGCGCTGGACCGCTGCGCGCGTGCCCACGCCTGGTTGCTGGGGCGCGACTTTGTCGGGCCGGACGATGTGCAGGCGGTGTTGCACGCCTGTTTGCGCCACCGGCTGGTGCTGAGCCACGAAGCCCTGGCCTCGGGCATTTCGGCGGATCAGGTCGTTGACCGCATTGCAGCCGCCGTGGCGGCACCATGAACCTGGCAGTTGACCTGGCGCGCCGGGTCGGCTGGCTGCGGGCGCAGCCCAGCCCGCCTGAACCCGCCGCAGTGGCCGATGCGGCGGTGTATGTGGACTGGCTGCAACTCACCGCACTGGAGCACAGCGCACGCAGCGTGCGCTGGCCACCGCAAACGGCTTCGTCGCACAGCCTGCTGGCCGGACGCCACGGTTCACGGGTGCGCGGACGTGGGCTGGACTTTATTGAGCTGCGCCAGTATCTGCCGGGCGATGACACCCGCGCCATTGACTGGCGCGCCAGTGCACGCACCGGTCGCACGCAGTTGCGGGTGTACGCCGAAGAGCGTGACCGCCCCACCTGGCTGGTGGTGGACCAGCGCATCTCCATGTTTTTCGCCCGCAGAGGTGCCTTGGGCTCGGTGGTGGCAGCACAAGCCGCTGCCGTGTGGGGCTGGCGCGCGCTGTCGGGCGGCGACCGCATCGGTGGCGTGGTGATTTCTGACACCGGGTTGGACGACGTGCCACCCCGGCGTGGCAGGCGCTCTATGCTTCATTTGTTGGAGCTACTCACGCAGCGTAATCAAGGGCTACAGGCCGATTTTGCACATAAACCCGCGCCAGAGCAGTTGGACGCAGCGCTGGCTCTGCTGGCGCGGCAGGCACCGCGCCAAGGGGTGATTGCCGTTTTTTCGGATTTTGATGGCTTGGGTGTCGCCACCCGCCAGCGTCTGCTGGCCTTGTCTCGCCACAACGACCTGGTGCTGCTGCCGGTGTGGGACGACCCCGCCACCGCCACGCCCGATGTGCAACTGGTGGTTAGCGATGGCACGCTGCAGTTGCCCATCGACCACGCCAAGGTCGGTGTGCGCGAACGCCTGGCTGCGGTAGCAAAGGCGCGCATGGATCAGTTGATGGGGCTGCGCGCCGAGCTGGGTTGCGCGGTGTTGCCGCTGCTGACCACTGAGCCGGCGCTGCTGCAACTGGCGCGTGGGCTGGGCAGCCGACCTGCGGTGCGGCGACGTTGACACCCCGCCACCATGGTTGACCCCACGATGCCCGGGCAGGTCGCGGTTGACGCGAAAGCACAAGCCGTGCTGGACCGTCTGCACCCTTTGCTGCAACCCGAACCCCCGTCGTGGATGCCGCAGACGGTGGGCTGGGCGGTGTTGGGTGCGATCCTTACGGCGGTGGTCACCTGGGCTCTCTGGCGGGCGGCGCGCCGCTGGTTTGCCAACCGTTTCCGTCGACTTGCATTGGCGGAGTTGCACCAACTGCGCGACCAACTGCAATCCCCCGACACACGCGTTGCCGCTGCCCGGCGCTTGCCCGAACTGGTGCGGCGGCTTGCGCTGGCCCATGCGCCGCGCGATCAGGTGGCTGGCCTTCAAGGCGATGATTGGTCGCACTGGCTGGACCGCAGTCTGCCCGCAGACGGTCAGGCGTTTTCGCAAGGGGTCTGGCGCCAACTCTCCCGCTGGGCGTACCGCCCGCCCGAGGACCTGCCCTGGGATGAGATCGACCCCCTGCTGGCGTTATTGGAGCGCTGGATGCGCCAGCACCAAATCCCCGGAGCATCTTCTCCATGAGCGCCTGGCTGGACGGACTGCTGGGCGCGCTGGCGCAACTGGCCTGGGCGCAGCCTTGGGCGGTGTTGCTTTGGCCGCTGCCTTTGTTGATGTTGATCCTGCCACCCTACCGCACCCGGCGCACCGCGCTGCGGGTGCCGTTTTTTGCGCTGGCGGTGCAGGGCACGGGGCAGCAGCCGCGTCGGGGTGCGATGGTGCTGCCGCACGGTGTGGTGGGCTGGTTGCTGCTGGGTCTGGCCTGGACCGCCGCGGTGCTGGCGCTGATGCAGCCCCAGTGGGTCGAGCCGCCCATCAGCCGCAGCAAGCCGATGCGCGACTGGCTGCTGGCAGTCGATCTGTCGCCGTCCATGCGCACCACCGACTTTCGCTCGGCCGACGGCAAACCGCTGGACCGCCTGAGCGTGGTGCGCGAGCTGATCGACGAGCTGCTACAGCGCCGCACCCAGGACCGCGTGGGGCTGCTGCTGTTTGCGCAAGCGGCGTATGTGCAGGTGCCGTTCACGCTGGACCACGACGCGGTGCGTGAGTTGCTGGCGCAGGCGCAGATCGGCATGGCGGGTGGACGCACCATGATCGGCGACGCCATGGGGCTGGCGGTGCGGGTGTTTGACGAATCGGCCGCAGCGCAGCGCACCTTGGTACTACTGACCGACGGGCGCGACACAGGCAGCCAGGTGCCACCCGCCAAAGCCGCCGAAATTGCCGCACAGCGTGGCGTGCGTATTCACACCGTGGCCATTGGCACATCTGCGGCACAAGCCGGCGACGAGGCTGATCTGCCCGGCTTGTTGGCCTGGGCAACCGCCACCGGAGGGCAGGCGTACCGCGCCACCGACCGCACTGGCCTGCAAAAAATCTACCTGGAGCTCGACGCGCTGGAAGCCAAGGTGGTTGAGACCCAATCGGTCAGCCCACGCCGCCCCTTGTTTCAGTGGCCGCTGGGCGCAGCCGTGGGTTTGCTGGTGTTTTTTGTGCTGAGCCACCTGCACATAAGGGCTCGGTCAACAGAGCCCGAATCAGCACAGCACGAACCAACCCCGCACGCGTCAGCGCGACACGCACCGGCGCAGCGGGTGTCAGCGCCGGAGACAAGTCATGCCTGAGTGGATCACCAGCTTGCTGCCCTTGCACTGGTTGCGGCCCTGGGCATTGTGGAGCTTGCTGGTGCCGCTATGGTTATTGGTATGGGGGCGGCGCCCGCCCAGCCAGCAGCATCTGAGCGATGTCATCGATGCCCACTTGTTGCCACATCTGCTGGTGCACGGTGGTCGCGCCAGTTGGTTTCGCCCGTCGGATACCCTGGCGGTGGCGCTAATCTGCTTCTGTGTCGCCCTCGCGGGGCCAGCCTGGAAGCGCGAGGCCCCACCGCTGGCGCTGGAGCAGTCGCCGCTGATGCTGGTGCTGGACCTGTCACCGGCCATGGACGTGGTGGATTGGCCGCCCAGTCGGCTGGCGCGCGCCCGTGCCAAGTTTCACACCCTGCTGCAACAGCGCGGTGACGCGCCCACTGGCCTGGTGGTCTATGCTGGCAGCGCACATCTGGTGTTGCCGCCCACCACAGACCGCAAGCTGCTGGGCACGTATCTGGACAGCTTGTCCACCACGTTAATGCCCACACCCGGAGCGGCACCGGCGAAAGCGCTGCAACTGGCGCTGGGCTGGCTGGCGCGCCAGCCGGTGTCCGGCACCGTGCTGTTCATGACGGCCAATTGGCCGGCCGACGACATCACCCAGGCCGAGAACTTGTTGCAAGCCACCCCGCACCGCCTGATCGTCTGGGCGATTGGTGACGAGAAAGGCGGCCCCCTGCGCGCTGCCGACGGGCGCTATGTGACCGACGCGGCCGGCCGGGTGCAGCTGGCGCGGCTGGATGTGGCGGCCTTGCGCACTTTGCGTGACCGCACCGGTGCGGCGCTGGTGTCGTCCAGTCAGGACGACAGCGACCTGGCACGCGTGCAGGCGCTGATCGCCCGCCACCGCGCTGACGCGCTGGAGCAAGACCCGACACGGCGCTGGCGCGACGGGGGTGCGGCGTGGATCTGGCCGGGGCTGCTGGCTTTGCTGTTGTCGTTTCGCCGGGGTTGGGTGGTACAGGGGTCACAGGGGCAGGCGCTGGCTTCGATGCTGGCAGTGGGTCTGATCAGCTTGTGTCTGGGCGCAACGCCCGCACCGGTCTGGTCCCAGGCCAAGCAGCCCAGCAGCGCGCCCGGTAGTGCATCAGGCAGTGCGCTCGGCCGTGCGTCTGGCGGGCCACTCGGCAGCGGACCAAGCAGTGCGCCAAGCAATGCAACCAGCAGCACACCCGGTTGGCGCGAACGCGTCATTGGCTGGTGGCTCACCCCTGACCAGCAGGGCCGCTGGTGGCTGCAGCAGGGCCAGCCGGCGCGCGCCGCACAGCACTTTGCCGACCCGTTCTGGCGCGGCATCGCCCACGCCCAGGCCGGGCAATGGCAGGCGGCAGCCGATGCGTTTGCGCGCAACGACTCCGCAGCCGGCTGGTTTAACCAGGCGCAGATGCTGGCGCGGCTGGGGCAGTTCAGCGCGGCGGTGGCGGCGTATGACCAGGCGCTGCTGCGCGCACCCGGTTGGCGAGAAGCGCAAAGCGACCAGGCGCTGGTGCGTGGGCTGATCCCGCCTGCCAAGGAGCCCCAAGGCGACGAAGCCGGTGAACCAACGGGTGAGGCTGATGCCAGCGAGCCCGGCCAGCGCCGCCAGAAAAAGCCCGGGCCACCGCGTGCGCTGACCGAGGCCGAGGTGGCCGAGCTATGGTTGCAGCGGCTTGACACCAGCCCGGCGGGTTTCTTGCAGCGCAAGTTTGCCTTGCAAGCGCAGTCACCGACCTCAGCGCCCGCAAGCGCCTCAACCACGACAAGGCCCCAGCCATGATGCGCCGACTTGCCATGTTGTGGGTTCAGCCAGCCCTTTCCAGTGCCGACATGGGGTGGTTGTTGTATAAGGAAAATAGGGCTCTAGCCCTTATAAATAAAGCGCTGGCAGCTATATTTAACATATTGACATCTACCGTCACCAACAAGTCAAGGCGGTGCCATTTCCGGAAAGAAGGCAAGAAAGTCATTAAGCCATTCGTTGCGAGGGCGCAACGCCTGCAAATTCAAAATACGCCGGCTGTTTTGTGGGAGTCGCGCCCTCGCGACGAAGGCGGTTCAATTCCGGCTCGTTTGGGTCAGGATAGCCAAGGCATCGGCTGGGGCTGGCAAGGGCGGCAGCCTTCGTACCCGTATGGGCGGCAACGTATTATAAGAAAAATATGCCTCTAGCCCTTATGAATCAAGCGCTGAAAGCTATATTTATCATACTATTCTCCATGGAGTTGCCAGGGCGCTCGCTGGTGTTGGCGCGCGGGTTAGTGTTTGGGTTGGTGTTACTGGGTAGCGTGGCGGCGACCTTGGCACCGGCATGGGCAGCATCGCCTGCCCTACCTGATGCGCGACTGCGCTGGGGCCAGCAGACGACCGGCCCGCTTGAAGCTGGCACACCCATTGAGCTGCGGCTGGAGGTCTGGGTCAGCACCTGGTTTCAGGCACCGGTCGAATTCCCGGCCACCTTGGGCGGCAACGGGGTCATGGTCGAGCAGATCGCCGGGTCGCCCGACTCACGCTTTGAAGAGTTTGACGGCCGGCGCTGGACTGGCTTGATCCGCCGCTACCGGGTGCTGCCGCTACAGAGCGGCCCGGTCAGCGTGGCGCTGCCTGCCCCGTTGGCGGTGTTGGCCGGTGGTTCAAACGGACGTGTGCTTTCGCTGAAGCCGCCAGCGCCGCTGCGCCTCACGGTGCGTTTGCCAGCCGGGGCTGAGGGCTTGGTGCCGTTTGTCGCGGCGCGCCGCCTGAGCCTGCAGCAGCGCTGGCAACCCGAGGTGACTTCGGCCACTACCTGGCAGGTGGGTGATCTGGTTCAGCGCGACATCACGCTGCGCACCGACAGTAGCTCGCCCCTGTTGCCGCCCCCCGACTTTGGCCAGCCCGTTGGCACCCGTGTGTTGGTGAGTGCGCCGCAGCAGGAAACCCAACGCATCGACGCTGCGGCCGCGCCCGAACTGCTGCGCCAGTACCGCGCCAGCTACCAGTTAACGCAGGCCGGTGTGGTAACGCTGCCAGCATTCGAATTCGCCTGGTGGGATGTGCAGCAGCGCCGCCAGCGTTTCACCCGGGTGGACGGACTGACGCTGACGGTGTTGCCCGCAGCGGCACGGCAGGACCCGTTTGCCGAGCCAGCGCCAGCGGCACCCACACCTGCACTGGGCTCCGGGCGTTCCACGGCCTCGGCCTGGGTTGCTGCGGCATTGGCGCTGGTCCTTGGGCTGGTTTGGCCGTGGCTGTGGCGTCGGCGTGGTCAGTGGCCAGCGGCAGCGGCGCTGCACGCTGCGCTTGGCCTGCGCTATGGCCGGTGGCGTGCCAGCCGGCATCTGCGCCATGCCTGCCAACAACAAGACCCCAACGCTGCTGCCCAGGCCTTGCACGCTCTGGAGGCCACGTTGCCTGTGCCACAACGTGCCCACTGGCAGCAAGACACTGCACTGCAAGCCGCGCGCAGTGAACTGGCGCGCCGGCGCTTTGGGCCCGAAGCTAACCACCGTTGGTCTGGCGAGCCGCTGTGGCAGTCGGTGGTGTCGCTGCGGCGACAGCGCAGGCTGCGCCAACCGCCACCGATGCTGCCAAAGCTGCATCCTTGATACCGGTCGGTGGACGGGCCAGCGCGCTGGCTTGATTCGTTTGAGTGTGCTGACGCGTCCAAAGCCGACGGGTCTGGCGTTACCGGCAGTCCTGTTTTGGAGGCGTGGCTGGTGCCTGCTCCACCATGCCGCGCAACTGTTTGCGCAGCGCGCGCTCACGTTGCTGCTGCGCATGGCTGTCTTCGCGGACCGCCCGCCATAGCGACCAGGCGAGCAGCAAAACGACCAAGGTGAAGGGCAATGCAAACACAATGGTTGCGGTCTGCACCGCTTTGACACCACCGGCGAGCAACAGGCTGATGGCGATGCCTGAGACCAGCACGCCCCAGATGACCTTGACGCGGGCGCTGGGGTTTTCGTTGCCACCCGTGCTCATCATGCCCAGCACCAGCGTGGCCGAGTCGCCCGAGGTCACAAAAAACACCAGCACCAGCACGGTGGCCACACTGGTCAGCAAACCTGCCAGCGGCAAATGATTGAACATTGCAAACAAGGCGGTGGCGACATTGGCGTTGACCGCTTCGGTCATCGGCAGGCCCTGCAAGGTTTGCATGTGCAAGGCGGTGCCACCAAACACCGAGAACCAGACAAAAGCCGCCAGTGTGGGGGCGAGCACAGTGCCGACGATGAACTCGCGGATGGTGCGTCCGCGTGAAACGCGCGCAATGAACAAGCCAACGAAGGGCGACCAACTGATCCACCAGGCCCAATAAAACACAGTCCAGCCACCAACCCAACTGCTGTCGCGAAACGGGGTCATGCGCAAGCTCATGCGCACAAATTCACTCAGGTAGCTGCCAAGTGTGTTGGTAAACGTATCGATGATGGCCACCGTTGGCCCCAGCACAAACACCGCCAGCGCCAGCAAAGCGGCCATGATCAGGTTGAAACTCGACAGCCACTTGATCCCCCGCGCCACCCCGGTGACGGCCGATGTCAAGAAAAGCGCGGTGGTGACGACGATGATGCCCACCTGGGCCGATGTATTCACCGGCAGCCCCAGCACCATCGCCAGCCCGCTGTTGATCTGCAGCGCACCCATGCCTAGCGAGGCTGCCACCCCAAACGCGGTGGCAATCACCGCCAGCACATTCACCACGGGGCCAATCTGCTTCATCGGCGCCCAGGGCAGTGCCTCGACAGCGGTGCTGATCATTGCCGACTTGCCACGGCGGAAGCGGAAGAAGGCAATCGCCAGCGCAACCACGCTGTACACCGCCCAGGGGTGCAACCCCCAATGAAAGAAGCTGTAACGCATGGCCGTGTTGGCGGCTTCGGGTGTCAGTGGCATCACGCCGGGTGGGGGTGTCACGTAATGCGAAACCGGCTCAGCCACCCCCCAGAACACGAGGCCGATGCCCATGCCGGCCGCAAACAGCATGGAAAACCATGCTGCGGTGGAAAAGTCTGGCTCGTCATCCTCGGCCCCAAGTTTCAAGTCACCATGGCGGCTGACCGCCAACACCAGCGCCAGCACAACCAAGGCCAGCACCACCCACAGGTAAAACCAGCCAAAGTTGCGGGTGATCGCTTCCAGCGCGGTGTTAAAAAACCCGCTGAGCGACCCAGGGGCGACAACACCCCATAAAACAATCACCAGGATCAGACTGGCCGAGACAACGAGCTGCATGTGAACCGTCCGGAAAAACTTGAGATGCTTGCAGTTTCGCAACCCGACAAGCTGGGGTGGCATTCTTGCGCCCAAAATGGGTCGATTTAACTCTTTAGACAAACGCTGTGTTGATACTTGGTTGACCAATGACCCCACCTGATGACAGGGTGTCAAAACGGCTGCCCCAAGGACATTCCATGAAACCTGCTCACTTGCTTTTCAGTTTATCAGCGGCCTGCATCAGCCTGGGTGCCATCGCACAGGAGGCGCGTGGGGTCAACCCGGCCGAGATCGACAGCCGTGCAGACCTGATTTACAAGCGCATCAACCTGCACCCCAGCGGCAGCACCGAGGTGTGGACCGCCAAGTACGACTACAAGCTCAACAACCAATGGGGGCTGAATTTTGAGCTGCCGGTAGCCAGCAAACTCAGCGTGCCGGGTGTCTCGGTGTCGGGCAATGGTGATCTGTTTGCCCGGGCGCGCTGGATTGTTCCGGTCGGCAGCATGACCTACGGCTTGTCTTTTGAGACCGTTTTGCCCATTGCCTCAGACGACGCGCTGGGCACGGGGCGCTATCAGTTGAACTTTGCTGCGTTGGCCGTCAAGCCCTGGAGTCACAGCTTTCTGACGGCGGTGGCCATCAAACAAACCACGTCGCTGGGAGGAGATGGGGACCGGGACGGGTTCAGCAACAGCGAAATTCGGCTGGTGCCCGTGGTGATTCTGTCGAACGGCTGGGCCATCACCGGCGAGATTCGGCAGACTTGGGAACACCGCTCGGACTTGAGCTGGCAGCGCGTAGAGGCCACGCTGAACAAACAGTTCACCGCGCAGTGGGCCGGTTCGGTCAGCTATGGGCGGGATTTTGGCGACAAAGAAGACGAAGGTGCGCTGTCGCTGGCTGTGAAGTACTTTTTCTGACTCTGCCACATGATCCCCAGCGCCTGTTGGCCGTTTGAATTTGCAATGCCCGGTGCCGTGGTGCCCTGACGGTCTGGCCGGACTGGGGCATCGGCACCTGACTTTGTCCATCATGCGACCCAATGGCATTGGCGGGTGGCTGGCGCAGACGCTGGTGGTGGCGCTGCTGTGTTTGAGCACGCTTGGTTGCGCCACGGCCTCGAATCACGCCCTGCCCAAAGCCGTCAGTCAGACACTGAAAGCAGCACCTGACGTGGCGCTGTCACAGATTTCGGCAACGTTGCTGGCACCGCTGGACGCGGGCAGCTCTCAGGTCCATCCGCTGCAAAGTGGACTGGCGGCGCTGGCGGCGCGACTGGCGCTGATCGAACTGGCGCAAAGCAGCATCGATATTCAGGTGTATATCTGGCGCGACGATGAATCGGGGCGCGGCCTGGCTGCGGCGCTGTGGCTGGCTGCGTCACGCGGTGTCCGGGTGCGGGTGTTGCTGGATGACTGGGGCGCTGGCTTGCCCGATGCCATGCTGGCGCAACTGGATCAACACCCCAATATTGAGTTGCGTCTGTTTAACCCGCTGGCTTGGCGTCAGGTGCGCTGGCTCAGTGCCCTGCTCGATTTCAGCCAGGCCAACCGGCGTATGCACAACAAGGCCATGGTGGTGGATGGCCAGATGAGCATCGTGGGTGGGCGCAACCTGGGCGACGAGTATTTTGAACGCCGGGCAGAACTGGAGTTTGGCGACCTGGACCTGCTGGCTACTGGACCCGTCGTGGCCGAGGTGGCCGCGTCATTTGATGCCTACTGGAACAGCGCCTGGGCCGCACCGGTGGAACAGTTGATCGCAGCGCCGTCAAATCAGGCCCCGCAGGAGGCCCCAGCCGATAGGGGCGTCGCGTGGGATTCTGCGTTTTGGCACCGGGTGCGCGACATTGGATTTGCGCAGCAATTGCGCTCAGGTGACTTGCACTGGTACGCCGGAATTGCCCAGGCGCTGGCTGATCCACCCGACAAACTCATGCAAGAAATCGGACCAGAGCGCCCGGGGACACTGCAAGTGCAGCTATCAAAAGCAGTGCAATCGGCCAACCACGAGGTGATCCTGATTTCGCCGTATTTTGTGCCGGGTGACAACGGGGTGGCGATGCTGCAGCGCCTGCGTAATCAGGGTGTGCGGGTGCAGGTGATCACCAATTCTTTGGCTGCCACAGATGTGCCAGCCGTGCATTCGGGCTACGCGAACTACCGCAAAGCCTTGCTGGCCATGGGGGTTGATTTGTACGAAGTGCGTGCCGATGCCCCGTGCACCGGTGGCTGGCGGCAAGTGGTGGGCAGCGCAGGGTCTTCGCGCGTCAGTCTGCATGCCAAAACCTTTGTCTTTGATCGGCGCCACGCCTTTGTCGGTTCGCTCAACCTGGATTTGCGCTCAGTCCGCCTGAACAACGAAATCGGGCTGGTCATCGACAGCCCGGCCTTGGCGAATGCGCTGGTGCAGGGCTTGCAACAGCAGTTGCCCGAGTCCAGCTACCAGGTCAAACTGCAACACGGTCAGTTGCTGTGGACCAGCCATCAAAGGGGTCAGACCCAGCAGTGGACCCACGAGCCACAGACCAGCTTGTGGTTGCGCCTGAGCATCTGGCTGATGTCCTTGCTGCCGCTGGAGGTGCAGTTGTGATGGCCGCAGTTGTCATGCGCTCAGCGTAAGTGGTAGGCACTGCCTGGCAGGTGCTGGCAGTCTTCGCAGAATCAACCAAGGCGCTGTGGACACTAACCAACAAAAACCCTGCGTTATCAAAGCGTATTCCGGGGTGGGGTGACAGGTTTAACCGTGATGACCCAAAATGGGTTTTAATATTTGCGATTCCTTCTTTCGCAAATCAGCTAACGCCAAGCAGCCAGAACCTTGATGTCATCCGCACCCATTCCGCCGTCGATACCTGCCAGCAATGCCCTTCGGATGCCGGAACTGCGCAAACTCAAGAATTTTGAAAGCGCCTACAACGGTGCCTTCAGCATCGTGGCCTTCGCCGCCAACCGCTTTCTGATTGACCACCTGCTGCGCGCTGGCCGCATGTTGACCGACAACGATTTTGAAGCCTTGGTGATTTGGGGCGTGCTGGCGCACCAGGGGGTGGCCCACCTGATGCCGCCAGGCATGCTGCCCAGCGCCGTGCTGGACGAGCGGGGCCGGTTTGGAGAAAACGACATTCTGATCAAGCCTTTGCGTCTGCGGGATATCGCCCAGATCACTGGCATTCCGCGTGAAACCACCCGGCGCAAATTGGCGCTGCTGGCTGAAAAGAAATACATATCTAAAGTGTCACAGGGTTGGGTCATCAGCTCGGAGCGGACTGAGCCCGAGTTACGTGACTTCACCCGCGAGAGTGTGATGCGTCTGCTGGCGGTGGCCGACGAGATCATGGCCGCGTTGCGCGATGCCGATGGTCGTTCAAGTAAAACCACCCATGCAAACCCGGCTGGCATCCTGCCTGTTGGCACCTTGTAAGTCATTGGTTTGGCCCAAATTGGGCCAACTTGCGCTTGGCCGCTGGCACATGACGGCAAACTGTCAGCGTTTTTGTTGTGTCACACATTCTCACTTTACTGGAGCGTCAACTCATGCTTTTAAAAACCGTGTCTGTCCTGACCCTGCTGAGCGCCTTGGTCGCCTGTAGCTCGAACGAAGTCGTCCGCGCACCGCTGGAACTGACCATTGGTCAACAATTGATTGATCTCAAAAATGCGCACGTCAGCGGTGCGCTCAGCAAAGCTGAGTACGACCAGCAGCGCAGCAAACTGATCGATAACGTCAAGTGAAGGAGACAAAAATGAAAAAAATCTATTTTGGCCTGGCGATGTGTCTTGGAGTGCTGACGCTTAGCGGCTGTTTCAGCAGCAGCCGCAGCAATGTCACGGTGCACGAGTCCACCAGCATTTCAAAAGGCCAGGAACTGAGCGACTTGCAAAAAGCACTCAAGGAAGATGCCTTGACCAACAGCGAGTATGAGTCCGTTCGCAAAACCCTGCTGATGCGCCCTTATTGAGCGCTGCTGTGCGAGATGTGTTGACGCAGCTCGCTGACCCAATTCGCGTACCCAAAATGGTTTCGGGCACCGTATTGATGCTGACGAACCACCTCAACTTGTTAAATGGAAACGGAACTGCATGTCTGAAAGACGGACATAAAATGCCGCACTTGCACTGACTTGCATGGGCATGTTGACGAAAAGATTTCCGCGCATCTGATTAGAACCATACGCTGGCGATTCTTTATGTGACCCGCGCTGACACTCACCTAGTTAAGCCGTGCGAAGATACAACGTTTTCTTGCACC
>JFJP01018734.1_pt1 | contig 13120 bp, 19 predicted proteins | sample 431651 | NCBI WGS metagenome assembly JFJP01 (sample SAMN02602958, study PRJNA72255) | Microbial mat metagenome, whole genome shotgun sequencing project. | biome: fresh water; feature: sink hole; material: water; isolation source: purple microbial (photo- and chemosynthetic) mats found in...
CTCACTGCGGAAGATATCTACCTGGGAAAATTCATCGCTCTCCGTGAGGAGAAGGAAGAGGATGTTGGTGGTGTTGGTGCTCATGGTCTGTGCCCTTTATGGTAGGCGGTTTATACGCCTTAACCCCTCTCAGCCACGACGGCTGGAGGGGCTTCGCGTTGCTTTGTGGGCTATCAGCGCCACTTGGAGGTCGGGGTTGAGCCTTCCCACCCGCCATCCGCGTTGGCCTTCAGGAGTTCAACGGCCAGCCCCATGTAGCGATCGGACTTCAAGCCGTCAACCTGCTCAATCACGCCGCCTACTGCTCGGTAGATCGCGATGTCACGGAGATCAGCACCAGCAGTCTCTCCGTCTTCCAGTTCAAATGCGCCATCGTCCTGCCTCTTGATCTCCGCGCGGGCGTCGTCCTCGCTCTTGTGGACCATGCAGTACGGACCGTGCGATTCGCTGGCCCAGACGGACACGAACACCGTGTTGGCCTTGAGGGCCTCTTCAAGAATCGCGTTCGTGTGCATGGCGGTGATCACGATCGCGGGGTTGATGTTGGGGTGCGCATCGCACATGGCCTTCTCGGCGTCGTTCATGGGGCGGAAGGATGGGATGGGGAGCGTCATTGGTTTGCCCTTTCAGAGGCGGGTTGGTTGATACTTAGCGTCTGGTGTGCCAAAGAGCGATGCGGTTTCCTGCGCTTCTCGCGCTGTTTCGCATGCATCCAGTGACAACCGCTGTCACTGGTTGCCACTCGTTGTCAGATGCGGCGGCGGGTCCCGTCGCGGCTGATAATTGTGATGATGGGTGTGCGGCCATGGCGGCGCCCCATGCTATGCACGATCTCGATCATCTGCCAGGCCGGCATGCGCGGGATCGACCCGGAGATCGACCCGGAGATCGGCCGGTTGTTGGCGTAGAGGTTGATGGTCATGGCTGTGTTCCTTAGATCGCGAAGATGATGGCGAATCCGTCTGCGCGGAGTGCGCTGATCAGCACGGGTGAGGCGGAAGCGGGGAGTTCGATGATCTTCATGGCTGGTTCCTTGTGGGCTATGGCCTCATAGTACGCACCGCAGCGTAATATCTACTCCGCATCGCCCGGCCCACAGCACGTGTGTCACACCATTAACTCGCGGCTATTCAATGACTTAGATGCCATTCCTTCCTTTCCCGTTCTCCCTGCCTGGCGGCAATCGATGCGCACTTCATGGATCTGTGGACCAGGTCATCAGCCGTCGAGTCCTCGTAGCCGCCATGCTCCCCGCTATGCTCCGAGCCGCGTACAAGCAGCAACTGCCCGTCTCTCCACCGCTGTGTGATACACCCTAATGCCTTTCATGTCCATGGCGTGCGTCAAGGGCTATATGCCTGAATGGCTCTGTGCCGCACAACGGATTGTGCGGCCAGTCCGCAACTCCATGGCCTGCCTGGCTGTGTAGGGAAATCCTACATGTAGGAAAATCCTACACGGGCTGCGTGTGCTTGGTGGGCTTGGCGTGCTCATCGTGAAATCAATGTTACTATTGACACGATGCGTGACTCCACGACTTTATGATAATGAATTATCATTAGCATACACAGAGACACACGCCCACACAGGAACTCATCGTACACCGCGAACTCAAAGCCCGAGCCTTTGGTAATACCGAGTCATATTGGGTACACCAAAAGCCTAGGCGGCAACACCGAATCTCTGGTATCACCAAAACCACAAGGTATCATCGCGTCATGCTCTACATCGGCATAGACCCCGGCGCACACGGGGGCATCGCGGTTCTACCACAACCCGGTGATCCCACAGCCCCGCTGGTATTCCCCATGCCCCTGGATGAGGACGGCAAGCCCTCAGCACCTGGCCTGGCAGGACTCATAGGCCGCGTCATCCTCACTGACACGGCGGTCATCGCGTGTGAGCGTGTCTCCGCCATGCCCAAGCAGGGCGTTGTGAGCATGTTCAACTTCGGCATGGGCTTCGGGATCATCAAGGGCGTGGTGGCCGCGATGGGCGTACCGTTGCTGTTGGTTACGCCTCAGTCCTGGAAGAAACTGGTGCTGGCCGACCGCTACGCACACGACAAGGAAGGCATGATTGGCTATGCCACGCATTCATGGCCTGACCTCAACCTGGTTCTACCTCGCTGCCGTGTGCCGCATGATGGTATGGCCGATGCCCTGGGCATAGCCGAATGGGCAAGGCAAACCCACAAGGCCTGATTGGTTCTACCTGGTGGTGTTGGTATCACCGTGCATAGGCTAACCCTATCTGCCTTGGTGTGAGGCCAGCGACATAAGGCATGACCAATGTAATGGCATGACCAATGAACCATCACATCCTATGTGCCTTGAAGTCATAGCGACATAGGGTACCCCCATAGATTCTAAAAGTGGCAATGGGGTGGGGTAGACCCAGATATTTCGGAAAGGTATGTTGTGAAATGGGACCCTGTCCTCTCTACACACCCATGGGCCAGCCCAGGTTTCCCTTTGGCGGCTAGAATGAAATTACGCTGAGCAGCGTGTCTCTCAGCCACTGCGCACACTCCGCCTAGTCATACACAAAGTATTACGCTGCGCAGAGTACGCGCATGTTGTGCAAAAAGTACGAAAATCCGCTGTAAGTCCTTGTCGTTCATCATTCTGCTATGTTGTTACGCTGTGCAGAGTATCAGTTATAACTCATTGATACACAAGCACTTATAACTCACAATTTGCCAGCAGCCCCTCCCATAGGCCGCTGACCTAACGGTCCTGCGGCATATGGAGAGGAGCCGTGCACTGCGTCTGAATTCCTAAAAGTTTATTCCGCTGGCCAGCGTATTCTTTCAGACTCAATATGAACTCTGTCTTAGCGGGCAAAGCCGACGAGCCACAGCGCCTGAGCGATCTCGTTGGCCCGAGCGGCCACCTGTCGCTCAGTCCACTTCGGGTGCTGAGCATGGAGCACTTCATGGATCGTCGTATCCATGAAGTCCACGTCGGTCTTGTGTTCCTTGGGGTTCAGGATGATGGTGCGTCCTCCACCCTTGTGGACGCACAGTCCCTTCCAGGACGCCGCGTTCTCTATGGACCAGATGCGGCCACGGATCCTCAGGTAGCGGACTTTGCGTGCCATGGCGACCTCCGTGCCCAGACCGTACGCCGAGGATGTGGCGGGCAAGGAGCGCGCCTCTTGACCAGACGGCTAATAGTTGTTAAGCCCTAATCATACTTCTAGCACCCACCGGAGCACCGCCATGGACATTGCATCAATCGTCACGCTCGCCAAGGACAACTGGGAGTCCATCCTGGCCATATGGGGCGCAGCGGTCGCCCTGGCCACCGTGATCGTCAAGATCACCCCCAGCCAGAAGGACGACGCGTTCCTGGCCAAGGTGGTAGCGGTAGCCGACTGGCTGTCCGTGGTCAACCCCAAGGCCGCGAAGCCTGCGGACGTTCAGAGTGCCAAGACCGAGATCCTCCCGGCTGACAAGGCGTAAGGGCCATGGCACAGAACCAGCAATCCGCCTTGGAGGCCAAGTCAGACCGCCTAGCCATCCAGAAGCAGAAGTGGTCGAACGCCATGTTGGTCGCTGTGGCTCCCTGTGCCCTGGGCCTAGCAGTCTGGGCGCACGGACTGCTGTGGAGCCACGAGGGGCGATTGATAACCCTGGAGCAACAGCGGGCTGCTGACCTTCAGCGCACAGAGGACGTGCGGGCGGCCTTCAAGGAACAGATGGGAGAGATCAAAGCCCTTCTACAGCGGATGGATGACAAGTTGGAAACCCTCCGCAGGAACCCATAAAGGGATCCCGCATGCCAGCCAAGGACAACAGCGGTGCGCCGCTCCCGTACGACCCCACAGCGTTGAAGCGGTCGCAGGGGGCGCAACAGGTAGTTGCATTGCGGAACAAGTTGTATGAGCGGTACAGCACCAACCCGCCCGCCGACTGGGAGCCTGAGTGGCAGGAGTGGCTGCTGAAGAAGCCCAAGGTGAGTCGCGTGATCGCGCAGGCCGTGCTGGATCTGTACGACGGCAACGCCAAGGCCACGGCTGATCGGATGGACCTGGCTCCGCTGACCGTGCAGCACCTGGCTGCCGACCCGATCTTCCGCGAGATCATCATGGCCAGGAAGGGCAAGGACATCGGGCCGCAGATCGCCGACCGCGTGGCCCGCCAGCAGTTCTGGACGAACGTGATCAACGACGAGAAGGCCAGCATGGGCGACAGGCTCAAGGCGAGCGAATTGCTCGGTAAGTCCTTCGCGGACTTCACGGACAAGCAGATCTTGGAGGGCAAGATCCTCTCGGTAAGTGACGTGCTCAAGACGCTGGACGCCCGGGCTGAACGGGTGCATCCGCACTTGACACACAATGAGCGGAGAGCCATAGAGGACATGACCGTAGAGCCCTTGAAGATTGAGGCGGACGATGACTTCCTCAAGTAGGCCATTGCACGGAACTGGAAGTCTTGTACCGTGTCACGCATGGCCCTACCACGAGAAGAACATCTGCGCCGCAAGTGCGAGCGTGAAAAATCACGCAGGGCTAAACTCCTGCAAGACCCCGCCTGGGTTGAAGCCGAGCGGGAGCGATGCCGCCTACGGGCCCGTGAACTGCGCAAAGATCCTGCTTACAAGCAGCGCGAGAAAGAAAAATACGACAGGTACTACGCTAACAACAGAGAGAAAGTCTGCCAGAAGAAACGGGACTGGATGCGTTTATATGAGGCCCGGATCCAGGCTGCGGGCCTCGCTCCTGCTCGCGGCATACGACGAGCGGAGCGTAGACTTGGGCTACCAGCAGGCTGGTTCGCCGCTAAAGAGAAAGCGCAGGGCGGGCTATGTGCATGCTGTGGCCAGAGGCCGCCAACCGGCCGGTTGGACATCGACCATGACCACAGCACCGGAGCAGTCAGAGACCTGCTGTGCAATGGATGCAACACGTCATTCGGTATTCTTGGGGAAAACAAAGACCGCATACTCCGTCTGCATGCCTACGCGGTGAAACATGGAAAATGACCCAGATACGGACATGGCGGCGTTGGCCGCACGCATCACTCGTTATCAAAGCGACGCCTTGGCGTTCGTACGCGAGGTATTCGGCATTGAGCCAACAGCGCAACAGGCCCAGTTATTGAACGCAGTGTCCAAGGAGGACGCACGCGTGAGTGTCAAATCCGGTCATGGTGTCGGCAAGACCGCATCACTCGCGCTTGTGGTTCTATGGCACGTGTCGGTGTTCCCTGACTCCAAGGTGGCGTGCACCGCGCCAACGGGCCACCAGTTGAACGACTTGCTCTGGGCTGAAATCGCCAAGTGGCACAAGAAGATGCACCCGTACTTCGCGGACCAAATTGAGGTCAGGCGCGATACGGTCCAGGCCAAAGACGACCCCGCAGGCCGGTTCGCCGTGGCGCGTACGTCACGCAAAGAGAACCCTGAAGCCCTCCAAGGCTTCCACGCTTCGCACATGCTGTACCTGGTGGACGAGGCGTCTGGTGTGCCCGACCAGGTCTTTGAGCCTATGCGTGGCGCTCTGTCGACACGTGGGTCACGTGTTGTGCTGGCGGCCAACCCGACCCGGGTAGACGGATTCTTTCACCGCACGCATCACAAACTGCGCGACATGTGGACGCGGCTGCAGTTCTCGTGCCTGGATTCGCCCATGGTCGGCAAAGAGTACATCGCGGAAATGAAGGCCGACTATGGCGAGGACTCGGACATCTATCGGGTGCGCGTGCTGGGCGACTTCCCCCGGGCGTCCATCTGTCAGTTGATCCCGACGGACCTGGTGGAGCGGGCCCAGAAGGTGTTCCTGCGCGAGGAGCAGTACCGCGATTCCCCTGTAATACTTGGCGTGGACGTGGCCCATGAAGGCGACGACTGCACGGTGATCTATCTCAGGCGCGGGCTGTACAGCAAGATGCTGGGCCGCTGGAACGGGCTGAGCACGATGGACACGGCCGATCGGGCCATCGGGTTCGGCATCCAGTATGGGGCGGCTGCGACCTTCGTGGACATCGGCGGCGTGGGCGCAGGCGTGGTTGACCGGATGCGCCAGTTGCGCCACCAGGTGACGCCAGTGAACTTCGGTCAGCGAGCCCTGAAAGAGGACCTGTACCACAACAAGCGGGCGGAGATGTGGTGGGGCCTGAAGGACTGGTTGGAACTGGGTGGCGCCTTGGAGGACATCCCCGACATGCAGTCCGAGTTGACCGCCCCACAGTATTTCATGACCCCCGCTGGCAAGCGGGCGCTGGAGTCCAAGAAGGACATCAAGAAGCGCGGCCTGCCGTCCCCTGACCGGTCCGATGCCCTGGCCCTGACGTTCGCCATGCCCGTACGCGCCGCAGGGGTTGCGCCAAAGCATACAGGCGGTAAGACAGGCTTAGTCTTTACGAACAGTAAGTACAACCCCCTGGGGAGGCGTTGATGTGCATGTTCTCTCAACCGAAGTACCCAACGCCCCCGTCGCCCACGGCGTCGCCGGCCCCCGTGTCGGCCGCCCCGATGAAGCAACTTGAGGAGCAGAAGTCGGCCAAGCGGCTGGCTGGGTCAGCGATTTATGGCCAGAACACCGCGGGCCTGATGGGCACACGCCAGACAGGTGGTATGGGGATCGCGACCGCCGCGAACACGCAGCGCCCGACGCTGATGGGCGGGTAAGCCATGTGCGGTGCGGGCGCCCAGCAGGCACGTGACAAGGTGTTCACGGCGTTCCGCCCAGCCGCGAAGCCCGCTGCAGCCGTCGCCGAGTTCGCCCCTGCCAAGCCCATGCGAGTCCAGTCTGACCCGATGAGCACTCCCCTGCCAGCGACTTCCACATCGCCTGTGCCGTTGATGTCGAAGCAGATCATAACGCGGAACACTATGCTTGGGAGAACCCCGTGAAGAACGACAACGCTCTGAGGAAACTGATCGCTCACGCGAAGGAACTCACCGACATTCGGCTGAAGTGGATCCCGAAGTTCCGCGAGCAGCGCGACTACATCCTGCCCAGTCACGGCTACGCCCTGGACGATGAGGACGCCACGAACCTGCAGGACGCTGACGATCGCGGCACGCTGATCCTGGACAACACCGCAGAGAACGCGGTGAACGTCCTGGCTGCGGGTCTGCAGAGCGGCATGACATCCCCCGCGTCCATCTGGTTCAAGTTGCAACTGGCGGACCCGGGCCTGATGGGCTATGAGCCCGTCAAGGAGTGGTTGTCATACGTCGAGAAGATGATGCGCGACGTGCTCGCCAAGAGCAACGTGTACAAGTCACTCCACCACACGTACCTGGAGTTGGCCACGTTCTCCACAGGGGCCATGGCGGCCTTGGAGGACTATAAGAACGTCGTGCGCTTCCGGCCCTTCACGGCTGGTGAGTACGCCTTGGCGGTGAACGCTGAGGGCCAGGTGGACACGTTCTACCGCGAGATGCGCATGACGGCGCGTCAGATCGTCCAGAAGTACGGCGAGAAGAATGTCAGTGAGCACGTCCGCTCGGCCTACAAGGGCAACCGCTCTGAGACCGAGTTCGTGGTGTGCCACATGATTGAGCCGTCGGATATGGAACTCGGCCTTGAGACGCCGATGGGCAAGGCCAACCGATCGGTGTACTGGGAGAAGAATGCGCGGGACGGCGAGATCCTGCGGGTCTCTGGGTTCAACTCGTTCCCCGTGATGGCACCGCGCTGGACCGTCGTGGGCCAGCAGATCTACGGCCGTGGACCCGGCGAGGGCAACCTGGCCGACATCAAGATGCTGCAGAAGATGAAGGAGAAGTACCTCATCGCTGTCGACAAGAGCATTGAGCCGCCCATGGCCGCTCCGGGCTCCATGAAGGGCGACCAGATCAACACCATGCCAGGCGGCGTGACCTACAACGACGAAGTGGACAACAAGGGCCTGCGTCCGCTGTATGAGATGCGCCTGGACCTGAACGCTGTGCAGGTCGCCATCCAGTCCACACAGGGCGCGATCAAGGAAGGCTTCTACAACGACCTGTTCAAGATGCTCGCCAGCCTCGGCGACCGTCAGAGAACTGCTCGTGAAATAGCCGAAAGGCACGAGGAAAAATTGCTCATGTTGGGCCCAGTTTTGGAGCGTTTGCACGGTGAATTGCTGGATCCGCTGATCGACAGGACCTACGAGTTCTTGGAGACTGCAGGCCTGATTCCGCCTCCACCGCCCGAGATGGAAAACATCCCCGTGAAGCCTGAGTACACGAGCATGCTGGCCCAGGCGCAGAAGATGGTTGGCTCGTACGCCGTGCAGGAGACGCTGAATATCGCTGGCCAGTTGGCCACGGTCGCCGGGCCGAGCGCGTTTGACGTCATCGATATTGACCGGACCATCCGGCACGTCGCGGACATCAAGGGCGTGGACCCGACGCTGCTGCGCTCCCCCGAGGAGATCGCCGCGCTGCGTGAGAGCCGTGCCAAGGCGCAACAGGCGCAGGCCCAGACCGAGAACATGGCTCAGGCCGCTGGCGCGATCAAGGACCTGGGCAACACGCCAGCCGATCCGAATAGCGCTCTTGGCGTTGCCCTCGGCGCTCTGAGGAATCCATCAGCGTGAATAACCGCGAGAAATTCATAGCCGACGCGAAGGCACGGGCAGATAGAAACCGTGCCTTGGAGGATCTCCGCTGGGTCATGAGCGAGCCGCAAGGCCGCCGTGTCCTGTGGGATCTCATTGAGCGCGGTCGGGTATTCCAGAAGTGCTACGCGGGCAAGAACGGCGACACGGACTACCTGCTCGGCCGCAAGGAAATCATGCTGGAATTGCTCAATGACCTATTGACTGCCTGCCCAAACGCGATATCGCTTATGCAGGCCGACAGGAAACCTGGAGAAACCCATGGCTGACGAGATCAAAACCGAAACCCTTCTCGGCAGCGTTGACACTGCGCCCGTGAAGACTGAGAACGACGGGACGAAGGCTGACGCCAAGCCCGACGAGAAAAAGCCTGACGCTGTGGACGCGATGAAGGCTCCTGAGACCAAGCCGGATGCGAAGCCCGAAGAGAAGAAGGGCGACGCCAAGCCAGACGAGAAAAAGCCCGAAGAAAAGAAGGAAGACGAGAAGAAAGTCGTCGTCCCCGATAAGTACGAGTTCAAGGCCCCCGACGGCGTGGCCATTGACACCGCCGCCCTGGAGAAGGCCTCGCCCGTCTTCAAGGAACTCGGCCTCTCGCAGGAATCCGCGCAGAAGTTGATGGACCTGCAATTCCAGATGATCAAGGAACAGAACGACGCCTACCAGAAGCAGGTGACGGACTGGCAGACCGAGATTAAGAAGGACCCCAAGTACAAGGAGACGCTTGCGTCAGCGAAGCGGGCAGTTAACGTGCTCGCAGACGCGGAGACAGCGAAGTTGATTACCGATTCATGGATGGGGAACCACCCTGGGATCGTCAAGTTCCTGAGCAAGGTCGGCTCTTTGGTGAAGGACGACAATCTTGACGAAGGCTCGGGCTCCGCAGCAGGCGGGCCGAAGACCTTGGAGAGCGTCCTCTTCGCCGACATGTTCAACAAGTAAACCAAGCCCCGATTCGGAGAATACCCCATGGCCACCCTCGCCACCCGCAACCTGTCCATCGCAGACGCAGCCCGCCGGCTCGACCCGGATGGCAAGGTCGCCAAGATTGTGGAAGTCCTGAACCAGAGCCACGAGATCCTTGACGACGCGGTTGTTCGCGAAGCCAACGACGGCTCCAAGCACAAGTCCACGATCCGCACGGGCATCCCAGTCCCGACCTGGCGCAAACTGTACGGGGGCGTGTTGCCGACCAAGTCAGCAACTGCGCAGGTCACCGACTCGTGCGGCATGATGGCCGCCCTGACGAAGGTTGACGCCGACCTGGTGGACATGTCCAGCGACAAGGCTGGCACCCTCCTGAGCGAGCAGTTGCCCCAGTTGGAAGGCATGCGTCAAGAGGCTGAGCGCGTCCTGTTCTACGGTGATACTCAGGCCAACCCCGAGCAGTACCATGGCCTCGCAGCCCGGTACAGCGTCAAGAACACCACGAACGACGAGACCATCTCGCCCTTCAACGTGCTCACCGCCGCTGGCGCTGGCGCGGACAACACTTCGGTGTGGCTCATCGGCTGGGGCGACAGCACCTGCCACCTGATCTACCCCCAGAACTCCTCGGTTGGTATCAGCCAGGAGAACAAGGGCAAGATCCTCACCGCGCAGGCCGAAGATCACTCGCTCGGCGAGTTCGACGCCTACGTCTCGCAGTACAAGTGGAACCTGGGTCTGGCGATCCGCGACTGGCGCTCAGTCGGCCGTATCTGCAACATCGACATCTCCGACCTGGAAGGTTCGACCGGCTCGCAGAACGCTCAGCAACTCTTGAAGTTGATGATCCAGTTGGAAGAGCGCGTGATGCACTACGGTGGCCTCGGCGCCGCACGCTTCTCATGGGTCATGCACCCCCGCGTCCGCGCGATGCTGCGCACGCAGTTCCTGGACAAGCAGTCCGGCAACTTCACGTTCGAGAACGTCATGGGCAAGCGCGTGATGATGTTCGGCGAGACCCCGATCCGCGTCAGCCGCCAGATCAGCCTGGCCGAAGCGGCCCTGTGATCGGAATGACCCTGGGTGGCTGAAAACCACCCAGGGTCGCACCTTCTACCAACCCCTCAGACTACTCGGAGTACAACACCATGATCCTCGACCGCTCAAACGAGTTCGCAGACGCACAGGCCCTGGCCGCTGTGGCCGCTGCCTCGCGCAACGTCTCCACCAACATCGTGGACCTGCTCTCGGCGGGCGATGCGATCGGTGAAGAGGTCTACGCGCACATCCGCTCGCTGACCGCTGCCTCGGGCACCGCGACCTCAGTGACCATCACGATCGAAGCGCACACCGCCGCCGACTTCTCGGCTGCACGCACCGTGCTCGTGTCGATCCCGACCACGATCGCCGCCATGACCGCAGGCAAGACCCTGTTCGCCGGCCGTCTGCCCCACGGCGCTCTGCGCTACCTGGCAGTCGTCATCGTCCCGAACGGCGGCACCCTGACGTCGAGCACCGACGCCTTCCTGTCGAACGACCTCCAGCGCAACGACTTCCGTACCAGCGCTGCTGGCCAGCCCGCATAAGGCTGTTGAGCCATGCGCGCTATCGCCACCCGCATCTGCGTGCTGCCCAAGCCATATGGCTACCTCCGCAAGGGGCAGCCAGTGGCTCTGGACATCGAAGCCTGGGATGTCAAGAAGTACCCCTGGCTCAAGCACCTGGAAAACCAGGACAAGCCCGCCGAGGCCCCCAAAGATCCGAAGGGTGGCAAAAAGGACGACGGCTTCCTGAAGTGAGCATGAAGGCCAGGCCAAAAAGCCTGGCCTTCACCCTATACTGGAGACTCCCATGAGCAGCCCGCTATTCACACTCGCAACGGCAATGGGTGGAGCGGTGTCAAACGACGCGGGCTTCAGCAATGTTACGGGCATTTGGCAACTCCTCGTGTGGGGCACGCCTGGCGGTGGCACCGCTAAACTGCAGGTGTCCCCCGACGGCACAAACTGGATTGACTATGACGGGGCCAGCGGAGCGGCAGCGTTCACGTTCAGCCCTATCTATATCGCCGCGGGTGTGCGTGTCCGGTTGGCCACAGCGGGAGGCACCGGGTCGTCCTGGAATGCGACACTGGCGCCCCTGGCGTGAGGCAGACGCGGGGCAACTGGCCGCTGCTATTTGGGACCACCCGCGAGATAGACTCCTTGGTGCAGGTTCCCGAGTGGTCGCTTTTGGACGATAACCAGGCGACATACGCCTCTGGCGACTCCCGACTGTACAACGCTCTGTCCAGCATCAGGTCATACTTTACGTTTGGGTATGCACCGAACGCAGCGGTCATCAGCAGCATCGGGAGCACACGGGTTACGTCCATTACGGACGGCAATGGCGCCGGGTACGCCGCGCTCCAGCAAGACCTAGCAGGCGCACAGTCCGACGCGAACTCCGCTATCAACCTGGATGCCGCGCTGCCCATGGCGTCCGCCCCGTTCCAGCCAGCCATAACGGCCTTCAAGATCGTGGCGAACACGGCGGTGTCGAGCACCGTGAAACTGGAGATCAAGAGTACAGCGGACGCGTTGCTGTGGACATCTGGTGATATAACCGTCAATACAGGCGGTGTTGATCAGGATATTGTATTCACTCCGACGACAGGTCTCGGGGCGTCCGTGAAGCGGATAACCTTGGTGGTCAGCCCGACGTCCGACATCACGATCAAGTCCTGGTGGCTGAAAGCGGCCGCGCCCGCGATGACGGTCAGCCAGTTCCTGTTCCTTACGTCCGCGGCCCAGGTGTGGCGGGGGTTCAACCCATCTAACAACCGGACGCGGGACAAGATCAGCGACGCGCCAAACACCTACGACTCGACGCCCGCCGGTGGCTTCCAGTGCCTCGTTTCCGCCATGGCGTACGACATGGGCATGGTGGGACTCGCCACGGCGCAGACCCGCGTACAGGCCGCTATTACGGGCATCCTTGGGCTACCAGAGCAGGCAGTCAGCAAACTCCTGCCGCACTACACGGACGCTGGCGGGAAGGTCGCGGGATCGGAGTGGTCCACGGTGGACACCGCCCTCGCCTACTTCACCGCGTTGCTGGGTGCTTCCGCGCTCGGTCTGACCACGGAAGCGGCAAGCATCCGGTCACGCCTGAACGCCCTAAACCTGGCCACATTGATCAACGGCACGCCGCAGATGAGTCATGGTTATGACGATGTTGGCGTTTTGCCGTACTACTGGGACTATTTCGGCGGCGAGTCCGTCATATCGGACCTGTTGCGCCTCTACCAGAACCCCGCGCTCCAGCCCTTGGCGTACGGGAAAACACCCCCTGTCTGGCAGGACCGGGCGTTCATCTTGGAGATGCTGGGGTGCTTCGCCCCGCGCTTTGGCCGCGATCCCGGTGCGGACAGGTACGGGACGGACTGGCAGCAGGAACGCAAGAACCTCCTCGCCCGTCAGCGGGCTGCCGATCCGTGGAAATACTATGGCCTTTCGGAGATGGAGTGTGTGTTGGCCAACCGGAACTTCTTTTTCCTGGCTGGCGGGTCTAACCCTGTCGTGAACACGGCGTCAGGAGAGGGCCCCTATGTCACACCCCACCCGTTTTCCCTGAGCGCAGACCTGGCTGGAAACG
>JFJP01034100.1_pt1 | contig 13120 bp, 10 predicted proteins | sample 431651 | NCBI WGS metagenome assembly JFJP01 (sample SAMN02602958, study PRJNA72255) | Microbial mat metagenome, whole genome shotgun sequencing project. | biome: fresh water; feature: sink hole; material: water; isolation source: purple microbial (photo- and chemosynthetic) mats found in...
ACAGCCGGGGTCTTTCCATGGTGTTCATCAGCCATGACCTGAGCATGGTGAGGCACATCAGCAACCGCCTGGTGGTCATGTACCTTGGCCGCATCATGGAGTACGGTCCGACCAAGGAGATTTTCGCCCGGCCCTCCCACCCGTATACACGAGCCCTGCTGGAAGCGATTCCGGTTCCTGACCCCACCAAGCGGAAGAAGCGCCAGCCGATTCGGGGCGAGGCATTGGCTTCCGACGCGTCGGCCGACTTGTGTCCCTTCCACCCGCGCTGCCCCCGCAGCGGTCCTGAGTGCAGCAAGCAAAGGCCACGCCTAAGGGAGCTGAGCCCAGGATGCTTCACAGCCTGCTTCTACCCCGAGTACGTCTTGCTTCCCTGATTGTCACCTTTTTTGTCGTCTCTGTGGTGATCTTTTCGCTGATGCATTCGGTACCGGGAGGTCCTTTTGACGAAGACAAAATGCCGCTTTCCGCCGAAACCAAGGCCAAGATCATGGCCCAATATGGACTGGACAAACCCTTGGTGGTCCAGTACCTGCTGTATATGGGCAGTGTGTTGAAAGGAGACTTCGGTATTCCTTACCAAAGCCCCGGTGAAACTGTGGTTGATCTGTTGGCCCGCGCCTGGCCTCCCAGTTTCGTTCTGGGAGGTTTAGGACTTCTAGTAGGAACACCACTGGGAATTCTTCTTGGGATCGCCGCCGCACTCCGGCGAAATCGCCCCGTCGACTACATTGCATCCGCCGTTTCCACGCTGGGTATCACCATCCCCATCTATGTGTTCAGTCTGGTTCTGATTTTGGTTTTTGGAGTCTGGCTGCAATGGCTTCCGACCAAGGGCTGGGGGGAAGACCCCGTGGCATGGATTCTGCCGGTGACAGCGTATGCGGTGGTCCCATTGGCCACTTTCGCCCGGTATACCCGGTCGAGTTTTCTCGATGCCCTCAACAAACCTTTCGTGACTGTTCTGTTGGCTAAGGGATTGCCCTACCGTTCGATTCTGTTCAAGCACGTTCTGAAGAACGCCGCCATTCCGATGGTAACGATCTTTTTCCCTATTTTTATCGGTATCACCACGGGTTCGATTTTTGTCGAGCAGATGTTCCGGGTTCCGGGTCTTGGCAGCTACTTTGTCACCAGCATCGCCCGGCGTGATTACCCGCTGGAAATGGCTCTGATCTTGCTTCTGACGCTGATGGTTGGTATCGCCTACATCCTCACCGACATCGCCTACTTCTTCTTGAATCCCCGAACCCGCGTCCAGGGAGGAGAACCAAAATGAACGTCGTGGTCATCCACAGCCCTGGCTTCTACGCCAGGCGGCGCTTTTTTGAAAACAAGGCCTCGGTTGTCTCAGGAGTCTTCATACTGCTTCTGACCCTCGCCGCCATCATTGCCCCACTGATCACACCGGCTTCGTATGAGGAACAGAAATACCTCACCGATGCCCTTGCCTTCCCGTCGGAGACCCATTGGTTCGGAGTCGACAACGTGGGAAGAGATCTCTACTCACGCATTTTGTACGGTGCCAGGGTCTCGCTGGGCATCGGTGTGGTTTCGGCCCTGTTCAGCGTGTTGGTCGGGGTGCCGCTGGGCGCGGCGGCGGGCTTCTTCGGCGGGGTAACCGACTGGATCATCACCCGCTTTGTCGAAATCTTCTCGGTCATCCCCCCTCTTTTGCTGGCAATTCTGGCGGCCAGCCTGCTAGGTGGTGGGGTCTTGAACATCATCCTGATCAGCTCCTTGTTCGGTTGGGTCAACGTGGCCCGGCTGGTCCGTGGCCAGGTGATGGCGGTACGAAGCCGTGAGTTTGTTCAGGCGGCCCGGGCTATGGGAGCTAACTCACAGTTTATCCTTCGTCGTCACCTGATTCCCAACAGCATGAGCCCCATCATCGTCGGGTTTGTGCTCGCCATCCCGCAGGCGATGCTGCTCGAGGCCTCGCTGAGCTTCCTTGGGGTCGGAATCAATCCTCCGATTCCCAGCTGGGGGCAGATGATCGCCGACGGTTTGTACTTCATGTTCTTCTACTGGCACCTGCCGCTTTTTCCGACCTTGTTCCTGGCGCTCACCGTGCTGACCACCTCGATCTTTGGTGACGGTCTGCGTGACGCTTTTGACCCGACCCTCAAAGGAAAATAATGTGAAACAAGGCTTTCTGGGCCCGGAAGATATCGTTACCCACGCAGGTGATGATTATTCGAAGCATCTCGGGGCCATCATCCCCCCCATTTACCAGACGAGCCTCTTCACGTCGAAGGAGATCTCGGGCGGCTACTATTACAGTCGGGCGAGCAATCCGACGGTTGAGCTCGCCGAGGTCAAAATTGCAGCTTTGGAAGGCGCCGAGCGTGGCTTGTGCTTCTCCAGCGGCATGGCGGCCATCAGCGCGGGGATTCTTCACTATGTCAAAAGCGGTTCCCATGTGGTCATGCACCGCAATGCCTATGTTCCGACCCAGCATTTTGTCGGCCGCTATCTGGCGCGTTTTGGTGTGACGGTAACGTTTGTCGCGGCAGGCGATTGCGCCTCTTTCGAGGCGGCGTTTCGCCCCGAAACAAGCCTCGTCTATCTGGAAAGTCCTTCGACCTTCCTGTTTCAGATACAAGACATTGAAGACATTGCCCGTGCGGCACGTTTGCGGGGAATCGCCACCATGGTGGACAATACCTGGGCTACCCCGCTGCATCAGAATCCCCTTGCCCTGGGGGCCGATCTGGTGGCTCATTCGGCTTCCAAGTACCTGGGAGGGCACAGTGATTTGGTGGCAGGGGCGCTAGCCGGCAAGGCCGACACTTTGGAAACCATTGCCCGCAACGAACGCGACTTGATCGGATCCTGTATGGACCCCCACCAAGCCTGGCTTCTGACCCGTGGACTGAGAACCCTTCCCTTGCGTATGGAGAAGCATGCAGAAAACACGAGGAAGGTAGTCGCTTTTCTGCAGCAGCATTCCCAGGTGACCAGAATCTTGTGGCCCGGCCTTGAGGATCATCCCGATCGGGCTTTGATCGACCGGCAGATGAAGGGTTCATCAGGTTTGTTCTCGTTTGTCCCGAAATTTGGTCGGGTGGGAGTTGAAAAATTCCTGAAGACTCTAAGCTGTTTCGAGGTCGGTCCCAGTTGGGGTGGCTTCGAGAGTCTTGCTATCTCTCCGGGACTATTTATGGCCGAGGCAGAACGCACCGAAATGGCCATTCCCGACAATCTGATCCGTGTTTCCATCGGTCTTGAAAACCTCGAAACCATTCTTTCTGACCTCGATTCTGCCCTTCAAGGGAGCCGTGCATGATCAAACTAACCGACCTTTCTAACCGCCCTTCCCGCATGGATCGTGACCCCAGGCCCTATACCCGATGGTGGTGGTTCAGCAATCCCATCACGGTTGAAGCCATCGAACAGCAAATTGCCTGGGCAGCCTCGCAGGGCTTTGGCGGGGTGGAAATCGCCTGGGTGTACCCCCAACCCGACAAAGGTCCAGGGGTTCCCTGGCTGTCACCCGCATGGCAGGACCTGGTGGCACAGGCACGCCGGGCCTGTGATCGTCATGGTTTGGGGTGCGATCTGACTTTTGGTACCCTTTGGCCCTTTGGCGGCAGTTTTGTCGAGCCGGCTTTTGCTTCGCAAACGTGGGAGGGGCCTTCGGCTCAGCGGTTAGGGCGTTCCTGGGAACTTTCGCACAAAAAAGAACACGGACGCATACTCAACCACCTTGAGTCGGATAGTTTTCATCGTTATGCCCGGGTGATGGGAGCCGCGCTGCAATCCGCGCTTGAGGGAACCCATGAAAACTCGCTCTTTTGCGATTCGTGGGAAGTAGAGACGGTTCCACCTCTCTGGACCGCTGGCTTCCGTGAAGCGTTTCAGAAGCGTTTTGGCTACGATGTGTTGCCTTTGATGCCCAAACTCGACTCAGACCCTGAGGCTCGCTATGACTACCGTTCCCTTTTGGCGGAATACGTGTACTACGAGTTCTACGTTCCCTACTCCAGGCACTGCCATACCCTCAACGCCTCGGCACGGGTGCAATGCCACGGGGCACCCACCGACATTCTGGCAGCGTATGCCCTGGTTGACGTTCCGGAAAGCGAAGCACTGCTTTTTGATCCGGAATTCTCGTCGATTGCGGCTTCGGCGGCCTTGCTGGCCGGCCAAAAAACCGTATCTTGCGAGGCTTTCACCTGTCTGTACGGCTGGATTGCCTGGCCGGGCCCCGCTCCGCACATCGGTGAGGAGCGACTGGACGACCTCAAACTTTGCGCCGATGCCTTGTTTGCCTCCGGAGTGAACAGCATTGTTTGGCACGGCATGCCCCAAGACTCCGGAGATGGTAAGGCGCGCTTCTATGCAGGCGTACATGTGGGTCCTCAAGCTGCTATTGCACCAAGGCTGAAAGACTTCAACGGTTACATGGCTCAGATTTCAGCAGTTCTCAAGCGTGGAGTTACCTACAGCCGCCTAGCCTGCCTTCTACCCTACGAGGATGCATTGATGGCAGGGGAATTGCCCAAGGACAAGGTGAGGCCCAGCGGAGTGTACTACTGGGAGTTCCATCACATTCTCCGTTCCGAGGAAAGTCGGCCCTATGCGCCGCTCTGGGTTTCTTCGTCGTTCCTGGCGCAAGCCCGTTGGGAAAAAGGCTTCCTTGTCGTTGGAGAGGGCCGCTTTGAGGCACTTCTGGTTGACTGCGAGTACCTTGAGCAGGAAACGCTGGCACAAATCGTGGAACTTGCCGAAGCAGGAATGCCCTTGGTGTTGAAACGACTGCCCAGAGAACCGGGTAAGGTCCGACACGACAGCTACCAGAACCTCTTGCTGCGCCTGAGTTCCGCCCCCTGTGTTTCCGGGGTACCAGAAGCCCTCCCCAAGCTCAAGCCGGTTCTTACTCCGCTCCAGCCAGAAACTCAGTTACCTCCCTTTTGGGTCCGCAAAGACGGGGAAACCTACTATGTGTTCCTGGCCCACCCGCTGGCAGCCGGCATTACGTATCCCATGCCCTACGCCTATGCGGCAAAGGCCGGTTCCCTCTCCCTTGAGGTCAGGGTCGAGCTTGGCACGTATCGAGGTGAATTGACCCTGGAATTTCCTCCTTCAGGCTCCTTGCTGTATTCCATAACCGGGGATAAGATTGTCCCCATGCCTATTCCTTTCGAGTTTTCATGAAGCGACCCACGAGAACCGATGTTGCCCATCGGCTCGGGGTTTCCGTTGCAACCGTCTCGTACGCTTTTGGCAACAGTTCCAAGATTTCTAGCGAAACTCGCAATGCGGTGTTGGAGACAGCACGTGAGTTGGGGTATCTGCCGAATCATGTGGCCCGAAGCCTTTCCACGAGCAAAACCCTGCAGCTCTCGGTCATCCTCAACGATATCTCCAACCCGGTTTATACCGACATGATTATCGGATTCGAAAATGCCGCCATTCAAAAGGGGTATTTTGTCAATGTCTGCAATGGAAAAGACCATGCTGATGAATACTTCGAGCATGTGCTGTCCCGTAACATCGACGGCGTACTGATTGAGGTTCTTCCTTACAAATTCCACACCGAACGTCTGGTGGATCTGCTTCGCTCGGGAACCAAGGCCGTTTTGTTTGGAGACCACGGAATCGACACGGCTGGAGCGGCTTGTTTTGAGATTGACTATGTGAAAGGGATGCAAAGCGCTGTTGATCACCTCAAAATGCTGGGACACCGTGACATAGCCTATTTGAGCGGCTTGTCGGAGAAGGATCTGTACGACCGGCGCATTCCCGGCTTCCGCAAGGCCATGCAGGCCCAAGCTTTGGGTGAAGGGATTCTGGTCGCCCCGCCATCCTCGCTTGCCACTTCGATTGATGATGGCCAGACGCTGACCGAAGAGCTGTTGCGCCGGGGCACACCCTTCACTGCCCTGATCGCTACAAACGATCAGATGGCCATCGGTGCCATCAGACAGCTGACAGCCCGGGGAATTTCGGTACCGCAGCAGGTTTCGGTTGTCGGCATCGACAATACGTTCATGGCCTCGGTAGTCACACCGGGCCTGACCACCATAGGTTCCGATTTCCAGGAGATTGGTGCCCTTGCTTTTGAACTGCTTTACGACGCCATGACCAAAAATCAGTATGGCTACCGGCTGTATGAACCCAAACTTGTCGTTCGGGAGTCGACGGGCCCCTGCCCAGCCGGCTCAGCAGGCCGGTAGGTTTACAGGAATCAAAGCGAGGCCGCCCAGCGACGTTTCCTTGTACTTACGATGCATATCGGCCCCGGTCCGCCTCATGGTCTCAATCACCGCATCGAGGCTGACAAAGTGGGTGCCATCGCCCTTCAGGGCCAGCGAGGCAGCGGTGATCGCCTTGATGGCACCCATGCCGTTGCGCTCAATACAGGGAATTTGAACCAGCCCGCCGATGGGGTCGCATGTCAGACCCAAATGGTGTTCTATGCCGATTTCGGCCGCGTTTTCGATCTGCTCGTTGGTGCCGCCCAGCGCCGCAACCAAACCGGCAGCCGCCATGGCACAGGCTACACCGACCTCTCCCTGACAGCCGATCTCGGCCCCAGACAGCGAAGCATTGCGCTTGCAGAGCATGCCAATGGCTGCCGCCGTCAACAGAAAGTCTTGCACACCCTTGACTGGATCGATGGCATGGCATTCGCGGGCGTAGTAGCGCAGCACCGCCGGAATGATGCCGGCGGCCCCGTTGGTTGGTGCTGTGACGACCCGCCCGCCCGCGGCATTTTCCTCGTTCACAGCCATGGCATAGAGGCTGACCTGAAAAAGCTCGTCGTGGGGATAGTTGTGGGCACGCTGCGCCCAGAGGTGAGCGGCTCGGCGCTTGACTTCCAGGCCGCCCGGCAACAGACCGTTTTGCGACAAACCGTGATCGATGCAGGTTTCCATGGTCTGCCAAAGGCGCGCGATACCAGAGTCCAATTGCGCTTCGGTACGACTGGAAAGCTCATTGGCCCTCAGCATCTGCGACACGGACAAACCCGAAGTGCGTCCATGATTGAGCAACTCGGCCATGGTGTCGAAGGGATACTCCATCGGGGTTGCCGTTTCAGGAAACCGGCTCTCACCCTCGGCTACCACAAACCCCCCTCCCACGGAATAAAAATTCCTCTCGTGAACCGTACCGCCGGAACGTTTTAGCATAAACCGCAGTCCATTGGGGTGACCGGGTAAGGTTTCGCGCTGGTGCCACTTCAGGTGGTTAGCGGCACGGAAAGGAATGCTTTGGCGGCCCAGCAAGGCCAGGGTACCAGAGGCTTCCCCAGCCGCTAGCCGTGCTTCCACCTGGCTGGTATCCACCCCTTCCGGGGTTTCGCCCAACAGCCCCAGAATGACTGCTTTGTCGGTGGCATGGCCCTTGCCCGTCAAAGCCAGCGAGCCGTAGAGCGCTACTTCGATTCCGGTCACGTCCTCAAGGGAACCAGCTTCAAGCAGAAAACGGCGGGCGGCAACCATGGGGCCGACGGTGTGGGAACTGGAGGGACCAATGCCGATTTTGAACAGGTCAAACAAACTGAGGTTCATGCGAGCATCCCGTCCACCAGCTGGTCCATACCGATGAGGGCCTTCCAGCCCCAATCGGCACGGGCGCGGCTGTCGTCGAGGCTTTGGGGCCAGCTGTCGGCAATGGCCTGACGCTCATCGGGCACATAACGGATCTGAAACGCCGGCAGCCGCTGCCGGATGGCCAGTGCCAGCTCGGCGGGGCTGAACGACAATCCCGTCACATTGTAGGACGAGCGGATTTTTATCTGCTCGGGGCTGGCCTCCATCAGGCTGAGAGTGGCACGCAGGGCATCTTCCATCGCGATCATGGGCAAGGTTGTATCCTGGCTTAAAAAGCACTCGAAAACCTCGCGCTTCTTTGCCGAAAGAAAAATGGCGATGGCGTAGTCGGTGGTGCCACCACCGGGGGGCGTTTTGGAACTGAGGATACCAGGGTATCGGAGGCTGCGAACGTCGACACCATATTTTTGGTGGTAATATTCGCACAGTCTTTCCCCGGCAAGCTTGCTGATTCCGTACATGCTGGTGGGGTCCATCACACAATATTGGGGTGTGTTCAGACGGGGTGAATTCGGACCAAAGGCGGCAATGGATGAGGGCCAGAACACCCGCAGGAGTCTTCCTTCAGCCAGCAGCTCGCGGGCGAGTTCCAACAGGTTGAGGAGACCGTTCATGTTCAAATTCCAGGCCTGAAGCGGAACCTTTTCTCCTGTTGCCGAAAGAATGGCCGCCAGATGGTACACCTGCGTCACGCCCTCGGCAACAACCAAAGCTCGAAGAGCTTTGCTGTCGAGCACATCAAGCTTCGCAAATGCCACTTCGGAGCCACAAAACCCCGTGTGGAGGTCGGCAGCCACCACCCTCGCGGCGCCGTGACGATGAACGAGGGCCTCGACCAATTCGCTGCCAATCTGGCCATTGGCTCCGATCACGAGAATCTTTTCGGCCTTCATAGAACCCCCAGCTCGCGACCGGTCTGCTCAAAGGCAACCAGCGCCCGGTCCAGCTGTTCCCGGGTATGTGCCGCCGACAGCTGGACCCTTACCCGAGCCTGTCCCATCGGGACTACAGGGTAGAAAAAACCGGTGAGCAAAACACCCCGCTCATACATCGAAGCTGCGAACATCTGGGCCAAGGGGGCATCGAACAGCATGACAGGAACAATGGGATGGGTACCGGGCTTGATGGTGAAGCCCAAACTCTCGATCTTCTGGCGGAAGTACCTTGTGTTCTCATGCAGCCGGTCACGCAATTCCGTAGACCGTGAAAGGCGTTCGAGCAAGGCCAATGTGGTACCGGCTATCACTGGTGCCAGAGTGTTGGAAAACAAGTACGGCCGGGAACGCTGGCGGAGGGTTTCGATGATTTCACGTCGGCCCGAGGTGAACCCGCCCATGGCACCCCCCAGAGCCTTTCCGAAGGTTCCGGTCACTAGATCGACACGGTCCTGAACACCGTAAAGCTCAGGAGTTCCCCGTCCATTCTTGCCTATAAATCCCGTGGCATGCGAATCATCAACCAGAACGAGGGCTTCGTAGCGGTCGGCCAGGTCACAAATTTTGTCCAGTTGGGCGATGGTGCCATCCATCGAAAAAGCTCCGTCGGTGACAATGAGCTTGTACCGCTTGGCATCAGCAGCGGCCTGTTTCAGTTGTGCCTCCAGATCAGCCATGTCGTTGTGGGCGTACCGATAACGCCCCGCCTTGCACAGGCGGATGCCGTCGATGAGCGACGCATGGTTGAGCGCATCGCTGATCAAGGCATCCTGTTCTTCCAACAGCGGCTCAAACACACCGCCATTGGCATCAAAGGCCGCTGCATATAAGATGGTGTCGTCGGTTCCAAGAAATCGGGAAAGCGCCGCTTCCAGTTCCTTGTGCACCGTCTGGGTGCCGCAGATAAACCGCACCGAAGACAGCCCGTAGCCATACCGTTCCAGCGCGGTCTGGGCCGCTTGTTTGGTCTGCACATCACCTGAAAGTCCCAGGTAGTTGTTGGCGCAGAAATTGAGCAGGGTGCGGCCCTCGCAGACAACTTCGGCCCCTTGAGGTGAATCGAGGATGCGTTCCTGTTTGTAGAGCCCCTGTGATTTCCACAGGTCAAGATTCTGTTGGAGTCCGTTAAGGAAGGCTTCTTTTTGTGTTTTCATAATTCCACTATAATGGATTCTATCCAATATAGTGGAACAAGGCAAGGTATTTGGGAATGAAAGAAAACTCCTCTTCCACAACTCCCCCCGAAGTCGGTGTGATGTTGAAAAAACTGCGCATGGCGCGGGGTCTGACCCTCGAAGATCTGTCGCGGATGGCAGGGGTCTCCAAGTCGATGCTGTCGCAGATTGAACGCGAACAGGCCAATCCCACCATTGCTATCACCTGGCGGCTGGCCACAGCCCTGGGGGTGGGCATTGGTGATCTGCTGTCCACCGTCGAAAGGAACCTCGACCCGATTTTGGTGGTCGACTCCCACGAGATTCCCACCCTGCCCGGCGACCATGCCGGGTATGTGCTTCGTATTCTAGGGCCTATCGAACTGGCCGGCAGCCATGAGTGGTATGAACTGACCCTGGCCCCCGGTGGTGCGCTGGTGTCCCAGCCCCACGACCCCGGCACCCGCGAACATCTGACCGTTCTGCACGGATCGGTGGAGGTAGAGGTGGGAGGGAGCCGCAAACGCGTCAAACTGGGGGCAACGGCCCGCTATCCCGGCGACCAGCCCCACGCCCTTCGCAATCCGGGCAAAACCGAAGCTAGGGCGCTGCTGGTGGTGCTGCAGGGGTGAGGTTTTACAGCGTTCGCACCAAAAACTCGAGATGGACTTCCTTGGTCTCTCCCGGGGCCAGCCAGGGCAAATTGCCGGCTTTGGCGGCGGCTTCCTGACCAATAGGAAGGCAGTTTCCTGGTTCAATGCCTAAAACATAGTCGCCATAGCCTGTTTGCTTCCATTGGGTCAACAAGGGGCACTCACCGCTGTTAAAACTCAGGTCGATGGCGATTCCCAGGGGGCGGTTTTCCAAGGTGGCCGTGACTTTCTGAGACTCGGGCAGCTGGTGAAAGAAGACTTGTTCCTTCCACCCTGCAACGGGTGGACCAAACTCGGACCAATGCTCCAAGCCGCTTTGCGCCGCGGTATCACGTGCCAGCACCTTGGTAGCCGGACTGATCAATCGTGCCTCGGGCGACAGCAGCGGCCAGCCGAAATTGCAGTGATAGAGCAGCATGAGGGGTGCTGGTTCGCCTCCGAAGTTTCGAATGCGATCGTTCATGCGAAAGCCAGGTACCCCTGGAATGACTTCGAGGGTGCGTTCCAGGGTCAGGCGGTGGCGGAATAAGGCGGCTTCTTCCATAGTACCCTTCAGAACAAGCTTCCACTCGTCCCCTTCCCAACGGCTTTCCACCGAGACCCGTCTGGCTTGAGAGGCACCGATGCGCCCATGAAGTCCGATAGTCTCACCAGTGGCGGTATCGCGGCTGGGTGGTCCGGCATTGGTCAGGCCACACAGCGACAGCAGGCCTCCAGAAAAACCCCGAAGCCAGCCGGCACCTTCCAGTTCCGCCCGGTGCGGATGAGCGGGGCCGGACGGACTGTGCCAGGTCAGGGGAAGGCCACGGAACGTGGCGTGCCCCAGATCCATCCCCTTGTCCAGATGAACCGGAAAGTCCAGGCCGGCCCCGGTGCGGATCCACGCCTGACGGGTTCCCGCTTCGGTGCCTTCAGAGCGCGTCTGCAGCTCGATATCGGCAATTTGACGTAAATCTCCGGTCAGAGCTTCCAGTTGTTGGCGTGTGTAGTCCTTGCCCCATAGTTTCATCGGTTCACTCCTTGTTCCGTCCAAGCCAAATCAAAGTCCAGCAGCGTAGCCAGAAGCGGCACACCCTGCTCGTCCCAGCCCATCATCTGGTAGTAAGTTTTGACAACACGACCGAATTCCGCCCGGTCAAGAACGTGTCCCTTCAGGCGTCCATGAACGATGGGCAGCTCAAAAAACCTGTCGGGAAGCGTGTCCTGGTCCGCCATCAGTCCCTCACGCAGGTTGTAGGCCCGCATCAGGTGGTTGCGGCGCTCTCCCCAGCGCATGAACTCGTAGGTGCTGGTTTTCCAACCCGTCACCGCCGAAATGAGCTTCGAAATGGTCTCAAGGTCGAGCAGACGAGTCGGCGCGCTGGCGAAAACGCACAAATCGAGTGCGTCGCAGGCACTCCACAAGGTGTTGAGGGCCTTGAAACTCGGCACTTTGTCTGCCCCCAGGTGTTGCATCGGAGTGCGTACCAAAACACCAATAGCCCGGGAATAGTCGAGTGTGTGCTCCCAGCCCGTAACGGTGTCGAAATCCCAGTCGTGTTCGCAGATGTCGTAACGGGGACCTATGGGAGCCGTGGCATACCCCAGGGCGAGGTTGGTCTGGGTCCGCGGCTCAAAGCTGACCATTTCGATGCCTTTGACATGGAGTGCCCATTTTTCCGCACCCTTGCCGATCTTTTGGGCAGCACGGCGGGTGCCTTCGGCTAGAAGGTCACCGGTTCCCGTGCGCAGGGCGATGCTGCGGATCAGTTCCAGCAAGTCGGGTTCCAGCGGCGGCAAAAGGCCCTTCAGTACACATTCCTGAGCAAAGCTGATGGTGAAACCCAGCGACACAGGGTCAAGTCCCATCAAGTTGCACAGGACGTTGGCTTCCAGCAAAAGCTCCAGGTTGTTGTTGCCGATGTTCGGTCCCAGTGAGCCGGTAACCTCCTGATGGATGCCCGAGGCGGGACGAGCGGTTCCAGAAGGATCGATGGTTTTGATGCAGTCGTTGGGGCAGCCTGGACAGGGTTTGGCACCCCGATAATGCTCAAGGTAATTCGCCCGGGTGTAGTTCGAACCCTCCACCTTCAGGTTGGCCCTGTAATTGTCGGCACCGATGTAGGCGGTTTCGGAGTCGGATAGGTCGGCCGACGCCGAGAATCCAGGAGGGTTCTTCTGCCACATGGCCAAGTTATTCGAAGGCATATCGGCCTCGAAACGGCGGGCAATGGCGTCTAGCGTGGAAGGATCGGCCACCGGCGGCAGGTTCAGTCCCGATAGCACCACCGCCTTGAGGTTCTTCGAGCCCATGACCGCACCAACACCCATGCGCATGGCCTGAACGCTGTAGTCGGTGATAATGCTGGCGTACCGAACCAGGTTTTCGCCGGCTGGACCGATGACCGCAATACCGGACGAGTCTGTTCCGTGGTCGGCGGCCAGGCGGTCGGTGGCTGCTGTCGTGTCCAGTCCCCACAACGGTCCGGCATCGACAAACCGGGCTTTGCCTTCTGACAGAATCACCGTGACGGGAGTGTCAGACCGACCGTGGAACACCAGAGCATCGTACCCGCTGCCTTTGAGTGCCCGGCCAAAGGGGCCTTCGCAGCGGGTTTCGGCAACCCCTCCCGACATAGGAGATTTTGTCACTACGCTGAAACGGGCCAACCCCGGTGCCTCAAGACCAGCAATGACGCTGGAAACAAACAGCAGCGGGTTTTCGGGTGCCAACGCATCCACGCCGGGAGCCGAGTGGTTCCAGAGCAGGTACGTCCCCAGCAGCCCTCCTCCGGCGTACAGCCGGTAGGTTTTTTCGTCGGGAGTCTCGACCCGCG
>JFJP01039596.1_pt1 | contig 13120 bp, 9 predicted proteins | sample 431651 | NCBI WGS metagenome assembly JFJP01 (sample SAMN02602958, study PRJNA72255) | Microbial mat metagenome, whole genome shotgun sequencing project. | biome: fresh water; feature: sink hole; material: water; isolation source: purple microbial (photo- and chemosynthetic) mats found in...
CTGTTTTCTTTTTGATTTCCAACCGTCTTTCGGCAATAGGAGTGGCGATACGGGCAAAACCAACACCATTATTTTCTAGAATTTTCTCAACAGCTCTTCTGTCTTTTACCTGAATCAATACGCCTGGATTTTCGGCAAAAAGGATATTTACCAATGAAGTTTCTGCGATGTCATCCAATTTCACGCTCAAGCCACCAGTTGTATTGGCAAAGCACATTTCCAATAAAGCTGTAATCATACCACCTTCAGAAATGTCGTGTCCGGCAAGAATCAATTCTTTGCCAACCATTTCTTGAATACTCTCAAAAGCCGATTTGAAATATTCCGCATCTTTTACAGTTGGTACTTCATCGCCAAGTTTATTCATGGTTTGTCCCAATACTGAGCCACCTAATTTGTGCGAATCGAAAGAAAAATCAATATAATAAATAAATGATTTAGGATCATTTACTGCCACCTGACCCACTGTTTTTTGAATTTCAGAGACTTCGGCACCAGCCGAAATAATCACTGTTCCAGGCGAGAAAACTTTATCGTCACCATATTTTTGAGTCATCGAAAGTGAGTCTTTTCCTGTAGGAATATTGATGCCCAATGAGCAAGCAAAATCGCTACATGCTTCTACAGCTTTGTACAACCGTGCATCTTCACCCGGATTTTTGCATGGCCACATCCAGTTGGCACTCAGCGAAACGCTATCTAACCCATCTGTTAATGGTGCCCAAACGATATTGGTTAATGCTTCAGCAATTGCTAACACCGAGCCAGCTTCCGAGTCAACCATAGCCGCCAACGGTGCATGACCAATGGAAGTGGCAATACCCGTTTTCCCGCGGTAATCCAAAGCCACAACGCCAAGGTCGCTTAATGGTAATTGGATTTCACCAGCGCCTTGTTGGCGGGCTATTTTACCAGTAATAGAGCGGTCAACTTTATTTGTGAGCCAATCTTTACAAGCCACCGACTCCATTTGCAATACATTTTGAATGTATTCTTGCAATTTTTCTTCGCTCACTTCAATAGCGGCATATTTTTCTTCTATTGTGTTGTCGGTAATCACCGTGCGCGGTGGTTTTCCAATCATGTAAGCAAGCGGCATGTCTATTGGATCGGCCCCCCAACCCCCTGAAGGGGGAGCTTGGTTAGCTAATTCGTCCTTAATCGATTTTAAAACGTTATCAATATCAGAAATTACTTCTTCATTTGTAAATCGAATTACTTTAAAGCCATATTCCTGAAATAGTTGAGTGCGTAGTTCATCGTATTCTATTGCTTCAGGTTGATTATGGTATTTACCATCAACTTCAATTACCAAACCTTTCTGCAAACATATAAAGTCAGCTATACAATCACCAATAATATGTTGTCTTCTAAATTTGTAACCATCAAGATGCTTAGCTTTTAGTTGTTCCCAAAGAAATTCTTCTGCAGGAGTTGGATTATGTCTATGTTTAGTAGCTAATTCTTTTAATCGCATGTACATTGACGGATAAGCTGTTTGAAGTAGCTTCTCTTGTTCCCCCTTTAGGGGGGTAGGGGGCTTTTGCATCATGAACGTCAATTGCATATCGCCAGTAGTTTCACCTACCACATACATTGGCGCGCGTTCACGTTCGGCAATTCTACGTACATTTTCAATGTCTTCTTGCTTGATAATCATTCCCATACGTTCCTGACTCTCGTTGCCAATAATTTCTTTGGCACTCAAAGTTGGGTCACCAACTGGAAGTTTAGAAACATCGATTTTTCCACCTGTGCTTTCCACCAACTCCGAAAGGCAGTTCAAGTGACCACCAGCTCCGTGATCGTGGATAGATACGATAGGGTTATTCTCCGATTCAGCCAACGTGCGAATCACATTGGCAACACGTTTTTGCATTTCTGGATTAGCCCGCTGCACCGCATTTAATTCAATGGCATTGTCATAAACCCCTGTTTGTACCGATGATACAGCAGCGCCACCCATACCAATGCGATAATTGTCACCGCCCATAACTACGACTTTTTCGCCAACAACAGGTTCAGCTTTCAATGCATCGCGCATGGTGCCAAATCCAACACCACCAGCCATCATAATCACTTTGTCGAAACCAAATTTTTTGCCGTTTTCCTCGTGCTCAAATGTTACTAATGAACCACAAATGATGGGCTGTCCAAATTTGTTACCAAAATCAGAAGCTCCATTCGAAGCTTTGATAAGAATTTGCTCTGGAGTTTGGTACAACCATTTCCTAGGTGCCATTGCTTTTTCCCAAGGTCGATTAGTGCTTGCTCCTGAGCCATTTGCATCCGGACGAGGGTAACTAGTCATGTAAACCGCTGTTCCTGCCATTGGTAAACTGGCTTTTCCACCCGCCAAACGGTCCCGTATTTCGCCACCGCTACCAGTTGCTGCACCGTTAAAAGGCTCCACAGTTGTTGGGAAGTTATGTGTTTCGGCTTTTAGGGAAATCACCGATTCTATTTCTTTTATTTCAAAAAAGTCAGGTTTATCACCGCTTTTTGGCGCAAATTGTTCAATTTTTGGCCCAGCGTTAAATGATACATTGTCTTTGTAAGCAGACACCAACCGGTTTGGATTTTCCTCAGATGTTTTGCGAATAAGTTTGAATAGTGTTAGTTCTTTTTCTTCTCCATCAATAATGTATTGACCATTAAAAATTTTGTGGCGACAATGTTCCGAATTTACTTGCGAAAATCCAAATACTTCACTGTCAGTCAATTTTCGTCCAATTTTTGTTCTTACATCATTCAAATACTCAATCTCATCGTCGTTTAGAGCCAATCCCTCTTGGTTGTTGTAAGCAGCAATGTCATCAATATACAAAATTGGTTCAGGCAATTTGTTGGTTGTAAAAACTTCTTGATTTACACCAGTATAAATCCGTTGAAGCATAGGGTCATATTCCAAACCACCTTTCGCCGAAGGGGTTTGAGGCATGGCTGTAAACTCTTCGATACGAATAATGCCGCCAATTCCCATGTTTTGGGTAATTTCAACGGCATTAGTGCTCCAGGGAGTTATCATTTCGCGGCGCGGACCTACATAATTTCCTTCTACAGTTTCTTGATTGAGCAGCACAGCTTCACCAAAAAGCCATTCTAACTTGATGACATCTTCGGCCGCAAGCGGTTGGTTTGATTGTACTGCGTAAAGATGTTGGGCGGGAGTTCGGAAAAATTGAATCATGATGATATGTTGAAGTTGATGTTTAATATTTCTGTAAGTGGCAGTAAATCAATTGGTTATGTCCAATTTTTGCGCATGTCTAATTTGAACGCAAAGATAGTCATTTTCTACGGTTTGCAAAACACTAAAATTGCTAAATATTCATTGATTCTTAAATATATAAATTGATATTGTATAACTAGGGTACTTGTTATTAGCACTATAAATTAGTTCTCGTTTTTTTTTGTGAAACCAAACTTTAATAGTTCATTACAACATTGTTTTTTAGTGTCATTTGCTATATAGAATTTAAGTAAATGTGCCTCTTGCGTTAAAAACTAGTAATGTGTACTTTCCAATTCAGTGTAAATAGCTGTTAACCGAAGAAATAAATCTATCTTTGCACTCAAATATGAGTATGTAATTTTTTTTATCCTTTAGAATGAAAACAGTTTTTAAAAATAGTCTTTTAGTTTTGTTTCTCGCTTTTACAACTTCAATTAATTCACAAAAGTCAGTAAATGTAACTTCTACAATTATTCCTTCAAACGAAACAACTTCAACCTCAACTCCAAAACTTGCACTACAAGCTGGTTACGTAAACCAAATTAGATACGGTTCACAAGTTAGTTCTACTTATTTTAATGGTGGAAGATTAGGTGTAACTGCCAATTATAGTTTAAAAAATAATTTTAGTTTTCTTACTGGTGTGCTTTATTCAGTTGTGTATTCCGATAAGAAACAAGGCTATTCAAATCTTAATTATGTTAAGTATTACACGCTTAGTCATTCCGTTGATATCCCACTTCAAGCAATATACCATCTACCACTTTCCAAAACTTTCAAGATGTTTGCTTTTGCTGGACCAACAATCAATTTAGGTTTGTCGCAACTACAACAAATTACTTCTACTCAAACATATTTACCCACCAATCCGCTTTATGTTGAACCTAAAACAATTGATTTTTATAAAGAATCGTTACTAAATAGATTAAATCTCCAAGTTGGAGTAGGAGGTGGAGTTCAATGGAAAAATTACCAGTTAAAATCCGGTTATGACTTTGGAATCAATAATTTGAATAAATTAGATACTGGAAATCAATATCAAAAAGGGTGGTATGCTACTTTCTCTTACGAGTTTTAATAAATGCTTTTCTAATTTTAAAGGCTAGGCTCTCATTTGAGTTTAGCTTTTTTTATTCAGAAAACTTTTTTCATAAAAAAACATGAAATATCCCTGACCGAAATAATGATGTAGGACATACAAGGGATGAATATAAATATAACAACCATTTAATGCACCTGTCTTATTACCCCTTTAGGTGGTTAGGGGGCAGATATATAAATTTTAGTAATATGAGAGTTCTTGTTAGCACGCGTTTATTGCCTGAAGGCTTTGAAGAACTTCAAAAACATTTTGAAGTTGTATTTCCAGAAAATGAGGTGTTTTCAAAAGCTGAAATTGTTAAATTATTGCCCAATTTTGATGCTCTGCTGCCCACTTTTCAATTTAATGTTGACAAAGAAGTGATTGATGCTGGAATGCCAAGGCTCAAAATCATTGCTAATTACGGGGTTGGTTTTAATAATATCGATGTAGAATATGCCTCACTTCGGGGAATTGTGGTTACCAATACTCCAGATCCAGTTGTTGAACCCACCGCCGAACATACTTTTGCACTCATGTTGGCTGCAGCCCGTCGCATTGCAGAATGCGATCGTAAATTGAGGCTTCCCAATGGATTGAAATGGGGCATTCTAGAAAATTTAGGGCAAACGCTTTCGGGGAAAACACTCGGAATTATCGGATTAGGACGAATAGGACAAGCTGTGGCCAAAAGGGCTTCTGCATTTGGAATGAAGATTGTTTACACTAATCGTACTCCACTTTCATCGGAAAAAGAATCAAATCTTAAGGCACATTTTTTAGAGTTGGATGAATTGTTGAGTGTTTCGGATGTGGTCTCAATACATGTCCCCTTAACTGGTGATACACAGTTTTTAATCAACAAACAACGATTAGAGCTAATGAAATCTACCGCAATACTAGTAAATACATCTCGTGGTAAAGTCATTGATGAATTGGCTTTGATAGAAGCTTTAAAGCAAAAAAAGATTTTTTCGGCAGCACTAGATGTATTTGAAAACGAACCATTTATAAACCCCATTTTACTACAACTTGATAATGTTATTTTGTCACCACATAATGGCACCGCTACAATTGAGGCACGAAACGATATGAGTAAATTTGCAGCCTCTAATATTATTCATTTCTTTGAAGGTAGTAAAGATATTTCAAGAGTGAATTAAGCTTTTTGATACTGCCTTTTAAACCTTTGATGGTCTGCTTAGTCTACCATAGTATGTGTTTTAAATTCGACTTGCACAACATCCAATTTTTATGAATCCTACCGAAGAAGAACTACAACAACTCTTGAAAAAGCCGAGTCAACGCGCTGCTGCTTTTTCGGTAATTGTCCGTTTGTATCAGGAACAGATATATTGGCACATAAGAAAAATGGTTTTAGTACACGAGGATGCCAATGATGTTTTACAAAATACTTTTTTGAAAGCATGGAAAGGATTGGATGGTTTTCGGGGAGAGTCAAAAATTTCCACTTGGATGTATCGTATTGCAACCAATGAAACGCTTACTTTCTTGGCCAATAAAAGGTTGCACAACCTAAGTTCTTTGGACGAAGTAGAAGATGTACTACTTCAAAATTTGAAAGCAGATACTTATTTTAATGGCACCGATATTCAATTGAAATTACAAGAGGCAATCTTAACATTACCCGAAAAACAAAGATTGGTATTCAATATGAAGTATTTTCAAGATATAACTTACGAAGAAATGGAAGCAATACTTGGTACTTCAGTAGGCGCACTCAAAGCATCTTATCATCATGCAGTAAAGAAAATTGAGAAGCTTTTTTGTGAGGAATAGTGAAATTCTTAATTTCAATTAATTTAGATAAAAAATCAACCGCGATTAAACTTGAGCATTTATAACTAGTCAAAAAAGTAAACGGTAATATTATGAAGACAAATAAACATATATCACTAAACGAAATAGGCAAGGAAGTGCCCTTTAGCGTTCCCGAAAATTATTTTAATCATTTTACTCAGCAAATAGAGGAGCAAATTGGTATTCATACCCCTCCTGCTCATAAACTGTTAAGGCCATGGATGTACATTGCTGCCATGTTTGTTGTTGCGCTGATGCTAGGGCAGTTGGGTTATAGATTATATCAAAATAATTCAACTCAAAATTCTGAGAATTATGAACTATATGTTTTGTCGCAAGTAGACGAAACAGCTTTAATGGATTGTTATGTAGATGAATCTGTTAAGTGATTTTTTTTAAGCACATCTTATTTTTTTTAATCAATTTTAGTGTATGAAAACAATAATCAATTTAATCGTATTTTTATTTGTATGTGCAGGGATTGGCGCACAAGAAAATGGCTCGGCTGTAAAAGTAACTGAAATGCATGTGCAAAAATGGCAATATATTATAGAAAATGCCCAATTGAACGAAAAAGAAATAAATGCTGTACGACCAATTTTTATGGAATATGAAAAATCACTTTGGACACAGCATGATAAAAAAAGAGATTTCTTTAAATCCGTTCAGATGATGGAGAAAAATTCCAAGCCTAATTATTCGCATTTAAATGATCAATATCTTGAACTTGAGATAAATCAAGCACAGCTTTTTAAAATCTACCATTTAAAACTACGAAAAGTATTATCCCCCGAAACGCTTTTTAATTATTATAAATCGGAACGCGCATTTAAGCGGAAATTGTTAAAGGAAATGCCTGGTTTTCGTCATCGTGGACTTCAGCAATAATTAAGTTTTGAGTATTTTGTAATTTAACACTAAAAACCTTTGTGTAGAATTAAAATAATACTATCTTTGCAGTCCCAAAAACAAGGTACCTTGGCCGAGTGGCTAGGCACCGGTCTGCAAAACCGATCACGGCGGTTCGAATCCGCCAGGTACCTCCAAGAAAACCTTCTAAGTGTTGTTTATACAGCCACTTAGGAGGTTTTTTGTTTCACAGAGAATCATATTTTATTATCATTCTGTCTGTTTCACGTTTTTTTATTGGTTTTTATTTCGTAATTTTGCAGCCTATCAAACTTTATGTAATTGTATGAAAATAAAATTCAATATACATTATGTAACACAATGGGGCCAATCCTTGTACCTCATGTTGCATATTCCAAAAGAAGTATCCATTGATACTTCCGAAGTATTTGTAATGCAATGCAATGAAAAATTTGAATGGACGTGCGAAATTGATTTGCCAAACTCTGTACCTTCTGTTTCGTATCAATATGCAATATTGAATTCCAATAAATCATTCGATTATGAATACGGTGTTACAAGATTTGTTCATTGTAACTTTAACGATAAAGCCCTAAGCGTTACCGATTTTTGGCGTGGTCCTTTTGGCGATTCTCCTTTTCTTTCTGCCGCTTTTACCGATTGTTTTTTTAAGCGAAACCAAGATGTAACTGAAGAACGAATGGAAAATCGTAACTTGATGTTACGACTTAATTGCCCCCAGATGGAGCCTAATAGACATATTGCTGTTATCGGAAATCAAAATGCATTAGGAAATTGGGATGAAAAAAAGAAAGTAAAACTAAGCGATGTGGAATTTCCTATTTGGAGTGTTTCCTTAGATACTTCACAGTTTACATTCCCATTAGAATATAAATACCTGATAGTTGATTCGTTGACTGACGATGTATTAGCTTGGGGTGGAGGGCCAAATAGATCTATTGAGAGTATTCAGTCTAATGTGTTTTCCGTAGTAACTGATGAACATTTTATTCGAAAAATACCATCATGGAAAGCTGCGGGAGTGGCAATACCAGTTTTTTCGCTTAGAAGTGAGGATGGATTTGGTATAGGAGAGTTCAACGATTTGAAAAAAATGGTTGATTGGGCCAAAAATACTGGTCAAAAAATGATTCAGATTTTACCCATAAACGATACAATACTTTATCATACAAATTACGACTCTTATCCATATAATGCTGTTTCGGTGTATGCATTACACCCCATATATTTGAATTTAGAACGTGTAGGGAAGCTCAATGATGCCAAGCTGAATGAGTATTTTAAATCTCAAAAAAAAGAACTGAATGAAAAGACATTTTCTGACTATGAGAATGTTATGAAAGTTAAATGGGAGTTTTTTAAGGCAATATTTAAACAAGATGGCACTGAAGTTTTGGCCTCAAAAGACTATTGTGCTTTCTTTGAAGCTAATAAAGAATGGCTAATTCCTTATGCCGCTTTTTCTTTTTTGCGTAACTTAAATGGAACTCCTGAGTTTGGCAAATGGAAAGATTATTCTATCTACAACAAGTCTGATATTGAATTGCTTTCGAGCCCTCAAAATGTCCATTACGATGATATTTCGTTGTTTTATTTTCTTCAGTATCACTTGCACAAACAACTTATAGAGGCCCATACCTACGCTCAGAACAATGGCATTGCTTTCAAAGGTGACATTCCTATTGGGGTGAGTCCTCGTAGTGTAGATGCTTGGGTTGATCCACACTTGTTTAATACACAAATGCAAGCGGGTGCCCCACCTGATGATTTTTCAGTAACGGGACAGAATTGGGGTTTCCCTACCTACAATTGGGATCTTATGGAAAAAGATGGCTATCAATGGTGGCGGAAGCGTTTTCAAAAACTGGCTGAATATTTCGATGCATACCGTATTGACCATATTCTTGGTTTCTTCAGAATTTGGGAAATTCCGATTGATGCTGTATGGGGTTTAACTGGTAGTTTTCATCCAGCATTGCCGTTTTCGCGTAATGAATTGGAAAACAAAGGTCTATGGTGGAATGAAGATAGATACCTTAAGCCATTTTTAAAGGAGCATGTTCTTTATGCTACTTTCGGAAAATATACCGATGAAGTAATTCATACTTATTTTTTGCCAGATGGTTGGCAGCAATTTAAGTTTAAGCCTGAATTTGACACACAAAAAAAGATAGAAACCCATTTTGCAAATCTTGGATACAATTTTAGAAAAGAAGATATTGTAATACGTGATGGATTATATGCTTTGCATTGCGAGGTGCTTTTTGTAAGAGACTTGCGCAATCCAGACTGTTTTCATCCTCGCATTTCGATGCATAACTCGGCTACTTTCCGCGATTTGCCTGATGAAACTCGTCGTCTGCTTGATAAGATTTATGTAGATTTCTTTTATCACCGGCATACTCAATTTTGGAAGCAAAAAGCAATGGAGAAATTGCCAGCCTTGATTTCTGCAACCAAAATGTTAGTTTGTGGCGAGGATTTAGGTATGGTTCCTGATTCTGTGCCAGAAGTCATGAGTGCGTTGGAAATTATTAGTTTGGAAATTCAACGAATGCCCAAAAAGCCTAATACTGAATTTGCAATGCCATCAGATGCCCCTTACTTGTCGGTGTGTACAACTTCTACTCACGATATGAACCCAATACGCGCTTGGTGGGAGGAAGACCCAATATTAACCCAACGATTTTATAATAGAGCATTAGGGATGCAGGGTACAGCTCCTATAGAATGCGAACAATGGATAGCCGAGAGAATTATTGGTCAACATTTGAATTCTGTGGCAATGTGGGTAATACTGCCCTGGCAAGATTGGATGGCAATGGATAGTAATTTATGTCACGAACATCCTAATGCCGAGAGAATTAATGTGCCAAGTAATCCGCGGAATTTCTGGTGTTACCGTATGCACATTACATTGGAACATCTTCTAAAAGAAGACGCTTTCAATCAACGAATTTTGGAAATGATTGTAGAGTCAGGGAGATAAAATTAGTTGATAGTTGAGATTTTTTTTTAGTTTACAAAGTTTGATAAAATATAGAGCAAGTATCACAAAACTTGAAACACGAAACACAAAATAAGAATGAGCGATCAACGATATAATTTAAGAGGCGTATCAGCTTCAAAGGAGGATGTACATAATGCCATCAAAAACATTGACAAAGGACTATATCCGAAAGCATTTTGTAAGATAATCCCTGATTTTCTTGGTAATGACCCTGATTATTGTAATATTATGCATGCTGATGGAGCAGGTACAAAATCATCGCTTGCATATATTTATTGGCGCGAAACGGGTGATATATCTGTATGGAAGGGTATTGCTCAAGACGCACTTATTATGAACATTGATGATTTGCTTTGTGTTGGTGCTACCGATAATATATTACTTTCGTGTACCATAGGGCGAAACAAAAATCGTATTCCGGGCGAAGTAATTTCGGCTATTATAAATGGAACAAATGAAATAGTGGAAGAGCTTCAAGAGATGGGAGTGAATATTTATCCTACTGGTGGCGAAACTGCCGATGTAGGTGATATAGTGCGTACCATTATTGTAGATAGTACTGTTACATGCCGGATGAAACGTTCGGAAGTAATAGACAACGCAAATATTTTACCGGGTGATGTGATAGTAGGTCTATCATCCAGTGGACAAGCTACGTATGAAAAGGATTATAACGGTGGAATGGGTAGCAATGGCTTAACTTCTGCTCGGCATGATGTTTTTGCCAATTATTTGGCTGTAAAGTATCCCGAAAGTTATAACGTAGAAATTCCTCAAGAATTGGCATATTCAGGCTCATGTAAGTTGACTGATGCTGTACAAGGATTGGATATTGATGCTGGAAAGTTAGTATTATCTCCAACTAGAACTTATGCTCCTGTAGTGAAAAAGCTGTTGGAACACTTACGCCCCAATATTCACGGTATGGTGCATTGCTCTGGTGGGGCTCAAACAAAGATATTGCACTTTGTTGATAATCTGAAGGTTGTGAAAAATAACCTTTTCCCAGTTCCGCCATTATTTCAGTTGATTCAAAAAGAATCGGGTACTGATTGGAAAGAAATGTACAAAGTGTTCAATATGGGACATCGGTTGGAGGTATATTTGCCTGCAGAGTTTGCTCAAGAAGTAATTTCAATCTCAAAATCTTTCAATATAGATGCCCAAATAGTTGGTTATTGCGAAGCATCTGACAAAAAAGAATTGTTGATAGAAAGTGAGTTTGGTAGATTTGAGTATTAGTAATAAGACTTTTCCAATGTTTAAAAAACATTGGAAAAGTAACTATAAAAGTGATCCGATATTGCTGGTAAATAATTTTACTGCAATGGCCAAAAGTATTATGCCAAAGAACTTTCTGAGAATGTAGATACCACCTTCCCCTATTACTTTTTCAATTTTTGAGGTAGAGTTCAGAACAAAAAACACAAAAATTAGATTTAAAACCAGTGCTATTATAATGTTTTCAGTTGCATATTCTGCTCTCAATGACAGCAAAGTAGTAAAAGAGCCTGGACCTGCAATGAGCGGAAAAGCGATTGGAATAATTGATGAGCCTCCTTCAGGTCCCTTGTTCCGGAATATCTCAATATCCAATACCATTTCCAAGGAGAATATGAAAATTATTAGTGCCCCTGCCACAGCAAATGATTGAATATCAACGCTGAATAGTTTCAAAACTGCTTCTCCCGTAAATAAAAAGGCAATGAGAATCAATAAAGCCACAATACTGGCTTTTTTTGCATGTACGCTTTGCCCTTTTCGCTTGATATTGAGTATGATTGGTATCGATCCCAAAATATCAATAATGGCAAAAAGAACCATAAACGCACTAGTGATTTGTATAAAGCTAAAATTCATAGACGATCCCTTAGACGCTAATTTCCTATACGTTACAGATTACTCTTTCGGTAGTACAAGGAAATTAGATGAGTGTTATTTGGTGTTTTTTTTGTGGATAGTTATCCTAATTGTTTTCTTGTTTATGCTTTTATTCTTAACCTAAATGGATGAACAAATCAGCAAAAATATGGTTTTTTTGTTGTGTAAATTAATGAGTGTTTTCTGTAATTTATCCACCCATCAATCTACCTGCTTGAGTATTTCCTGATTAACCTTTTTTCTTTCGTGATCAAATAGCCAGCCCCATTTGTTGAAATACTTAATCATATTGGTGCTATGAATTAAAAGCAATTTTAAGTTTATATACGAGCCTTTTGCATGATGGTGAACCACTTCCACTTCAGGATAAAAGACAGTTCTGTATTTTTGATGAATTCGTCTTGTTAAATCAATATCTTCTGGATACATAAAAAAACGTTCATCAAATATCCCTACTTTTTTAATAGCATCCGTTCTCAAAAACATGAAGCAGCCCGAAAGGTAGGGCACATTCATTATTCGATTATAGCCCGAAGCATGTAGTTCAAACTTTTTTGTTCTTCTATGTGTCCAACTATTGGGCAGAAATCGTCTGAAAATCAAATCGAAAGGTGTTGGGATTAGTTTGCAAAGATACTGAATTTCTCCAGAAGGATAGACAATTTTAGGCATTAATAATCCGATATCCGAATTATTATTCATAAAACTTTCAATTTTTGATAAAATATCGAGTTCGAAATCTATATCAGGATTCACAACTAAATGATACGGAGTGTTTTTTTCTATTGTTTTACGGATTGCAATATTGTGGCCTGCTCCATAACCGATGTTTTTGTTGTTGTAAATATAACTTACATTTAATTCATAAAACCGATTTTGTTTCATTGGTGAGTTGTCAATTATGAACACTTGTGATACTGCTTCCGATTTTAGTAATTTTAATACTAAGGCTGCAATCTCGTCAAAACTGTGCTTGTAAATAACAATCGAAACATTTATCATTGGTCTCGGAGAAAAAGGGGAGTTCTATGTGAAATCTGACTACTAATTTTAAAACAATTCAGTCATTAAAGATGGCCACTATTCGTATTTATGCATTTTGTCATCAATGCTCACATCGCTTTTTGATGTCTGAATTTTGATGTATGTCATCATATTATCTGCGCCTGCCTCATAGCAGGCTTCTTGAGCAAGTTTTACT
>JFJP01059087.1_pt1 | contig 13120 bp, 13 predicted proteins | sample 431651 | NCBI WGS metagenome assembly JFJP01 (sample SAMN02602958, study PRJNA72255) | Microbial mat metagenome, whole genome shotgun sequencing project. | biome: fresh water; feature: sink hole; material: water; isolation source: purple microbial (photo- and chemosynthetic) mats found in...
CGCCCCGGCTCCAGGCTCTCCCCTGTGCGTGCAGCGCCACCGCGGCGGGCGAACGGGCCACGGTGCGTTCCCAGGCCTCCACCAACGTCCCTCCCGACGCTCTCTTCACGCTCATGCGGACTTCGCCCCCTCCAGGCGCTGCAGCAGCTCCACGTACTCCCACATCGGACCCCGCGCACCGCGCCTGCGAAGTTTGTCGATGGTCTCGTTGAACTCCTGCGGAGGGTCACCGACCACCCAGTTGTGGTTGCCCTCCCGGTGCTGCTGGAGTCGCGTATAAATGCCGTGCGTGCTCAGGGGGGGCTCCACGTGGAAGCGCGGCTGGAGCAGGAAATCGGCCGCGCTCTCGCCCCGCTTCTCAGGCGCCAGGTGGCGCCACAGGGGCGTGTCGGGATAGATCCGCATGCCGATGGTCCCAAAGAAAAACGATCCTGTCAGCTCGGCGGAATGCCGAAGGGTTTCCTCGAGCGTGGCTGGCGTCTCCCCGGGTCCGCCAAAGATGATGAAATGGCTGTAATGGATTCCCAGTTCATGCGCGTAAAGGCTCGAGGCGCGCACCTCCTCCCAGGTGAAGCTCTTGCCGTAGCTCTTCATCACGGGGTCGGACAAGGTGTCGGAGCCAAACTCAAGGTGCTTCATGCCCGCCCGCTGCATGAGCGCCAGCAGCTCGCGGTTCACGTTGCGCGGCCTGAGAAAACACCCCCACTCCATGCCCAGCTCCGCCGATGCCAAGGCCTCGCAGACCTGCGCAGTATGCTCGCGACTGGTGTTGAATACCGAATCGACGATGAAGGTATAGTTCACCCCCAAAGCCTTCAGACTGCGCATTTCCTCGACGACCTCCTCGCCACTGCGAAACCGGCTCTTCTTGCCCTCGATCAGGGGATAGGTGCAGTAACAGCAGCGCAGGGGACAACCCCGCTGGGTCTGCACGCCCGGTATCGAGCCCAGCGCTACATAGGCTGAAAGCAGCTCGGGATCATGGCGGGGTTTCACCGTGAAAAGCTCCCCGTTGGGCGAACGAGGACACAGGAGAATGCGCCCGTCCGCCTCGCGCCAGACGAGTCCGGGAATCGACCGGTGATCGCCCGCTCCGCCAAGCGCCGCGAGCAACTCCACAAGGGCGCGCTCGCCTTCCCCCGCGATGCCAAAGTCCGCATCGATGACCGACAGAAATTCCCGTGGAAACACCGAGAAGCCGCTGCCTCCCAGGACAAGCGGCGCCCGGGTGATCGTGCGCAGGCTGCGGCAGCAATCCAGAAGTTCGCCGACAAAGGAGCGCGGATTGTGGCTCTGGACGTTGTCCACGTTGCGCAGGGAAAGCCCCACGAGGTGCGGCTTGAAGGCCTGTACTTCCTCCTCCAGCGGGCGCTCCGCCATCTTCGCATCCCAGCAGCGCACCTCGTGCCCGGCCTCCGTCAGGGCCGCCTCAAGATAGGCGAGCGAAAGAGGATAGACCGGGTAAGGTTGGTCATAGCGGTTGAGATTCGCGATCAACACCCTCGCCGAACTGGCTGGCACCTGTTGCAACATGGGCTCAGGTTCTCCCGCCTGGGAGCGGGAAACTCAAGTCAGAAGCAAGTGGAACCATCTCAAGGCCCACCGAAGACGACCGGCTCCAGCTCCACCAGGAGCAGCGCGCTCACGACAATGAGCGAGACCGAGGCACCCAAGGCCGCGACGACCGGGATGCCGCTCAGGGCCAGCACACCGAAGGAGGCCGCCGTCGTCAGCGCCGAAAGCCGGATCGAGGGCGGCAACCCGCCTCCCGAGAGCAACCCCTCCATCGAGAAGATCGCGTAGTTGTGGCTCAAACACACACCAAGGAAGGCGCCGAGCAGGTGAAACAGGTTCAGGGTGCAGCCGCACAGCCCGAGCACTCCGTAGGCGGCAAGGCAGGAGCCGGCGGGAATCGCAAAGGTGCGCAGGCCGCGCCTGAGTCCATAAAGTATGAATACACTGAGTCCCACGAGGCCCAGGCCGACGAGGCTCAGTCTCAGGGCCGAGAGGCGGTACTGTGAGAAAAGCCGGTTGAGGGATTCAAGCTGGCTCAGCGGCACGCTTCCCTCGACCTCCACCGGCTCCGATCCGGCTGGCACGAGGCTCGCAAACCAGCAGTTGCCTGGGCTCGTCCCCATGAGGAGGGAAGGAGGTCCCTCGAGCAGCCGGGCCAGTCCGCGCATGGCGGGCTCATATGTCTCGTGCGGCTTCGCAACCCAGGTTTTCCAATCCGCTGCGAAAGGCGCGAACACGGGTGCCTCGTAACCGCGCCGGGCAAGTTCCGCTGCCAGCACAGCGGGAAAGTCCCCAAGTTTCTCCAGGCGCTCAGGCAGGACCCGCCACTGAGCCTCGCGAGGGAAAAGCAGGGCCAGCGACACCGGCACACGCGTCTCCCCGAGTTTCAGCGCCAGACGCTCCCAGGCTTCGCGAGCTTCCGCCAGGGTCTCTCCCCGCGTCAGGTAAGCCAGGCGGCCCGAACGCTCTCCGAAGAGTTCGCGCAGGGCGCGGTCGTTCTCGCGCAGTCCGGGTGACGGCGTCTCCAGTTCCCGGATATCGTCCCGCCAATCCAGTCTCCAGGGTCCTACGAGCGCGGCAAACACACCCGCGCACAGGAGCCCCTGCGCCAGTCTCCGAAATCCACGTCCCCTGGGCAGAGGTCGCGCAGCCAGGGCCCGCGCGGGCAGGTGATGTTCCTTGAGCTGGGCAAACCAGAGCAGAGAGGCCAGAAGCGAAGCCAGCAGCCCCGCGCTCACAAAAACACCGAGCTGCCGGATCAGCGGAAGATCCGAAAGGAGGAGCATCGAAAAACCCAGAATGGTCGTGAGGGCGCTCGCAAGGAGCGGCTTGAGCAGGCGGCGCACCTTGCCCGAATAGGGTTCGCCCGGAAAAATCGGTGCCTGCAGATAGAGGTAAAAGCCGTAGTCGATGGCCACGCCGCCCAGCAGCGAGCCCACGACAAACACCAGCACGTGCACGCGGTCGAAAAACAAAAAAGTGGCGCACCAGGCCCCGAGCAAACCGGCGAGGATGGCGGGCAGGAGGTGAAAGGCCTTCCAGATGCGACTCAGGCCGAGCGCCGCCACCGCCGCCACCGCCACAAGCGAAAGCGCATTCAGCCAAGAGAGCTCGCGCTCGATCCGCTCCCGGCTGGCCGCCGCGAAGCGCGCCACCGAGGTCCAGCGCAGCGTCACGCGCGCATCCACCCGCGCCGCCGCGGCCTGCGCCTTTTCCACTGCGGCGAAAACAGGCCCCTGCCCCTCCTCGCGAAAAGGGTTCGCCTTGGCGACCGCCCAGACCAGGCCAACTTTGTCGGCCGAAGGCAGGCCCACCCCCTGCACGCGCTCCACCAACCCGGGGAGCAACAAAAGGGGATCGCGAGGCAACACCTCCTGAAAGGCGACCGCCTCGGGTTTTTCCATGAACTGGTCGAGCTCATCCACCGCCCAGGTAGCCAGGCGCGCGGCCACCTCGCTCTTCGCAACACCCTGCGCCTCCGCCCTGGCCAGGTGTCGTTCCAGCCAGCCCGGCATCAGCAACTCGAAACGGTGTTCATACACGAAGCGCCCGATACGCCGCTCGCCGCCTCCCTCGCCGCCCATGGGCAGCACCTCCTCAAAGGCACCGCTCGCCTGAAGCTCCTTCGCGAAGGCAAGCGCGGCTGCCGCACGCAGTCCTGCCGAAGCCTCCACCGCCTCAGGCAAGTCCACGCTGAACAAGGCCACGCGTCCTTGTCTCTCCGAAGCGAGGCTGCGCACCAGATTCAGTTCGGGTTGACGTTCCCTGGCCGGGATCAGATCGAGCACGTCGGTCGAAATGCGCGAGGAGGGATTTCGCCACCCCAGGAAGGCCAGGCCGCAGCCGACGAGCACGAGGAACAACACGCGCGCAAACCAGCGTTGGCCGGACGTCTCCATCAGCGAAAAAAGCGTTTTCTCTCCGCCTCGGAAAACCCGGTGACATGCCGGGTCTCCAGAATGCGGACTTCCACGCGCTGGTTGGCGGCCTTGCGCAACTCGAGGCGACGGATCTCGGTCCCCAGTCCAAAAACCGTGATGGTGCCCAGCTGCGTCCTCTGTTTCTCCGACCGCGGCTTCAAATCGATGCGCCAGTCCTCCCCGTCCCGATTGCCGCAGATCTCGAAGTTTGTCCGAAGTTGCTCCGGGTCGAAGGCAAAAAGAGCCATCAGGGTGCGCCCCAATTCGCTGCCTGCGCTATCCTGGGTGGCCGCCTTCTGCCGCCCCCGCCCATCACGCAGCAGCAGCCCCTGCTCATCGAGGATCATCATCTTCTCCTCCGGCTTGAGGTAGCGCAGGCTCAGCCCGAACTCCTGGGAGAAACGCAGCTCCCCGTCGAGAACCACCGGTTTTTTCCGTATCGGAAACCAGCGTTGCTCCGTGAAACTCGAGACCACCGGACCTTGCGCAGCCAGCTTCGCCAGCATGGGCCCCCAGCCTGCCACACCGACAAGCGTGTCAATCGGCTCTCCGGGTAGGGTCAGCTCAGCTCCCCTCGCAGGCAGCAAGGCCAGACACAGGGCAAAAACACGGGACGACAGGCGCGGCGTGGACACCCGGCCCAATAAAGGCCCTTCAGGCACCGAGACCAGTTCCATTTTTGGAGAAGCCCCGGACCCACCCCTGATACAGCACCAGCTCGGCGATGAGCCGCGTATGCAGGGCCACCATGCGCACATTGTCCCGCAGGTAGTGAAAATGGGAGACGCCACCCTCTTCGCGGGAAATGTAGCGACAAGCTGCGGGCACATTTTCCGTCGGCACTCCCGCCCATACCATCCGGACTGCCACTTCCGGGTCGAAGTCGTAGCGCCGCGCCCAACGCGTCGAATGCATGGCGCGCACCAGGGCCGCCAGCGGGTACACGCGAAAGCCGAAAAGCGGGTCCTTCACCGCTCCTCCACCCAGCTCACACCACACCAGCCCCACGCTGAGCTTGCGTCCATACAGGCGAATCCGGGGCGCCTCCTCGCCAAACACCGGCACCCCTGCGATCAGCGTGCCCGGCGCTGCAGCCGAACGCCCCATGAACTCGATAATACGATCAGCCGGATGCTGCCCGTCCGCATCAAGCACCAGGGCCTCGGTGAAACCCTCCGCCAGCGCCTGTTCCGCCGCCTCGAGCACCGCCGCGCCCTTGCCCCCATTGCGCTCCCGGCGCAAGACCCGCAAAGCGCCACCCGACTCGGCTACCAGAGCCGCGAGCGCCTGAACACTCCCGTCCGTGCTCGCATCGTCCACCACCCACACGGGAGACCACACCGCCAGAGCCTCGCGCACCGTCCCCTCCAGGCGCCTCCCGGGATTGAAGCTCGGCAGGATAATCAGATGTGTTTTTGAAAGGGAAGGCACCTCAGCCAAAGAACTCAAAAACAGTCCGACTTCACCACAATAAAATCCCCGAACACTTCGCGCTTCGTGTGAGCCCCTGCCTTGGTCTTTCCTAGGACCCACGACTCCCCCAAGGCCCCTTCGGGCCAAGCCGCTCCCTCACCCGCGCCTCCACCGCCTGGCTCAGCTCGATCGCTCGCAACCCGGAGTCCCGCTCCCATCGCGCATCGAGTGTTATTTCAATCCACGCGGGCAACTGCTCCGGCGGACGCCACCAGGCCCTCCCGCGAGGCACCAGGCCTTTGCTCGCTCGGATCAGAATCAACTGCACGGGCACACCGGCCTGTTGTGCCGCAGCAGCAAAGCCCGGTTTGAACGGCTCAAGCACACCCCCCTGACTCGTGCGCGTGCCTTCGGGGAAAACCAGCAGGGATCCCCCCTCCGCCAGCCTTTCCGAAGCGCTCCGCAAGGCCCCCACTGCATGCTCTCCGGCCACATAGCGGGCCATGATCGCCGCCGGACCGATGGCGGGATTGCGCATCAGGCTTGGCTTGAAAATGCAGAAGGCGTTGGGAAGACGCGCCAGAATGAAGGTGGCATCCACCAAGGTGGGGTGATTGGCCACATAAAGCACCCCCGGCTCAAGGGGTTTCTCAAAACCCACCCAACGCACATCCACCACTTTGCAGGCGTGAAACCAGCGCACCCACAGGTCAAACAAGGCGCGAATCACCGCACGCACCCGCGATGCCAGCCCCGCTCGCCCCGCCCAGGGCAGCAGCAGCGCGCAGCCGATGTTCAAGGCCAGCCCCACCACCCCGAAGGCGAGCCAGGAGGCGTAATACGCGGCGACAAAATAGGCCCGGCTCATGCTCCGCCCTCCGCCACCGGGTTGAGCGGTATGTAGTTGAACCACACATACGGATTGTCCCGTAGCACCGACTCCACGAGCCGGAGAAACTCCTGGAAATGCGCATGCGCCCGGGCAAGCGCCTCGGCGCGCGTCTCTTCTGCACGCGGCATGAAACGCGGCGAGGCGTGCAGCAGCGAACGCCCTGACTTCGTGGTGGTTCCGATGCTCAGGATCACGGGACGCCCGAAGATAAGCGCCAGGTGATAGATGGTGAAGGGAAACACCCGCCGCGCCCCGAGGAACTCAAATACATCCGTCCGGGCGCTGTGCTCCAGTCGGTCGCACTGCAAAGCGATGGGATGTCCGCTCTCGGCGGCCTCCTTGAGTTTGAAGATCACTTCGCCCGGATCGTTCACCCACACAAACTTCACCAGGCCCCCGGAGCGTCGCTCGATCTCCTGCGTGTCGTGCGAGTTGGCGACACGGGTGCGCACGAGGTACACCTCCTGTCCCCGCTTCCTGCCGAGCTGAAACCCCAGCATGTCCGACACCCCGATGTGCATCGTGCCAAGCAGCACCGCTCCCCCCGTCTCCATCCACGTGCGAAACTCCTCGGCCCCCGGACCGTAGTCGCACTCGATGCGCCGTCCATTCAGGATGCGCAGCTTGCGAATGAGGGCCTCCTCAAACTCGAAAAAATGCCGGAACACCTCCCGCGTCGAGGGCTCCCTGCCGAGGATCAGGCGCAAATAGTCCCGCGAGTGCCTCCGCTCCTCGGGCATCCGAGCCATGGCCACAGCGGTGCCTATCGCCCGGCAGGGTCGGTAAAGCCACTCGGGTGCCACGTGGTCCGCCGCACGCAGAAACCGGTAACCCCAACTCGGGCCGGGGTTGCGCGCGAGACTCCGCGTGTCCGTGGTCATCAAAACCACTCCATCCTGAGGTGCCAGCCAGGAGCCGCCCCAAGGTCCAGTTGCGTGCGCCCCGCAAGTGCCTCGAAAAAACTAGCCAGTGACAGGAAACCTTCGATTCCTTCCTGCTGCTCGATCGCCAACCGCCCCAGGGTGGCTGCTCCGCGGTCGCCCCCCAGCGCCAGCGCAAAGGCAAAGCTCCGTGTGCTGGCCAGCCCATGCTCGCACAGCCAGGTGCCGCGCTCCTCGCCTCCGCACAACAGGGTTCTCGGCGCCCGCGTGAGAAGCGCGCCGAGCACGGCCCTCGAAACCAGACTCTCGAATCCGGAAAACGGATACAGTTCCCGCACAGCCGTCTGCCGCACCACCTGCCCCTGCTGCACGCCGCTGGGATGGATCGAGGTCTGAAACAGCATGGGGCTGGCTGCCGGAAAACTGTCAAGAAACGCCTCCATGGATCGGCTCTCGCCATAGGTGCTCGCATACACCACCGCGTCGTCCCCACCCGCTCCGAAGGGCTTCATCACGGAGCCCACCAGCATGCCCAGTTGCGTGAGACGGCGCGCCGCCCCTGGCGGAAAACACCCCTTGAGGCGCTCGCGGGTCTCCGCCACGCTCTCCTCGTGGGCGTCCTCCAGGCGAAGATCATATATGAAGGCCTCAGGCATGGGATAGGAGCAGGGCGGCGTGGGCCCCGCCAAACGCATTGCTGCAACACAGCACCGCATCCATGCCTCCGATGTCAACGGGCGAAGTCCTCACGGCCTCGCTGAAACAGGGTCCCTCCGAGCCGACCGTGCCCGGTGCACGGCCGCTGCGGATGGACTTTACCGCCAGGGCCAGTTCCACCAAGCCGCAGCTTCCCAGCGTGTGGCCAAGCGCACCCTTCCAGCCAACGAGCGGCGCACCGGGGAAGGCCGCCGCCATCGCCGAAGCCTCCAGGCGACCGGCCTCCAGCGTGCCGGTGCCATGTCCCTTTATCCAGAGCTTCCGACCCTCGGCCACCTTCACGAGCGGCTCAAGCACTGCGGCAAATCCCGATCCATGCGGCGCGTTCGCCGTGAAGTGGTGCAGTTCATTGTGCAGAGACTGCGCCTCCACCTGGAAATCCCCGCGGTCGCGCGTGAACACCGCGAAGGCCGCGCCATCACCCAGACCGATGGATCCGGACTCCCTCATCTGATACGGAGCGGGGAAAGCCCCGTTGAGAATCTTCAGCGCATGAAAGCCTCCGGCCACAAAAGGACTCAGAAAATCATAACTGAAGACCAGCACCTCGTCCGCCAGCCCCGCCTCAAGCAGGCGCGCCGCGTGCACGCAGCCCACATGGGCCGTCACACAGGCATGCGAGAAAAGCGTCAGCTCCTCCCCATAGCCCAGACGCCTGCGGAGCACCTCCACCGATAGATATGGAAGACTGTGCTCCAAATGCCTCGTATCCCCTCCCCCATGACGAAACGCATGCAGACTGCCCACGCCGAAATTGCTGCTCGTGAAGATCACAGGTCTGCGCAGGCTCCCCCAGCCCTCCCCCGGGATGGTCTTCGCAAGTGTGTCCAGCGCCGACCACCAGGTGGGCTCGACCTCCTCGTCCAGCGCTCTTCCGGGAAGCAGCGCCATGGGCACCAGATCCCCGCCCTGGGAACCCAGAACCGGATGGAGACTGAGCGCTTTCCGCCCCTCGATCAGGGCCGCGTGGCTCGCTGCGGCATCCCCCAGCGGAGTGAGGCACCCGACGGCCAGGAGACGGAGGGAATCAACTCGGGGTCCGCTCATTCCGCTGGCCTTTGCTCAGACCTTGATTCGCGAAGGATCCGCCTTCTCCAGCACAAAGGCCGCGAGGCTATCGATGCTGGCCAGCGCCTTCCTGGACTCCTCGCTGCTGGTGATCTTGATGCCAAATTCCTTCTCCAGCTTGACTACCAGTTCAAGGGCATCGATCGAGTCCAAGGCCAGGCCGGACCCTATCAAGGGCTCTGAATCCTTAATATCCTCGGGACGAATATCCTCCAGATGAAGGGTTTCCACGATAAGTTGCTTGAGATGTGCTTTGAGCGGGGCAGGCATGCTGGAAAGCGCGTCATCTAGGCCATTGAGCAAGCCCATCGCAAGCCCGGAGAATGGCCGGCTAAATTGATAGAGATATCGGTGCTCAATGAGAAGTTGGATACCTTGGATCCACTTGCCGCCATGCCGATTAAGCCAGACCCTTTAACACCAAACACACATTGCTGCCCCCAAAACCGCTCGAATTATTGAGCACCACTCGGGGCCTCTCAAGGAGCGTTTCCCGAGGCAGATTCAGATCTTCACAAGCCGGATCCACCTCTCCCAAATGCGCGCAGCCGGGAATAAAGCCCTCCCTCATCGCCAAGGCGCAAATGGCCGTCTCCAGCGCCCCAGCCATCGAAAGCGCATGTCCGGTCAATGCCTTGGTGCTGCTCACCCTGGGCCGGCAACCACGAGCCGTGAAAACCTGCCTTAAGGCACTCGCCTCGGACTTGTCACCGACGGGTGTCGATGTGGCATGCGCGTTGATGTAGTCCACCTGCTCCGGAGCCAGCTTTGTATCGGCAAGTGCCCTGCGCATCGCCTCGGCAAGGCCACGTCCCTCCGGGTGCGACATGGCCACATTATGCCCGTCCGCAGCCTGCCCCCAGCCGGCGATCTCCGCATACACCCGCGCCCCGCGTGCCTCGGCTTCCTGCGCCTCCTCAAGAAGGAGCGCAACCGCTCCGCCTGTGCCCACAAAACCATCCCGACGACGATCAAAGGGCCGTGAGGCGCTGTTCGGGTCTGGATTCACCGAAAGCGCACGCATCGCCGCGAAAGGCAGAATGCTTTCCGCATGAGCCTCCTCAGCCCCCACCACCAGGAAGCGTTTTTGTCTGCCAAGCCTTATCTCGTCGGAAGCGTACCCCAGCGCATGGCTTGAAGAGGCACAGGCGGAGACAAAACCACACACCGCCCCCTGCACCTTGAAATAGGTCGCGAGATTGAAGTTCAGGGTGCCGGAAATCGAGGAAACCACCCCCATCGGATTGCCCCGCTCACCCTGCGCCTGATGCATCTGGCTGATGTGGCGGTGGAGCAGGAAGGGGGAACCCGCCGAGGCCGAAAAAAGTCCGGTCTCTACATTCGCCAGATCCGCCAACGCAAGCCCACCGTCCGCGATCGCCTGCTCGCAGGCGCACAGGGCATACAGTCCGTGGGGCGGAAGCGAGCGCAGCGTCTCGCTGGTATACGTGTATCCAGTTGGCCACTTCCAATCGCGCCACTCCGGCGACGCGGTCTCAAAACCCTTCACCGTCCCCAGCACCTTCACGGCAATGCGGGGATTGGCCAGCCAGGTCACCGTCTCGAAGCCATGTCGCAGACGCCTCAGGCTCGAACTCACCTCGGTAATCGAATTTCCGATACTCGATATGAAGCCCAGCCCTGTGATGACGACACGCCTCATGTGGCAGGAGAGAGCCTCAGGCTGCACAACGGCGAGCCTTCACAAGCACGAAGGCCCGGAGCTCACCGATGGTTTTCAACTGCAGAATCTCATCGTTGCTGATGCTGATCTGAAACAGATCCTCGAAGAAAAACACCGTCTCGGCGATCGCCAGCGAGTCAAAGCCGAGGTCCTCCACCAGTCGCGTGGCGTCACTCCACTCCCTCACATTCCGCCCCTTGTCCGGGGCGTGGTCGGCGAGGGCTGCGATGATCAGGCGATTGAGCGCCTCCCCGTCCCCGCTCTCCTGAAACCGCTGAAAATCCCCCGTAGCCGAGGGTGGAAGACGCCGAAGTTTGTCCGAAATGGACGGGGTGGAGGAGCTATGGCCGGATGCAGAGGACATGGACGGGCTTTTAATGGAGAGAAGCGGCTCAAAGCGAAAGCACTTTTTGCAAACCTTCCCCAGATTTTGGGTTTCAGGGAGGCTTGAAAATACAGGCCAAGCTCTGCAAGGCAGGCTGAAGCCACTGGGATCAACAGGATTAACAAGCCGGTCCCTTACGTCTCGCCTCCGGCATCTAAATTCAGAATTCTGCCCGCATACTTCCATGCCACCACGCGAGTTGTTTGATCTCCCAGTCTGGTTCGACCTTGGCGCGACCTTTGCCTTCTCCCTCACCGGAGCCCTCGTCGCCATGCAGCGACGCTATGATATCATAGGCCTGCTCTTCCTCGCCCTCGCCACAGGCACAGGAGGCGCCCTCATACGAGACGGTATCTTCATCCAGCAGGGCCCCCCCGCGATGGTGACAGACCCCGCCTATGTCTGGACTGCCCTGGCCGGAGCCCTTGGCGGCTGGCTCTTGGGCAAACGCGCCCACCACTTCGGCCGTCTCATCGCCATCATCGACGCCTTTGGCCTCGGAGCCTACGCCTGCTTCGGCACTCAAAAATGCCTTGTCGCCGGCCTTGCTGTCCCCGCCGCCGTCCTTGTCGGACTCATCAACGCCTGCGGCGGCGGCCTCCTGCGCGAGGTGCTCGTCCGCGAAGAACCGCTCGTCTTCAAGCCCGGACAATTCTATGTTCTCACTGCGCTCGCCGGAGCCAGCACCTTCGCCCTCCTCAGCACGCGCCTTCACTGGAGCAACACCCACGCCGCCTTCTTCGCCATCGCCCTCACCTTTATATTCCGCATGGCTACCATCCTCTTCAACTGGCGCACCTCCCCCGCCACCTCTCCTCTTGACGACGAAGCCAGCAAAATCAACTAACCAGTCTTCCTCGATATCAAGGTAAACCTCCTCCTGGGCTTGCTCCCCAAGCCCCTAGCCCAGAGCCCTTCGCCCATGAATTCACTCCTCTCCACCTTCGCCCTGGCCTTCATCCCACTCTTTGTTGCCATCGACCCGATTGGTCTCGCGGCGATCTTCCTCTCCCTCGGCAAAAACGCCAGCGTCCAGCAACGCCGCCGCATGTCGTTTCAAGCCACCCTCACCGGCGGGCTCGTCTCCCTTCTATTTCTTTTTCTGGGCTCCAGTATTTTTTCAGTCCTGAGCATCAGTGTGAAGGACTTCCAGATAGCGGGTGGTCTGATCCTGTTCATCCTGGCGACCAAAGACCTCATCGGCTCCGTCAGTAAGGATGATGAACCCTTGGGAGAAGACTTCGGCGTGGTTCCTCTCGGCATGCCCCTCATCGCAGGACCCGCCACCATCGCCACCCTGCTCCTGCTGGTTCAAAATTACGGCCTCGCCATGACCCTTGCCTCCCTCGCCCTCAATCTTGTGCTCGTGGTACTCGCCTTTGTCTTCTGCGACATCATAGCCAAGCCCACCGGCGGCACCGGCCTGCGCGCCATCTCGAAGATCATCTCCCTGCTCCTCGCCGCCATCGCCGTGAACATGATCCGCCGCGGCCTATAAAGGCTGCTTCGCGCAGTCAGTTGCACAAGCACTGGGAAATGGTCCTTCCGAAAGATTCATTTTGTACTTGTAGTCATGCCGTTTTTATGTAAAAAAGATTTATCTTAAAACATTATTTATGGTACAAAATGAATTACTTTTTCCAAATGGTGGCTATAAAAAGCTCAAGAGCTTCCAGATAGCTCAACTGTGCTACGATGTGACCGTACGCTTCTGCAATCGCTACATCTCCCTTCGCAGCCGCACCCACGACCAGATGGTGCAGGCAGCCAGAAGTGGTGTGCAAAACATTGCCGAGGGCAGCAAAGCCTCCGGCACCTCCCGTCAAATGGAGATCAAGCTCACCAATGTGGCCCGCGCCAGTCTCGAGGAACTCCGTCTCGATTATGAAGACTACCTCCGCCAAAGAAAACTCCCACAGTGGTCCCGCCAAGACCCCAGACGACAAGCCCTGGTGGATGCCCGCTGCAAGGACGCCGATGCCGTGGCCTCCTGGATAAAGAACTTAAATGGACTGGATGGACAACATGGACATCGTGGACCGAATAAAGTAAAGGCCGCGTCCACCGCGTCCACCGCGTCCACCGCGTCCACCGCGTCCACCGCGTCCACCGCGTCCACCGCGTCCACCGCGTCCACCGCGTCCA